>SMTZ1_10005055_pt1 | contig 13253 bp, 15 predicted proteins | sample DeeMarSWOR136_30_FD_25667 | JGI IMG/M metagenome (IMG submission 25667) | reverse complement strand
AGCCAGCGTGCTGGTGGCAAATCACGCCAGTTATATCGATGGCATCGTCCTGGTGGCCGCCCTGCCGCAACCGGTGAGATTCGTCGCCAAGGCCGAGCTGCTCCGTGGATTTGTCGCGCGCATATTCCTCTCGCGCATGGGCGCGGAGTTCGTCGAGCGCTTCAACCACGAAGCCAGCTCGGCCGATGCAAGGCGCCTGGCACAAATCACGCACATGCAATACCCGCTGTTCTTCTTCGCCGAAGGCACGTTTACCCGAGTTCCGGGGCTGCGGCCCTTGCACCTCGGCGCCTTTGTGGCAGCGGCGGAAAGCGTGGTGCCGGTGATCCCGGTCGCGATTCGGGGTACCCGCTCCATTCTGCGTGATGGCTCCTGGTTCCCGCGCCGCGGCGCCATTCACATCGCCATCGGCGAGCCCATCGATCTGGCATCACTCTCATCAGAAACGCAGGGCGACACCTGGCGCGCAGCGCTTGCCTTGCGTGATCGGGCGAGATCACACATCCTACGTCACTGTGGCGAGCCGGATCTCTCGTGATGACTCGCCTGATCCTGACCGATAGCAATTGCGCACCCGGCAGTTGCGGTTGTACGCAAAGCAGGATTACCGGATAGGCAGAGGCTAGAAATGAAGCGAATCAAGAAAGGCTCCAGCGAGCCACGCTCGAGCGACAAGATCTGGCTGGGTGCGTACCCCAAGGGCGTGCCTGCCGAGATCAATCTGGGCGAATATCGTTCGGTTGTGGAAGTCCTGGAGAAAAGCATCCAGCGCTTTCACGACCGTCCGGCCTTCGCAAACATGGGCGCGCGCCTGAGTTACGCGGCGCTCGACCGCCAGACCCGCGACTTCGCAGCCTTCCTGCAACAGGAACTCGGGCTACCCAAGGGGGCGCGCGTGGCGATCATGCTGCCCAACCTGCTGCAGTACCCTATCGCGCTGTTCGGTGCACTGCGCGCCGGGCTGGTGGTTACCAACATCAATCCCCTGCTCACTCCGCGCGAGCTGAAGCACCAGCTGGTGGATTCGGGCGCGCGTGCCATTGTCATTCTCGAGAATTTCTGTCACGTGCTCGCCAAGGTGCTGCCGGAAACGCAGGTCAAAACCGTCATTACCACGCGTATCGGCGATTTGCTGGGCTTCCCGAAATCGGTGCTTGCCAATTTCGTTGTGAAGCATGTGAAGAAAATGGTGCCGCCATATGACCTGCCTGAGACCACCGAATTCCGGCAGGCGGTGGCGCGCGGCGCGAAACGGCAATTCGCGCCAGTGGCACTGGAGCACGAAGACATCGCCTTCCTGCAGTACACCGCCGGCACCACCGGCATTGCCAAAGGCGTCATCCTCACGCACGGCAACATCGTCGCGAACCTGCTCCAGGCCGGGGCGTGGATTGGTCCCTTCATCGAGGAAGGCCGCGAAGTCATTGTCACGCCGCTGCCGCTGTACCACATCTTTTCGCTTACCGCGAATTGCCTGATGTTCATGAAGATCGGCGCCTTGATCTACCTGATCACCAATCCGCGCGACTTCAAGGGCTTCGTGCACGAACTCAGCAAGCTCCACTTCACGGCCATCACCGGCGTCAACACGCTATTCAATGCGCTGCTACACACGCCGGGCTTCGACAAGGTGGATTTCTCGTCGCTCAAGATCGCACTGGGTGGCGGCATGGCGCTACAACGCGCGGTGGCGGATCGCTGGAAGGCCGTTACCGGCAAGACACTGATCGAGGCCTACGGTCTCACGGAGGCCTCGCCGGGCGTGTGCATCAACCCGATCGATCTTGCGGCCTACAACGGCAAGGTTGGCCTACCCCTTCCCTCGACCGAATGCGCGATCCAGGACGAGCACGGCAAGTCCTTGCCACCCGGAGAAGTGGGCGAGCTATGCGTGCGCGGGCCGCAGATCATGCGCGGTTACTGGAACCGGCCGGAGCAGACGGAAAAAGTCCTGCGCGCGGATGGCTGGCTGCATACAGGCGATGTCGCGCGCCTGGACGACAGCGGCTTTGTCCAGATTCTTGAGCGCAAGGACGACATGATTAACGTTTCCGGATTCAACGTTTACCCAAACGAGGTCGAGAATGCCGTGGCCGCCCATCCCGGAATCGCCGAGGTGGCAGCGATCGGCGTTCCAGACGAACGCTCCGGTGAGGCGGTGAAGATTTTCGCGGTCAGGAAGGACCCGGGGCTCACCGAGCAGACACTGCGGGCCTATTGCGCGGAACACCTGGCCCGCTACAAACTCCCCAAGCACATCGAATTCCGTGACTCGCTGCCAAAATCTCCCGTCGGAAAGATCCTGAGGCGGGAACTGCGTGATTCTTGAGCCGCGGTCGATGAATTGACCGGACCGCTGCCTCTGCTCGCCCGCCCGCAAGCAATCCACGACCAGGCATGCTCACGCCCCCGACCCTCCTGCGACGCTGCGCGCTTTGCCTAACCGCAACCTTCGGCCTCGGCGTCGGCATGCTTGCCAATGCTGCTGACGATGCCGCGAATCTCGGGACCGACTATGCATTCCTGTTCCTGATGACGTTGTCGCCGGACTTTGCCGCCGCGAATTACACCATCAGGAATGAAGATGGCTCCGATGTCGATATCTCCATTGCCCGGCTTCCCTTTCACTTTGACCTGATGGCAACCAAGGCAAGAAAACTGCAGCTGGAAGTAGCGCTGGCCTACCAGCAAACCAAGGAAGTGATTGCGACCTTTCCCGCTCCGGGAGAAAGCATCGACTCCAAATGGACCACCTATGGCGGCGGGCTTGGACTGACATATGAGCAGGAATTGACGGAGCACTTGCGTTTCAGGCCGAGCCTGCGCGCTGGCGTGGCGCGGATGGATAATCGCGCAACTTACAACGGGGTACTCACCAACAGCATAAAGGATCAGCTTGAAGGAACATTGCTCAACTGGGAAACAAACGCCAGCGTAATCAATCTGGGGCTCGGTTTGGGCTATGACTGGTCACTGCGTGACCGGACCAGCAGCATCAAAGCGGATGCCTATCATGTGTACGTCGATTCATTTGGTGAAAGCAACGCCGCCGTGAAATTCACTGAACGCGCCAATATGCTTGCCCTCAAGGCCGATATGATCTTCCCCACCAATTTTGCCATCGCCGAGAAGCGGCTCGATCTGGTGCTACTGCTCGGCACCAATAGCTTCTTCGGTGAAAACCGACGCACCCTGGGCTACACCACCTCCTACCAACTCGGCGTTGGCAGCGAACTGCCATTGAGCTGGGAGGACAGGCAACACGGGCATATCCGACTCAGTGGCCAGGTGCTCTGGGCCGACAACATGAGGGGCTGGCTGATAACGGTCGGTTATAATCCGAACTAGGCATAGGGCACGACACCGGGTTGTATCCCGACTGGGATTACATCTCAAACGAGATGCAAGGGGAATTGCCGGGTCTTGCCGAACAACGTCGCCACCGTCGTCTTCTGCTGACTGCGCTTGCCATGACCATGTTTTCTTCACGCGTTCGGTATGTGCTCGATCGCCCTTGGCGGTTCGTGCGCCAGGTGGGGGCCGGCTTTCGCGCCAACCAGGGGTTCCTATTGGCCGGAGCGGTGGCCTATTACACGCTGTTGTCCATCGTGCCGATGTTCGCCCTCATCCTGGTGTTGCTGTCGCAATTCCAGGAAACCCCGGCGTTGCTCACGGCGCTGGAGGAATATCTCGTTCTGGTGGCCCCGGGGCAAGCCGAAGTGCTGGTTACCCAGATTGCCGTGTTCCTGGAAAACTGGAAGGTGGTTGGGGTAACGGGACTGGCGCTGCTACTGTTTTTCAGTTCTCTTGCGTTTACCGTCCTGGAGAACGCCATGTCGGTAATCTTCTTCCACCGCGTGGCGGTCAAGCGTCGCCATTTCCTGGTTTCGGCCATCATCCCCTACTGCTACATCTCGCTGCTGGCAGCGGGAATACTGGTGGTCAACGCCGTCAGCGGCGCCCTCGCCGCGCTTGGCACCCGCACCGTCATCGTGATGGGTCACGCGTGGTCACTGGGTGGCACCCAAACGGCGCTGATTTACCTGCTTGGGATCGTCGGCGAGATCGCCCTGCTCACCTCACTCTACCTGGTGATGCCGGTCGGTCGATTGGCGCTACGCCATGCCTTGATCGGCGGCGTGACGGCAGCGCTGCTGTGGGAAATCACCCGACATATTCTGGTCTGGTATTTCTCGACCCTGTCGCTGGTGAATGTGGTGTACGGTTCTTTTGCCGCGACCATTCTTATACTCCTCAGCCTCGAAGCGGCCGCCATCATTCTGCTACTCGGCGCACAGGTTATCGCCGAGTACGAGCGCATCGGCACGTCGACACGCACCTCGCACGGGTTGCAGACCTAGCAACCTCAAAAACCCAGTTTGAAGTTGAATACCTCTCACTGGCTCGGCTTTCCGGGCTCTTTCCAGAATCTGGCAGTTTAATTGTTTGTCTTCCCTCAGTTCTTCACCGCCAGCACGCCATCGCCAATCAACTTCGCGACAAACCCGGCCTTCCGCAAGCGCTTCGCCACTTCGTTCGGCACATCGCGCCCGCTGGTGAGTTTGTTCGGGGACCCGGTGTAGTGAAACAACTTGCCTTGGCGCCTGATCACCCGGGCCAGGTGGTCGTAGAATGCTTGCGAGTACAGCTCTCCGGCAATACCGAAACGCGGCGGGTCGTGCAATACAGCCTCTACCGACTCGCCTGGCAGAGAGGCGATTTGCTCGGCAATGTCGCCCTGGGTCAGCGTCAATCCACTGCCCGTCTCCGGTGACCAGGGATTGAGGCCGCGCAGCCAGATCACGTCGGGATTCTTCTCGTAAGAAAGAACCTGCCTGGCCCGTCCCTGCAAACACCACGCGGCGAAATAACCAAGACCGCCGCAGGTATCCAGGATCACCTTGCCGCGCGGTTCAATCAAGGCGACTTTGCGTTCGGCATCCGCATAGGGCGAGACCTGCGCCGTGGGCAACATCTTGATGCCATCGATCTCGAAGGTCGGCGGCCCCCACTCCGTCGGCACCAACTTGATCAGTGACGTGGTGAAACGCGCAACCGGCTCAAAGGTCTCACCTGCCCAGCGGTAGATGGTCCGGTCCTTACAGGTTTCCAGGTAAGGGAATCGTTGGCCTTGCCAGACCCACTCCGTGGCGCCCACTTCGACCGTTGTCGTCGTACGATCCAGATCCAGCGAACACTCGATAGCAGGCGCTTGCGCGCGCGCAGCAGCGCGCAACGTTTCGTGCACCTTTCGAGTTAACAGCGGCCCCATCGTTGTTCTCGACCGTCACCACGGCTGTTGGACGATCCTGTGCTCACGCCAATGCGATGATACCGCTGCGCTCGTCCGAACCGGCAAACAAGACCGTCTCGACACCAAGAGCCGCGAGAGAAGGCGCATGTAGATGCGCTGCCCTCGTTTGTTCACACCGCGCCTGGCTTCGGTTTCCAATGAGTCGGGACACCTATGCGCGCTGAATTGACACGGCGAGCGAGGTAGAGCGATTAGTCAGGCAATACGGGCAGGCGCGCACGCTTCATCGCCCACCACTGTGTTCCAGGGGCGTATGCGCCAGCGCGTAACGAGCCCATTTCGCACATACGGATCGGACGCCACGAAAGCTTCTATGGGCTGAGGCGAATCGGCCCGAAAGAACAAGACAGCTCCATCAATCGGGTCGGCTACCACGCCGGCCAGGACAAGTTCGCCTCGCTCCTGGGCCTTCCACGCGAGCGCCAGATGCTCGGCGCGGAATTCTTCTCGCCGTTGCATGTAGTCATGAACATAATCGTAGAACAGAAGGTAGTGCATGTATCCCCCCTATAGCAGCAGGCGACTAACACCAGAGGTAACTGGCACCGCGTCAGCGGCATCCCATTCCTCTACTTCCTAACCATTCCCGCCAGTGCGCCAGCTTTCAATTACATCCTTTGCTGCCCTGAAAGCCTCGACGCCTGCGGGCACTCCACAATAAACCGTTGACTGAAGCAAGACTTCCTGGATTTCCTCTGCAGTACAGCCGTTGCGCAAAGCACCAAGCACATGAGCCTTCAACTCCGTGGGTGCCTTGAGCGCCGCCAGGGTTGCTATTGTTATCAGACTTCGTGTCTTTCTCGGTAGTACACCTCGCACCCAGACTTCACCCCAACAATTGTTAGTAACCATGTCTTGCAGGGGCTTTGTAAAATCAGTAGCGCTGGAAATGGCCTTATCGACATACTCATCGCCAAGCACCTCTCTTCTTACAGCCATCCCAGCTTGATATTTCTCGCTGCTCATCGTGTATACCTTCGCATTTGTGGCTAATGGGTAATATGCGGACCCAGCCGGTCCGGCTGAGCGGGACCAAGGGTCTCTCATTTGCGTTCTCGTACCAGCAGTCGCCCACTAGCTTACGTGCGGTCCGGGCCATTTGCCATGGCCGCAAGCGCGCGCATGTATTGATAGGCAATGCGCGTCGCTCGGATACGCGGGTTTGTGACCCATCGATTGCATACGATCCCGCGTCCGGCGGGATACTGACTTGTCGGTAGCTTTCGGGAGAAAGCGTCTTTACCGCCCTCATGTGTCCCAGTTCGCGACGGCGGACGCAACCGACTCAACCAGGTTGTTACCCGCCAAAGCCGTCACATTCGCGATAGTGCCGCCGAATGTCATACCGGCAGGACCGACAGTTTTTTCTGGTCTGCGCATTTTGTATGCTATGTATGCAAGGCAAAACGTCTTGGGAACATCGAACCGCCTGGCGCGGTAGGACAGCACGATATGGGCAAGTTAGTGATCAAATCCAAGGGCAGCAAAGTCGGCGAATTCACCCTGAAACTGGGCGATATGACGATTGGCCGCAGCCCGGCATGCGACATCGTGTTGAAGGACGACAAGAGCGTTAGTAGCAAGCACGCCGTGATAAAGACGGTCGGCACCAAGTCGACGATCGAGGATCTCGGCAGCACCAACGGAACACTACTCGAGGCCAGGCGCATTCGGCGGCATCTGCTGCAGCGCGGCGACACGATCATCATCGGTGAGCACGAGTTGGTCTATCGCGATGACGTGGTGCTCGATGCGCCGGCATTCGGCGCTCGCCCGGCGGCCCCCGCCGCACCGGAAGATTCGCTCGAGAAGACCCGGCTTATCACGGGGTACGCGCAGCTGCTGGGCGTGGACGGCAAGGACAAGGGCAAGCGTGTGCCACTCATGAAAGAGGAAACCATCATCGACAACCCGGGCAAGAGCCCGGCCCGAATCTACCGCACCCCCGATGGCTACGTCCTGAGCGCACAGGTCGGCCCCGGCGAGCCACGGATAAATGACAAACCGGTCCCGCCCGGTGGCCAGTTGCTTGCGAAGGGCGACATCGTCGAGATTGCGGGGACGAAGTATCAGATGCTCAAGTAGTCGCACGGCCGTCCACCACTGCACGCCAGAAGCAATGAGGCAGCAGCACCGATTCGACTAGACGGCACCGCCCCCATTGCGTGCCGCGATCTGATCGGCTGGAAATAGCAGCGAATATTCGGCCCTCACCCAGCCTCGATCCGCCGGCCCCGACCGGCTTTACTTTTGGGACTTGGATAGTTCCTCGGCCAAGCCCTGGTCGATCAACATGATCTCGATGCGGCGATTCTTCTGCCGCCCCTCGGGTGTGTCGTTCGAGGCGACCGGGGAGTACTCGCCGCGACCGGCCGCCACCATGCGTTCCGGCGGTATGCCAACGTCTTGCAGGAAACGAACCACGTTGGTCGCGCGCGCCACGGACAATTCCCAGTTGGTCGGATAGATGCTCTGGGTGGCCTTGGCGATGGGCACATTGTCGGTATAACCCACGACCCGGATCACCTTGTTCTCATAGGACTTCAACGCCTCCCCAACCTTCGCCAACACCTCCTTGCCGCTTTCCTTCAGGGTCGCGCGCCCGGAGTCGAAGAAGATCTTCTCCGCCACGTCCACGGACAGCATGTTCTGGTACTGCCGCACCTGGAGTTGACCGTGCTCTACTTCCGCGGAGAGCTTCTTCACCAGTGCGTCGTATTGCGACTGGCTTTGCTGGCTGGTGGTCTGCAACGCCGTCTTCTGCTGCTCCAGTGCCGCAATCTGCTCCTGCAGCGAGGTCTTTTCCTTCTGGAGACTGGCGATCTCCTGATTCTTGTCGGTCTCGAGCTTCTCGTACTTGCCTGTGCTCACGCAGCCGCCCATCGCCACCGACGCTGCTGCTGCCGAAACCAATACAAACCGATTCATTCGTCGCCTCCTTGTGCTGTTTTTGAGATTGGCGCGGGCTCGTTTGACCGAACCGCACCATGTCGCCACCTTTCAGGCGGGACTGCGACGTGAGACAACCATCTGGAAGCAATTACGCCATGTCTCGGCAGTCTGCCCGATCAAAGGCGACTGTGCCGGGATGGATGGACCGTCTTGAGCGGCGCGCGCGGCGTTCAGGCCGCCAGTTCGTGTTCGTAGTAAGGGCGCTCGCGGTCATCGAGCAATGCATCGAGCTGCGCGGCGTCGAGCCCGTCCGGCCGGAGCCATCTTGAAAGATTGTCTTGCTTGAGCGGTATCAGGCAGCGGTTGTGGCCGGTGGCGGCAACCTCCGGCGGCGGATCGTCGGTGATCGCCGCAAACGAATAGAGATCCGGTTCTCCCGGTGATTGCCAGTGATCCCATAGGCAGGCAATCAACATGTCCTCCCTGGCGCGGGGATTGAAGTGAAGAACCACGTTTTGTTCCTTCTCCCCCGGGGCCAGGGCACGCTTCTCGTAATCATGGCGCGCCACATTCTCAAAAAAGCTTGAGACCACCAGCACTGCATGATGCTGGCCAAAGAGGCCCTTCCAGAACTTCCCGAGGCTGTCGCGCCGGGCGTTGTAGAGTCCGTCGTAGCGCTTGTCATACGAGGCGGGCTTGCCGTTCGGGCGGCAATGATAGCGCATCGGCCGGATCACCAGTTCCTCCCCCTCCGCGACCACCACCGGGGCATACCAGAAAGGAAAGATCCGGGAATCCTGCGGCTCAGGCGTGCTACGGCGAAGCTCCGCGAGCTTGCGCACATGCCAGGCGACCTTGTTGCCGGCAATGCGCTGGTCTTCGCGGGCTTTCTTCGTTTCCTTTGTCTTGAGGGCCCGCTCGGCATTGGCAAGACGCTTCTTCTGCTTGAAGAGCTCCGCCTCCCATTGCGCCGCCCGGCGGGTGCGATACTCCACGATCAACTGCTTGATCACGTGTTCGGCGGGCGTCTCGGGCTTCTCGAAGTTAGCCTCCAGGGCCTTGCCGATCTTGATGCCCTCGTCGCCCAACCGGCGGCGAAACAGCTCCTCGAACCGCGGCGTATCGATCCGCGCCTTGAAGCGCAGGCCAAGGGACTTCAGCCGCTGTTCCACCATTGCCGAGTAGCACATGCCCAATAGCTTACGAGCCTCTGGAACGATTTCCTACCCAGTCACCCCGGAGAAGTTCTTCCACCCCGAGGGATGCACTGACGACATCGAACGCGTCACGGTTCTATGTTCAGCCGGATCGGCTTTGACGGAAGAAACGTACCAGCCAGATCAGCACGGCAACCACTGCGATACTTGCCAGAATCTCAAGTTCATAGTGCTTGATATCACCCAACACCACATCTACCGCGTGCCCAAAGTAGTAACCAGCGAGACTGATGCCCACTGCCCAGATGCCGGCACCGACCAGATTGAGCACGGTGAAGCGCGCATAGGAAACTTTGCTCATGCCGATGGCGAACGGCGTTACAGTGCGCAATCCGTAGAGAAACCGAAAACTCAATATGACCAGATTCTGGTGTTTACCTAGCAGGTGCAACACCCGGTCTGCGCGTGCACGCCGTGACGGGTACCGAGCCAGAAATGCTGAACCGTGGCGCCGACCGAGAAAGAAATAAAGCTGATCCCCCAGGAAAGTCCCGCAAAACCCGCACGCAATCACCAAATCCAGCGACAAATAACCCAGATGAGCCGAGACGCCACCGAGAATCAAAACGGTTTCACCTTCGAGAAACGTCCCGACAATAAGAATCGGGTATCCATAGGTGGTCAGTAGAGATTCCAACATGGATGCAACTAGTCAATCCACCGTCAAGCGATATCTACCCCGGGGTTGTCGGGATGGCCATGTTTATGGAAGTGGGCGGCGCTATTGCCATCAACCACCGACGCGCATTCTTGAGAACTCGTCAGTTAAGATAGGCATAACCTGCGCGTTGCAGTCGCACAATCTCGGCATCCGCCATCGGAACCAGGGTAATGAAGTCATGAAAATCCCCACCACCAAAACCCTGCATGCGGGCTGACGCACGGCACAACCTGAACTGAATGACTTCCCCCATCACCAGGCTTGCCGCCCGGCGCATCACGTCGACATCGGCGTCCGGGTTGGTACTGGCGAACATCGGAATGGCGCCTTCATGCACGACAATGACGATAGACGCATCAAAGGGATTATTGCCGTAATGGTTCTGGAGCAGGCTCGCCCGGTCAAGGAGATGCGCAAGCACCTGGGGATCCGGGCTCGAGAAATCGTAAACAACCTTGCCGGGGGCATAGGTCGCCTGTTCGTCAGCGCTCGCGATAACACTGAATGCCATCAGCAGAACGATCGAGACGATGCGCGCTACCATGTCAGATTCCCCTGCCTAAATCCCGTCTATCAGCTTGCGCAGTCGATTCTGCAGTTTTTCCGGCGCCTTGCCCTTGGCGGATTTGCGAATGAGCTCACCGAGCGCGGACTCCAGTTCCGTCCTCGAATAGCACGCCTGGCAATGTTCCAGGTGATGCTCGAATTTCGCAATTGATTCCGGATCATTCATTTCACCATCGAGATAGGCGTACAGCCCGTTGATCGCCTCCAGGCAGCCGATCTCGTCAATCTCGGGTTTGTCTTTGCTGTCTTTCATGACTTGCAACCTCTCTTTACATCGTCGGTGATCAGACCCGCCTCGTTGGCATGTTGCCACAACGCCTTCTGCAGCAAGGTGCGTCCGCGCTTCATGCGGGAACGAATCGTGCCCGGCGGCACACCCAGCACTTCTGCGGCCTCGTCATAGGAAAGGCCCTCTACATTGACCAGTAGTACCGCTATCCGGAACGCCTCCGGCAGCATCTGAATGGCGGACACAATGTCCTCACCCAGAAGACTGTTGGCAAACTCGCGTTCCGGGTTTCCCCACCAGTTCAGAAAATCGTCGGGCTGTTCGATCAAGAAGCCCGTAATATCGTCTTCCTTTCCATCAACAACAATATCGTCGTAGCCATATTCAACAGGGCGAACCGACTTCTTGCGATATTCGCTGATGTAGCAATTGTGCAAGATGCGAAACAGCCACGGACGAAAGCGCTCTTTGTCTTCCAGCGTTGCAAGGGCTGACCACGCCTTGGCAACAGATTCGGCGACCAGATCCTCCGCATTCGCATTGCTTCGGGTCAGACGCAGCGCCAGCCCGTACAGGGAGTCCATGCACTGTTCGATATTGCGGCTGAACCAGGCTTTTGTGTCCGGATCGGTCACTGGACATCCAGACTATATCGCTGCGCTTAGAAGTACCGCACTTGGTACCGGCCAGTGCTGCGGCACCATTAATTGTTCCTGCTCGAGAATCTCTTCGCCATGCTGGTAGACATGGATGCTGCCCGATTCCAGTCGCCGCCAGGGCTCTGCGGTCAATGGGTCGGTCGCCAGCAGAGTCATCTTGTTAACACCCTGTTCGGTGGCAACCGTTCGTTGCAGCCGGTGCAGATTGGTATGGGCGTGGACATAAAGGCATTCTCCGTCGCTGAGAATGAAATTGAACTCTCCGAACGTCGCCAACTCGTCCACCACCGGTTGAATGGTATCCACCAGCACAGTCGGTGAGAAATATCGGTCCCGGCCAATTCCGTGCGCGATGGCATCGAGGATATAGCAGAATGCCAGTTCCGAGTCCGTATCACCAAGCGGCTGAAAGCGGGTGTCTGCACGAGCGCATTTCTCGTGCAAGCCGGGCAGCTTGCCGTTATGGGCAAAGACCCAGGAGCGTCCGTTCCATTCGCGCTCGAAGGGATGGGTGTTCGCCGTGGCCCGCCCGAACATGGCCGGATTGGCCCGGCGGATATGGGCAATCACGGCGGTGCTCCTGAACGGATGTTGCGCCAGCATGGCAAGAAAGCGGCTTTCGGCAGCAGGTGTCGGATCCTTGAAGACCCGCGCCGCGCGTCCCTCGTAGTACGCGACCCCCCAACCGTCAGCGTGCGGACCGGTCTTCCCCCCGCGCGGCATGAGTTGGGCGAGATATTCGCCCACTTCGGCAGGCCGACTGGAACTCATGGCAAGTAGCTCACACATGGCTTTTCCCCCTCGCTGGCAGATAAATCCGCATGTTCTGATTCATTTTGGCTGCCCCTACTTCTCTAGACGCATTTCCCGGGGTCCCAGGTCCCGGAATATCGAGAAAAATTCCGGGACCGGGAGCGGGACTTGCGTCAATGACCCCTAAAAACTCAGCGTCGCGGCGCCCTGGCCGATTAGCTCGTGCATGGCGGTCGAACTCGTCACGCGAACGCCCTCGACCAGGTCATTCTGGCCGTAGCCGCGCACCTTGGCGCAGGGCGGACAAGCCAGAATGTTGCCCCCGCTCGCCATGAAGTTATCGAGCATCTCGCCCAACGGCGGGTCGAGCGGATTCAACTGGGCCACGGCGGTGGCGCCCCGGCGTGCCAAATCGACCCCCGCGCTAACCAGAAACATCGTGACCTCGAGACCGGAATTGATGCCACTGTTTGCCACGCTCAGTGCGACCGACGAACGCTCGTCATCGAGACCCCGGGTGACGACAACCACAAGCTTTCTCTTCTCAGACATGATTCGCTCCTAACCTGAAGTTAAGTGGATGGACGACCCGACCATGTCGGGCCGCGAGCACTCGCCGTGGTTCAAACATCAAACCCAGTAATGTGCCTAAGGGTAATGACGCATCGCGGGACCGTTTAGGTCCCGGAGAAAGAATCTTTCTTGCGAGTCAGTTGCCCCGTGCGGGCCAAAGAAAAGAGGTCCGCTAAGGCTTGGTTAGCTGACAGTACCGATCTGCCACGAGGCGTCAGCGAGTCGGCTGTATGGATTGGTTCAGTACTTCTGCCGAGTCAGGCTTCGGCCGCGCGCCCGGCGGCGAGGTGTCGATTCTCGGGTAGATGTTCGAATAGGCAATGCCCACGTGCCGCTTTCCATAGCGAGCCGGAACATCCTGCGTCCAATCGCTCGGAATGACCAGTGA
>SMTZ1_10007026_pt1 | contig 13254 bp, 24 predicted proteins | sample DeeMarSWOR136_30_FD_25667 | JGI IMG/M metagenome (IMG submission 25667) | reverse complement strand
GCTGGCGGTGGGGCCTGGTGCCGAGACATGCGTCTTCACGTGTCCAACATCAGCGAACCCGCCAGCGCGCTGATCGGTACCGGGTTCCCATTCAAGATCTTGAACCTGTTGCCTCGATACCTGGAGCAGTTCTCCATTATTCTGAAATCTACCAGTGGCATTCGTCGAGCCGGTTCAGCGGCGCTCGATCTCGCAGATGTGGCGTCCGGCAGATTCGATGGTTTCTGGGAGCTATCGCTGGCACCCTGGGATGTTGCGGCCGGGACCCTGCTCGTAAGGGAGGCCGGAGGTATCGTCAGCGACGCCGAGGGACACACGGACGTCGTGCGTCACGGACCCATTGTCGCAGGCAATCCCGCCATTCACTCATGGTTGCTGCGCCTGCTCTCAACGCAGCCGCCGTTGACGCCTCCAGCCATCTCCTGAAGCGCGCTGGTTAGAATCCGTGTACCCTGGGCCTCTATCACCACCGTGTGCTCGAAATGCGCAGAGATGGAGCCATCTGCGGTGGCGATCGTCCACCGGTCGCTCAGGGTCTTGATCTCGTGACCACCCGCATTCACCATCGGCTCAATCGCGAGTGTCATACCTGCCACCAGTCGCGGACCACGCTTGGGCTGCCCGAAATTCGGGATCTGGGGCTCCTCATGGAAACTGGCACCGATGACGGCATGGCCGATATCCCCCACATGGTTTCCCACCACCGCCGCTCGAATACCGGCTTCGAGCGCCTCGCGCGTCACTCGCAGCAGCCGCTCAGTCTCACGACTGATTTCACCTACCGGGACCGTGGTCGCCGAGTCGGCGTGCAATCCCTCCAGGCAAACTCCGCAGTCCACGCTCAGGATATCTCCGTCCCGCAGTACCCGTGCAGGAGACGGAATCCCGTGAACGATCTCGTCGTTCAATGACGTGCACAGCGACTTGGGAAAGTCGTACAGGCCTTTGAACGACGGGCGCGCCCCTGGGTGGCTCCGAATGTACTCTTCCGCCAGGTCATCCAACTGTCCCGTGCTCACGCCAGGTTCGACCCTACTGGCAACCAGGGCGAGTGTATCGGCCAGTATCCGCCCGGCAGCAGCCATCGTCTCGATTTCACGGGCCGATTTTATGGTTATCACTGACTGGGGGCCTCCGACCGGCGTCGCGTGAGTGAAACGGCGTCGCCGCGAGTGAGCTACATGTACCGGCGCCGCCCTCGGAACTTCACCCGTCCGTGTTTCATGAAATCGTCGTAGTGCCGCAATTGAGCGTGCTGTTGTATCTGGACCCACGTATCCAAGGCTACCCCGACTACAATCAGCAGAGCGGTTCCGCCGAAACGGAACGGGACATTGAACGCGTTGAAGATGAAGAACGGCAACAAGGCAACTGCAGTCAGAAAGAGCGATCCCGGGAGCGTCACCCGACTCAACACCTCGTCTACATAATCGGCCGTAGCAGCCCCCGGTTTCACTCCAGGAATGAACCCTCCCTGCTTCTTCAGGTTCTCTGCGATGTCGATCGGATTGAAGATGATAGACGTGTAGAAATACGTGAAGAAGATGATCAACAACGCATAGGTCGCATAGTACAAGCCGGTGCCCGGACTGAAGGCATCGGACATGGCCCGCAACCAGGGTTGGTTGGAGAACGTAGCTATCGTCCCCGGGACGATTATGAGTGCCTGGGCAAAGATGATGGGCATCACGCCGGCCGAGTTGATACGGATGGGAATGAATGTCTTCTGCCCCTCTCGTATCCGTCCTCTTCCCATCACTTTCCGCGGAATCTGAATCGGAATCCTGCGAGACGCCACCGTGATGGCCACGACCCCCGCCACCACGCCCACCATCACCACACCCAAGACTCCGAGTCTGGGGACATTGATGACACCGGTTTGCAGGAACCCCAGCGTTCGGAAAATGCCCGGCCACATGCCTTCCATGATCGAAAAGAAGATCATCAGGCTCATTCCGTTGCCGATCCCGCGCTCGGTGATCTGCTCACCCAACCACATCACGAAGACGGCACCGGTAGTCAGCGTGAGAACAGTGAGTGCTCTGAAGCCCAACCCTGGGTTGGGCACCGCTCCCTGGCCCTCTGCAAAGATCGCAAAACCGTAGGCTTGCCCCAGCGACAGCGCCACGGTCAAGTAGCGCGTCCACTGTGTAATCTTCTTCCGACCTTCTTCCTCCTTCTGCAACTTGTCGACCGTTGGGAAGACAGCGCCAGCGAGCTGGAACATGATTGACGCCGAGATGTAAGGCATGATTCCGAGCGCCAACACTGTAGCCCGCGACAAGCCACCACCCACAAACATGTCGTACATGCCGAAGAAGGTCTGTCCGCCCTGTCTCTGGATGAAGTCTGCCAGGACCTGAACGTTGACGCCCGGTGTAGCGATGTGGGCACCAAGTCTGTAGATGGCGAGACACAGCAGAGTGAACAGGAGCTTTTCCTTGAGCTCCGGAACGGCGAACAGGTTAGGAATACGAGGCCCTGTCATTCTCAGTTCTCGACGCGCCCACCCGCCTGCTCGATCTTCTCACGAGCCGCACGGGAAGCGGCGCACCCTCTGATGACGTAAGCGCGTCCAGCCTCTCCTGTCCCCAAAATCTTGATGGGACGTTTGGCACCGCTGACCAAACCGGCTTCGACCAGGGCCGCAGGAGTGATCTCTTGTGCCGCTACCTTGTCCAGATCCTTCAAATTCACAACCTGATTAGGTTCACGGAACGGGTTAGTGAAGCCGCGCTTGGGAACTCGGCGGATCAGCGGCATCTGACCACCTTCGAATCCCGGCCGCACGTTGCCACTCGCGCGAGCACGTTGGCCCTTGTGCCCGCGGCCCGCCGTCTTACCAAGCCCCGAACCGGGACCCCGACCCCTGCGCTTCGGCGCTTTGCTGGCGCCCTTTGGGGCTGGCAGGTTGTGAAGTCCGAGTTTCTCCGTCTCAGACATCATTCTTCCTCAGGTCTCACACTGATGAGATGACGCACCCTTCTGACCATCCCTCTGATTGAAGGATTGTCGGGCACCACCACCTCATCCTGATGGTGTTTCAGGCCCAACGCCGTCAGAGTGCGGCGGGACGTTTGAGGACTCCCGATTCCAGATCGCACCTGACGTACGTGGAGCTTGCCCACGCTCCCGCCGGCCTGTTCTGTCGTTTCCTTGACCGTGGCCTTGCGCCTGGTCGTCGTCTTCTTGCTGGACTTAGTCTTGGTCGTGGCTTTCTTTGCCACCTTCTTCTTAGTCGTCTTCTTCTTTGACGTCGAAGCGGCTTTTCGGCTAGGCATCCTGCTGCTCCTTTTGCCGTGGCCGGTAGTCAATCTCCGACGCTTCCATACCGCGTTCCCTGGCCGTCTGTTCAGGCGTGACGAGACGATGCAGGCCGTCGACCGTGGCCCACACCATGTTCAGAGCGTTGGATGATCCCAGGGACTTCGTGAGTATATCGCTTATGCCTGCGCACTCGAGCACTGCCCTCACGGGGCCGCCCGCTATCACGCCTGTACCGGAGGAGGCGGGCTTTAGGAGCACACAGCCGGCGCCGTGCGCGCCGATTATCTCGTGTGGTATCGTGGTCCCGGCACGTGGTACTGCACGCATATTCCGGCGGGCAGCCTCAACTGCCTTCCGAACCGTTTCGGATACCTCGTTTGCCTTCCCCATTCCAACCCCAAATGTGCCAGTTCCATCCCCGACTGCGACCAGGGCGTTGAAAGAGAATCGACGCCCCCCTTTTACAACTTTTGCCACTCGGTTGATCGCAATCACGTTTTCGATCAACTCCGATTCGCGCTCCCGACGCTCTCGTTTTGCGCCGCGCTCTTTGTCTTGCGCCATTTGCCTAAAACTCCAGTCCGCTTGCGCGCGCGCCTTCTGCGACCGCCTTGACGCGCCCGTGGTACAGGTAGCCGCCACGATCAAACACGACGCTCTTGATACCCAACTCGCTGGCCTTCCTGCCCGCCAGCTGACCCACCGCGTACGCAGCACCTACCTTGCCTGGCTTATCGCACGCGAGGTCTCTGGACAGATCACTGACTCCTATCAGCGTGTGACCTCTATCATCGTCAACCAGCTGCACATACGTGTGCTTGTGTGACCGGAACACGACCAGTCGCGGACGCTGAGCACTGCCGCTGACGGATTTCCTGACTCGAAGATGCCGGCGATACCGGCGTTCTCGGTTCGACTTGGGTCTGAGGATCGGCCTCATGCCTTCGCCCCTGCCTTGCCCGCCTTCCGGCGGACATGTTCTCCTTGGTATCTGATTCCCTTGCCCTTGTAGGGCTCCGGTGGCCGAACCTTGCGGATTTCCGCCGCGACTTGTCCGACCGCCTCTTTGTCAACGCCCTCGACCTCCATGGTCGTCGGGTTCTCCACCTTGATGCTCACGCCGGGAGGAGCCGTGTATTCGACCGGATGCGAGTACCCCACCACCAGCCGCACGCCCTTGGCGGTCGCTTCCGCCTTGTAACCAACGCCATGGATCTCCAACCGTTTCGTGAAGCCCCTGGTCACTCCCTCCACCATGTTGTTCACGAGGCTTCGTGTCAGTCCGTGGAGCGCGCGGTGTCGCTTCTCGTCCGACGGGCGCGTGACTTTGATTTGCTCCCCGTCTACCGCAACGCTCATCTCCGGGTGCACGGACCGGTCGAGCTCTCCCTTAGGGCCTTTGACGCTAATGCGTCCGCCCTCGACCTTCACTGTGACGCCCCGCGGGACTACGACTGGTTTCTTGCCGATACGAGACATCTCAGCCTCCTACCATACCACTGCGACGAGCTCGCCGCCCACGCGAGCTCGGCGAGCGTCGCGGTCACTCATCAAGCCGCGCGGCGTCGAGAGTATAGCCATACCCAAGCCATTCTTGACTCGCGGTATTTCCCTCACCTTCACATAGCGACGCAAACCGGGTCGAGACACCCTGCGGACCTCGCGGATCACCGGCATGTCATCGTGGTACCGTAGAATGATCCGCAGCCTACCATGGTGACCATCGTCAATCACCTTGTAGTCCTGGATGTAATGGTTCTCCCGGAGCAGCCGGGCAATCTCGGTCTTGAATGTCGATACCGGAATGTCGACCCTGCGGTGCCCCGCCCTGCAGGCGTTGCGGATCCGAGTCAACATGTCGGCAACTGGGTCAGTCATGCTCATGTGCTAGATCCAGGTCCTTTCACCAGCTGGCTTTCCGGACTCCCGGGATCTCTCCCTGAAGCGCCAGTTCCCTGAAACAAATCCTGCAAACCCCAAACTTCCTGAGGTACGCTCGCGAGCGTCCGCAACGCTGACAGCGGTTGTACGATCGTACCTTGAAGCGCGGCTTGTGTTTTGCCTTTTCGACCAGGCTCTTTCTTGCCATTAGATAGCTCCCCCTCCGATTCGAACTGGCGTCTGACCACGAAACGGCATCCCAAGTTCACGCAACAGAGCATGCCCCACATCATCACGCTCAGCCGTCGTGACAAACGTGATATCCAAACCGTGGATCTTCTCCGCCTTGTCGTAGTCGACTTCAGGAAACACCATCTGTTCCTTGATGCCCACAGTGTAGTTGCCCCTGCCGTCGAATGATTTCGTGGGGAAACCCCGGAAATCTCGTATGCGAGGTACTGCGATACTTATGAATCGGTCGAGGAATTCCCACATCCTTGCACCACGCAACGTCACGGCCGCACCGATGGGCATACCTGCCCGCAAAGAGAAATTTGAGATCGCCTTCTTGGCGCGAGTAACCACTGGGTGTTGCCCGGAGATCGCCGCCAGCTCCTCGACGGCCGAATCCAACAGCTTTGGATTCTTGGGAGCCTCTCCCAAGCCGACGTTCAGTACGATCTTGCTCAGTCGTGGGGCCTCGTGCACGTTGCTGAAGTTGAACTCCTTCATGAGCTTCGGCCTCACCGTACCCGTATAGTACTCCAGCAACCGCGGTGACGGAGCAGGTGGTTGCTCCTCGTTCGCCGCAGGTCCTCCCGCGTCGGATCTCTTCTTCGCCATGTTTCGTTACCTGTTCCTCGGAATCGGCTGGCCCGACTTGCGGCTCAGACGCTCAACCGTTCCGTCTTTGTCCTGCTGTCGCTTTACCCGTGTCGGGTCGCCTGATTTTGGATCCAGTAGCATCACGTTCGACACGTGAATGGGCGCCGGAAAGTGAATGATCCCACCTTCCTCAGTGCCTGTGCCGCGCTTGTGCTTGGTCACCATGTTGACACCCTCGACAACGACACGGTTGTCTTTGAGCAACACTCGCATCACGGTGCCTTCGGTGCCGGCGTCCTCGCCCCGCATTACGCGAACGCGGTCGCCTTTGGTTATCCGCATCTTTGGCCGCACCTCTGGCTCTCTGCGCCTTCGTCGCTCGGATTTCTTGTATACCAGCGGTTTCATCTAAAGCACCTCAGGTGCAAGCGAGACTATCTTCATGAACCGCTTCTCTCGTAGCTCACGCCCAACCGGTCCAAATATTCGAGTGGCTCTCGGCTCGCCTGCCTCGTTGATCAGCACCGCGGCGTTGTCGTCGAAACGGATGTAACTGCCATCCTTGCGGCGCGTTTCCTTCGCAGTCCGCACTATAACCGCCTTTGCCACATCGCCCTTCTTAACCTGGCCAGTCGGCAATGCATCCTTGATCGTGACTACCACAATGTCACCGAGTCCCGCGTAGCGCCGCCGACTGCCCCCAAGCACTCGAATCACAAGAGCTTTTCGGGCACCGGAGTTGTCTGCTATTTTGAGTATCGACTCCTGTTGAACCACGAGGGTCCCTCCTACTCAGCCCTTGTAATGATCTCTACCACCCGCCAGCGCTTCGTTTTGGACAGGGGGCGTGTTTCCATGATGCGTACTGTATCACCCGTCTTTGCATCGTGCTGGTCGTGGGCCTTGACGCGCCTAGTCCGCGTTATCCGCTTGCCGTACAGAGCATGAGCGAAACGGCGCGTCAACTCCACCACCACGGTCTTGTCCATCTTGTCGCTTACGACGACCCCGGTGCGCACCTTTCTTCGCGGACGGGCGTCTGTATCCTGGCTCATTCTCAAATCCTTTCCCGCAGCACGGTCTTGATACGCGCGATGTTGCGGCGTATGATCCTGAATTGCAGTGGATTGTCGATCGCTTCCGTTGCTGAGCGGAATCGAAGCCGGAACTGGGCCTCCTCTAGGTTCGTCAGCTCCTCCTGCAACTCGGGCGTCTGCAGCTCCCGGATCTGCACCGGGTCCAGCGGCTTCTTCTCAGCGTCTTTCAATGCCATGATCAGCTAGCCTCGCGTAACACGAATCGGGTCTTGACCGCCAGTTTTGCTGCAGCTAGCTGCAGCGCTCGCCTCGCCAGCTCCTCCGCAACGCCCTCGACCTCAAACATCACACGGCCCGGCTTGACGACAGCGACCCAGTGTTCGGGGTTCCCCTTGCCCTTGCCCATCCGGGTCTCGGCCGGCTTCTTCGTCAGCGGCTTGTCAGGGAATATCCTGATCCAGACCTTGCCGCCGCGCTTCATCGTGCGGGTCAGCGCCACACGAGCCGCCTCGATTTGCCGATTGGATATCCAGCCCGCCTCGAGCGACATGAGGCCGTACTTGCCGAACGCAACGGAGTTGCCTCTCGTGGCCTTTCCCCGATTACGGCCCTTCATCTGCTTCCGGTACTTGACGCGCTTAGGTGCCAACATCACTAAGCTCCCGTGCTATAAGTGCGCCCGCGGCCGTCCTCGACGATCTCACCCTTGAAGATCCACACTTTGATTCCAATGGCTCCGTACGTTGTAGCGGCAGTCGCCGTAGCGTAATCGACGTCGGCTCTGAGAGTGTGCAACGGCACCCTACCCTCATGAAAACTCTGGGACCTCGCGATCTCAGCTCCTCCCAGCCGACCGCTGCACTTTATCTTTATTCCCTTGGCGCCCATGCGCATACCGCTCTGTAATGCCCGCTTCATCGCTCGGCGGAACGAGATGCGCTGCCTCAGCTGGTGCGCGATATTGTTGGCCACCAGTTGAGCGTCGATCTCCGGTCGCTTTATCTCCTCTACGTTGATGCCGACTTCCTTGCCCGTCAGCTGCGCCAGCTCGTCCCGTAGCTTGTCGACCTCAGCACCTCGCTTGCCGATCACCACCCCCGGCCGGCCAGTGAATACAGTGACTGTGACCTTGCCAGGCTTCCGTTCTATGTGCACGTCCGAGATCGCAGCGTGTGCCAGCCTTGACCGCAAGTATTTCCGGATCAACTCGTCTTCCTTGAGAAGCTCCGGGAAGTCCGCTCCGGCAAACCAGCGTGACCGCCACGGCTTGACTATGCCGAGCCGGAACCCGTACGGATGGGTTTTCTGCCCCACTAGATATCCTCCTTCTCAGCCAAGTGGATCTCCACATGGCTAGTCCGCTTGCGTATCGGCGCCGCTCTGCCGAGCGCAGCCGCCCGGTACCGCCACAGCACCGGTCCTCCGTTGACAGTGGCCTGCTTCACGTAAAGACGATCCACATCGAACGCAGCGTTGTTCTGAAGCGCATCCTGTTCCGCATTCGCGACCGCCGACCGCAGCACCTTCTCGACGTGTCTTGCCGCCCGCTTCTTGGAGAACTTGAGCACAGAGTAGGCTTCGTTGATGTCCTTGCCCCGTATCTCGTCCACTATCAGCCGCATCTTCCGTGGCGACTGTCGAATGTGCCTTTGAATAGCTCTAGCTGCCATACGCCACTCACCTATCCACTGAGCTTCTTGTCCGCAGCAAGCTTGCCACTATGACCCCGGAAGAGCCGCGTCGGAGCAAATTCACCGAGCTTGTGGCCCACCATGTTCTCGGTGATATAGACCGGTATGAACTTGTTGCCGTTGTGAACCGCAATCGTGTGCCCCACAAACTCAGGTGTGACCGTCGAAGCACGGGACCACGTCTTGAATACTCGCTTTTCGTTCCGCTCGTTGAGTTTCGCTATTTTCTTGAGTAGCGAATCCTCCACGTATGGGCCCTTCCTAACGCTTCTAGCCATTTCTGCCTACTTCCTCACCTGGTTGACTTGCCACGTTTGCGGCCGCGCAATATTAGCTTAGTGCTCGCCTTCTTCTTGTCGCGAGTCTTCTTGCCTTCCGGTTTCCCCCACGGTGTGACCGCCGGTCGGCCACCCGCCGCCTTCCCCTCACCACCACCCAGTGGGTGGTCAACCGGATTCATGGCGACGCCCCGGACCTTCGGTCGCCGCCCCAACCAGCGGGTCTTGCCAGCCTTGCCGACGCTGATCAGTTCATGTTCGGCGTTGCCAACTTCTCCCACCGTCGCCATGCACTCGGCACGCACCATGCGTACCTCGCCGCTGCGTAGCTTGAGTGCCACGTAAGCACCTTCCTTGGCGACAACCTGAGCGCCGGCGCCAGCGGAGCGACACAGTTGCCCGCCCTTCCCGGCCTTAAGCTCAACACAGTGCACTGTCGTACCCAGCGGTACCTCAGCCAACGGTAGTGCATTCCCAGTTCTGACATCACTCCCCGGACCCGACACCACCGTGTCACCTACGTTCATGCTTCGGGCGTGGATGATGTAGCGCTTCTCACCGTCTGCGTACTGCAACAAGGCGATTCGAGATGTCCGGTTCGGATCGTACTCTATCTGTGTCACTCGAGCGGGCACACCGAACTTCTGCCTCTTGAAGTCAACCCGGCGGTAGCGGCGCTTATGCCCGCCGCCGCGATGCCGCATGCTGATGTGACCGTGGTTGTTCCGACCACCGGACTTGTGGATTGGCTCGATGAGCGACTTCTCGGGCGTCGATCTCGTGATCTCCTCAAAGTCAGATATCGATCTACCGCGCGTACCTGGGCTGATCGGCCGGAATTTGCGTATCCCCATAGTCCTAACCCTCGAATACCTCGATCGAATCCTCTGCATGCAGCGTGACGTACGCCTTTTTCCAACTCGCACGGACACCCTGCGTGCGTCCCAGGGTCTTGCGTTTGGCGCGCTGCTGCGATGTGCGCACCCTCACTACGCGAACATCAAACAGCTCTTCGATGGCATCCTTGATCTGCCGTTTCGTAGCCCTTGTATGCACGCGGAAGGCGTACTCCCGGCGCACGCCGTAGGCGGCGGACGACTTTTCAGTCACCACGGGCTTAATGACGGCGCTGTAGACGTCAAGCATCGTTATTACCCTTCTTGTCAGCCACCTTCCTTACAGTCTTCGACTTCTTACTTGCCTTCTTTGCAGACTCTTTCTCGCCGGCACTCTTCTTCGGTTTAGTCGCCGCTTGGGAAACCTTCTTGACACGCTTTGCCCGACTCGTCGACCCGGTCGATCGCTTCACGGCGTGACCACCTATGGCGCTCTCTTCGATGACCAACGCGTCGGCCCATAGAACATCATATGCAGACGCATCCGCATAGCGCATGACTTCCGCATTCGCGATGTTCCGTGAGGAGAGGAACACCTCTGGACGGACAGTCTCCGTGAGGACCAGGACTTTCTTGTCATTCAGCTCAAGCTTCCTTAGAAGATTGACCATATCGCGTGTCTTGGGCGATGTGAACTGGAGCGCTTCGATCACGTAGATCGCCCCCTCCCCGGCCCGTGCATTGAGCGCTGACTGCCGAGCTGACTGACGAACCTTGCGTGGCAAATCCGTCCTATAGGATCGCGGCTTGGGCCCGAACACAACCCCACCACCGGTCCACAAGGGAGATCGTATGGTTCCTTGCCGAGCCCGGCCCGTACCCTTCTGCCGCCACGGTTTCCGGTTGCCGCCCGACACCTCGCCACGCGTCTTGGTCGAGGCCGTGCCCTGACGCTGATTGTTGCGGAAGGCGCGGACCGCCTGGTAGAGCACCGATTTGTTTACTGTACCGTCGAATTCCTGTGGCAGCGCATAGCTGCCCTTTCGTTCGGCCGACGCAGTGTAGTGCTGGGCCTCAAGCATATCGGCTCCTGCCTCCCTGCTTTCTTACTAGCACGATGCCCTTGATCGGACCCGGAACGGATCCTCTCACGTAGAGCAGATTCCTATCGGCATCTACTTTGGCCACCGACAATCCCATTTGCGTCTGACGCACGGCACCCATCTGGCCGGGAAGCCGTTTGCCTTTGATAACCCGCGACGGGTCCGTGCCGGCTCCCATGCTGCCGGGCTTACGATACCGGGTACTCCCGTGAGCCGCGGGCCCGCCTCTGAACCCATGACGCTTGACCACGCCCTGAAAGCCACGCCCCTTTGTGGTACCGGTGACCTTGATCCGATCGCCCTCTTGGAAGATCTCGACGGTGACTACATCACCAGCTGAAGCCTCCACGCCCACTGGTAGATGAATACTGCGCAACACCGCTGGTGTCGCCTCGAGTCCCGCTCGCTGCGCGTGCCCTGCCAACGCCTTGGTCACCCGCTTCGGCCTACGTGTGCCGAACCCGAGCTGCACCGCCTTTGAACCCCCCGGCGTGTTATGCACTTGGACTACAGGACACGGGCCCGCCTGAATCACGGTCACCGGAATCACCCGCCCGCTCTCCTCGAACAGGCGCGTCATACCGATTTTGCGGCCTAAGATACCGTTCATGGCTATTCGACCTTGATCTCGACGTCCACGCCAGCCGGCAGATCCAGCTTGGTCAACGCATCCACGGTTTGCGCCCGCGAGTCCTTGATCTCGATGAGCCGCTTGTGGGTCTTGAGTTCAAACTGCTCGCGGCTCTTCTTGTCCACATGCGGACTTCGCAGAACGGTCCACCGTTGCGTCTTAGTCGGCAGTGGAATGGGACCCGACACCTGAGCGCCACTCTTTTCGACCGTCCGTACGATGTCCGCAGCAGCCTGGTCGAGTACGATGTGGTCGTACGCCTTCAATCGAACAGCTACTGCTCTATTCGATCACTTTGGTGACGACGCCAGCGCCGACCGTGCGACCACCTTCACGTACCGCAAACCGCAACCCCTCCTCCATCGCTATCGGCGATATCAACGCAATCGTCATCTTCGTGTTGTCCCCCGGCATCACCATCTCCACACCCTCCGGCAACTCCACCGACCCCGTCACATCCGTCGTCCGAAAATAAAACTGCGGACGATACCCCCTGAAAAACGGCGTGTGACGCCCACCCTCATCCTTCGTCAACACATACACCTCCGCCTCAAACCTCGTATGAGGCGTCACACTCCCAGGCTTCGCCAACACCATCCCACGCTCAATCTCATCCTTGTCCACTCCCCGCAACAACAAACCAACATTGTCACCCGCTATACCCTCATCCAATAACTTCCGAAACATCTCCACACCCGTCACAACCGCCTTACGATCCGCACCCAAACCCACCATCTCCACCTCCTCACTCACCTTCACCTTACCCCGCTCTATACGACCAGTCGCCACCGTACCACGACCAGTTATCGAAAACACATCCTCCACCGGCATCAAAAACGGCTTGTCTACATCACGCTCCGGAACAGGAATGTACGTATCCAACGCATCCAATAACTCGTCTATACTCCTAGTATTATCCGTCCCAGGCTCACCATCCTCCAACGCCTTCAACGCACTACCCTTTATCACCGGTATCTCATCACCAGGAAACTCATAACTGCTCAATAACTCCCTAACCTCCAACTCCACCAACTCCAACAACTCAGGATCATCCACCATATCCACCTTGTTCAAATACACCACGATGTACGGCACATTCACCTGACGCGCCAATAACACATGCTCCCGAGTCTGAGGCATCGGACCATCAGCCGCACTCACCACCAATACCGCACCATCCATCTGCGCCGCACCCGTAATCATGTTCTTCACATAATCCGCATGACCCGGACAATCCACATGCGCATAATGCCGCGCATCCGTCTGATACTCTATGTGCGCCGTCGCTATCGTTATACCACGCTCCTTCTCCTCCGGAGCCTTGTCAATCGCGTCAAACGGCACATAATCCGCCAAACCACGCTTCGACTGCACCTCCGTTATCGCCGCCGTCAAAACGTCGTCTTACCATGATCAACATGCCCTATCGTACCCACGTTCACATGCGGCTTCGTACGCTCAAATTTCTCTTTCGCCATCGTCGGATCCTCTAACCCCTGATTCTCGAGATGATTTCGTCGGCCTTTGACTTAGGCACTTCCGCATAGTGTGAAAACTGCATCGAGTATACGGCACGGCCCTGACTCAGAGAACGCATCGTCGTGGCGTAGCCGAACATCTCAGCCAGGGGTACACTCGCGCCGATCAGCTGGGCATCATTCCGCTGCATCATACCGCCGACTTTGCCGCGGCGACTGTTGAGATC
>SMTZ1_10005054_pt1 | contig 13255 bp, 11 predicted proteins | sample DeeMarSWOR136_30_FD_25667 | JGI IMG/M metagenome (IMG submission 25667) | reverse complement strand
CTCCAGTTTCAGGTTCTGCTCTTAGCAATGCGGCGGGAGTTTCTGCTGGTTGTGGACTTGGGGGAGGGGGTGGTTTAGAGACAGCAGCCATAACTTTCTTTTCTTCTGTAGTAATATCTTTGTCCATTTCCTTTTCCACTGACAAAAGTCCCACTGTTGTTGCTCTCAAATCTACATCGGATGGTACTAATTCTCTCCCGTATACTCGATTGTATATATCAGGATGCTCTTCTGCCGCCTGTTTGTTCATTCTCAAACCAAAGATATTCCCAATCTCAATAATGACATCTTCGAATAACCGAGGTCCAATTTCGTCGAAAAGCCTCTCGCGAGAAAGTGTTGTTTCTTTGGCGGTAATCTCGAAGTATTCTAAAGTATTCTCGTCAATTTGAAACCATTTCATTATGGTATTAAGAATCTCGCTAAAAACCATCTTAGTAGGAAACACGAATTTTATTTCCCGAGGCCTACCGGGTTTTCCACTATATAACCTTATTATTTGCTTTAATCCTATAGAAAACTTGATGTCTTTGTCCGAAACGACGCTCGATAATTTCTTTTTTTCGGGGATCACCGAAGAATCGTTGAGATTCGCGATAAAAAAATCATCCCGCTCAAACGGCAAAGCCTTCAGTAAATTATGAATATCGTCTAAAATTCTCCCGAGTTTTGTGGATTTTTTATATAGCCCTACGAATTTAAAGTCAAAAATATCGATTGAAAACGCTTTATTTGATTTATTATAATTGATTTGGTTAATCTTGTCTATATTACCTTGAAACGCACTAATTACTTCCATCGTTATTCACTACCGTTGTATAAAGTAATTATTCACATATTATAGATAAACCTTTTTGGTAACAAAAACAATGAAATTACCATTATAATTAGGTATCATTTAGATTACTATTTCTTTGGAGGTCGCTTCTTCTTCCGGCTAACAGTTGCCTGAACTTCGATTACAATACCAAATGTCTTTTCAGTATCAAAATATGCCCAATGTTGCCTCCCAATAGCACCTGATTGTATGATTTCTATGCCCATTTTTTTAAATCCCTCAATATATTTATCTAAATCTTGGACGAATAAACTTATGTGCTGCAATCCTTCTCTTCCTTTATCTAAAAATTCCTTGTAAAGACAATCCCCTTCGTGCCACTGGATCAATTCAATCTGAGTATTAAAATAAGTACTGATAGCAATAGATGTTTTCATTACTGATTCTTTTCCTCGATACGTAATGGTATGTGGTTCACCTTTGAGAATCGCAAATTTAGGTACATTATAAAGCGATTCCATAATTTCTGCTTGCTTTCTGATATCCTTATACACGTAACCTAATTGACTTACCTTTTGACTGGCCAAATCTAACTTAAATTCTTCCATTTTTCATCTTCTTGCTTTAGAATTACATATTATAATATGAACTAATGTTAAGAGTTCTTTTCTGGATTAATAAAAGTTTTCAATTTATTTTTTGCCAACAAGAATAATAATATTCGAAAAAGAAGTACCTTATCTACTTCGATCTTTCTTTTCTCTTAGGTCTGAGATCTTTATTTCTACACAACCTGCATTTTTTAGCCTTAATAGGATTGTGTGCCCCGCAATTCCGGCATATGGAATGTTTGGCTAACAAGTGATACGCAGCTATCCGTCTTTGATATGGATCGTCGATCGGCATATTATAGACCTAAGTGATAATTAATTTGAACACAGTTTGTGATAATGTATAAGATAAATCATGATGTTTAAAATTTTCTATTTGAAACGGAAAATTTAATATTTGAGTTTTCTTTCAAATGATTAATAAGAGAATTAAACGTATTGACAAACCTCTAATATAAAAGTCGTTGGGAACGGTATGCCTAAAGAAATATTCGACGCGGAAGAGTTTTTAGAATTAAGTAAAGTTGCCATTCATTGCCGCGTAAAGCGTAGAAAAGAAGATGTAAAATTAAAATTAAGGACGAAAAAGTACCTATACACTTTAAAAACAGATGTTGGAACTGCAGAAGATCTCATAAAGAAGTTAGATTGCCAAATTATAGAGATTTAATGTATAATGAAAATATTACCCGCTTGTGAAACCTGTATAAAATCAAAATTCTTGTGTGCAAGTTGCGAAGAAAAAATGAAATCAGGGCAGATATCGGAGTTTGATTTAGATATCGCCAACACTTTATTAGAATTAGAAACAAAATATCCCGCCTTAGAAAGCGTGTCGTTATATCAGACAATAGATTTTGGAGATGCGGTTATTCTAGTCGTCGGTAATAGCGATAAAATTAGATTTTCTGACGAGATCCAGAACGAATTAAAGAAGAAATACGATTTATCCTATTTGATATTTATCGAAAAAACGAACAAGCTTAGGCCTATCATCGAAAGTTTAATCCTTTCTGCTAAATTAATAAGTTTAAACGAAATATTCCTTCCTACTGGCGAAACAGAATACAAGGCAATAATTGATAAGAGCGATAAAGAGAAAATTCTTTTTACTGCTGAAGAATTAGAAGAACTCATCGGAGAATTAACGGGCGAAATTATAAGAGTAAAATTCAATTAATAAGAAATTAATTCGTTTTATGGAGTTTTTTACATTCTTTAACGAGGAATCTAAATATGGTTAGTGTCGAGTATAAGCAGAATATATTAATAAGAACCGATATTGGTATGAAAACGGGCAAAAAGTGCGTTCAAGGCTGTCATGCTAGCGTTAGCGCAGCCGATATAGTGAGGCAAAAAGATAAAAATGTATGGAAGAAGTGGATGAACACCGGACAAAAGAAAATTGCTCTAAAAGTGGGCAGTCTAGAAGAGCTAAAACAAATTCATAGTAAAGTTCTTAAGAAGAAGATTCATTGCTTCTTAATTCAAGACGCTGGTTTAACTCAACTGGAACCCGGAACGATCACTGCTTTAGGGATTGGTCCCGCAGATTCTGAAATATTAGACACACTTTGTGGTCACCTCAAACTCTTGTGAGATTTTAGCGGATAGATTAAAATGGAAAGAGTAAAGCGAGAAACCATCGAGAAACTCGTTGGAATGGATTATTACGGGGTTAACCAGAGTGGGATAGGTGGAGTCTACAAATTTAGGTACAAAGATTTCGTGGTTAAAGAAATAACAAGAGAAGGGCGTATTTTAGAAATAAAGGAGGATATTTCCAAACCAACTTTTAATCCTAACCACAAATATACCCGATTTAATGTAACTAAGGTTGAGCGGGATACGATTGAAGTAGCAAAGATTATTGCTAAAACTTTAAATGTTCCCTTGAACCACGTTACTTACTCGGGATTAAAGGACCATCGAGCAATTACTGTTCAAGAAATGTCAGTGAAGGGAGATGCTATCGATAAATTAAAAGAGTTTAAAAAGAGAAACATATTCGTTAGAGCTTTTAGGTCTAGTAAATTTAAACTCACTTTGGGTGATAATTGGGGCAATAATTTTTCAATTATTGTGAGGAACATCGAGGACGATGGAAAGATCGAAAAAAGACTCGCGTTAATCAAAAGCGATCTTGAAAATTACGGAGTTCCTAACTATTACGGGCTGCAAAGGTTTGGTATTTACCGCCCGAATTCTCATATAATTGGAAAGTACATCATTCTGAAACAGTATAAAGAAGCTGTGGAAGAGTTTTTAATGCGAATTTTTCCCGTTGAAACATACGAGAAAATCGAAACGAGAAAAACCATTGAGGAAATCGTTGAATATTCAAAATCTTTCGATCAAATTCCTAGACAATTCGATTACGAGAAATCAATGATTGAGTATTTAATTGAAAGCGATTACGATTACAAAGGAAGCTTGTTAAAACTACCAATAGACTTGTTAAGCTTATTAATTAGCGCGTACCAATCGTATTTATTCAATAAAGCCATATCTGAAAGAATGAGGATGGGATATTCGGTATATAATCCCGTCGTTGGCGATTTGATTGGCTTATTGGACGAAGAAATGGGGCATTTAACTCATGTGAAGTATTTATACGACAAGAAATTAAAAAAGCACTTAGATAAAGCGATTAAATTGAAAAGAGCAACGATAATTTCTCCCATTGTAGGGTACGATACGGATTTAAATCCCAAGTTCTTAATGGCCAAAATTTACGAAAAAATTATGCAAGAGGAGGGAATATCGAAAGAGATCTTCGACGTGTCAGACTTCGTAGATTTAGATTACCACGGAACATATAGAAGTATTTCTTTAAAACCGAGAGGGTTCGTCGTGAGATTTGTCGAAGACGATGAACTAAATCCCGGAAAAAAAAAGGTACGGATTGAATTTGACCTAGAAAAAGGTACCTACGCAACAATCATTATTAGAGAACTCTTAAAACAATAAATTAAAAGGAATTTTTTATTAAATTATTTAATAGAACAGAAAATTTTGTGAATTAAAAAAAGAGAAGATGGTTTATGGCTCTAGACGAGATGGGAGATTGGAGAAAAACTCATTTTACCAAGGATATTACTCTAGCACTTAAAGGAAAAGAAGTGATTCTCGGAGGCTGGGTGCAAAATTGGAGGGATTTGGGAGGAATGAAGTTCATTATTTTGCAGGATAAATACGGCGAGCGCCAACTCACCATGAAGAAGGGAGAAGTGTCAGACGATGCTTTTGATCTAAAAGTGGGTTATCACTGGAATGTGATGGTGAAGGGTACCGTGAAAGAGTTTAAGAAAGCGCCCGGTGGAGTTGAGATAATTCCGTCCGAAATTAAAATTCTCAACAAAACTCCCGATAAGCTTCCAATCGATATGACTGGCGAAACAGTTTCAGAATTAGACATTAGGTTGGACAATCGAGTGTTGGATTTGCGCTCTAAAAAGAGTCAAGCAATATTCAGAATTAGATCTGAAGTCCTAAACTCCATAAGGGAGTTTCTTCTTAAAAACAACTTCACCGAAATTACTACGCCAAAAATCATCGGATCTGCCACTGAGGGCGGGACCGAGCTATTTCCCATAATATATTTCGAAGACGAGGCCTTTTTAACGCAATCAGCGCAACTGTACAAGGAGCAATTAAGTAGCGTTTTTGAAAACGTGTTCGAAATAAGTCCGTGTTTTAGAGCCGAAAAAAGCCGCACCAAACGCCATCTGTGCGAAATATTCACGCTAGATATCGAAATGGCGTTTGCCAACATGCATGATGTGCTTAAAGTGCTCGAAGGGACGATTCATCATGTTATTACAAACATCAGAGAAAAAAACATGGACGACTTAAAACACCTTGGCATGGAAGATAATACCACAGTACCGGAACTTCCTTTCCCCAGATACAGCTACAAGGAAATTTTAGATAGAATTTCCAATGAGTTGGGAATAGAAATCGAATTCGGCGAGGACATCCCAACAGAAGCGTATAGAAAGATGGAATCCATTTTGCCTGGTTATTATTATATCCTAGATTGGCCCAATAAAATTAAACCGTTTTACATTATGCCCTATATAGACAATCCTGAATTGACCGAGTCGTTTGATTTGCAGAAGGGATGGCTCGAACTCGTGTCTGGAGGTACGAGGGTTCACGATAAGGAGCTTTTAACAAAAAGATTGGAATTGAAGGGATTAAATCCTAAATCGTTCGAATCGCATTTACGCATGTTTGACTTTGGAATGCCACCTCACGCTGGTGCAGGGCTTGGAATAGCTCGTCTTGTCGCTGTGTTGTGTGGTCTGGACGATATTCGCGAAGCTGTAATGTATCCCCGCACGCCCGATAGATTGACTCCGTAATTTTTTATCAATTGACTTTCATTTTTAAAGATGATTGAAGACTACGTAAAAGCTGGAAAGGCAACTGTTGCCGCTAAGAAGTTAGCCCGAGAAATAATTAAACCAGGAGTACTATTACTTGAAATCTGCGAGAAATGTGAAGAAGAAATAGAAAAGAATGGAGCGCAGTTAGCGTTTCCGCTTAACGCGTCGTTAAACGAGATAGGAGCGCATTATAGCTCTCCTATCGACGACAAATCGCTCGTACCAGAAGAAGGGCTGCTAAAGCTCGACTTTGGAGCCCATGTGAACGGTTATATCGCGGACACCGCAATAACTATAAACCTTAGCCAAGATAAAAAGTACGAATCGTTTGTTATCGCCGCCGAGGAAGCGTTAGAGGCTGCGATCGAAAAGTTTTCGCCCGGAGTGAAACTCTTCGAAGTCGGAGATGCCATTGCGAACAAAATTATATCCCACGGTTTGAAGCCAATCAAGAATCTTGGCGGTCACAGGCTACTACAATACACTTTACATGCGGGCGAATTCGTCCCAAATTATAGAGATACCAATCACGAACAGGAGATCAATGTAGGGGACGCGTACGCGATAGAACCTTTCTCCACGAACGGAGCGGGGTTCGTTAGGAACGGTAAGGAAATCTACATTTATCGGTTTCGCAAAGCTCCCAAAAAAAACGTTTCTTACGAGTTAAAAGCCGCAATTTCCACCATAAAGCAAAAATTTTCGACCCTTCCCTTTAGCCCACGGGCTGTGTTAAAAAACAAGATTTTCCCTAAAGATAAAATTATGCCGACAATTCACAAGTTAGTTGGTATGGGCGCGCTGCAGCAGTATCCAATTCTCGTTGAATCTGCGAGGGGGTTAGTCGCGCAAGCTGAGCACACCGTGGTGGTAACAGAAAACGGTACGATCGTTACCACGAAATAAAATTAATAAAATGTCCAGATTTAAAATGAACGCACTCTCCGTAATAATTCTATGCGCGGGCGAAGGTACGAGACTTAAGGAGGTTTCGCTAAATGTTCCGAAACCAATTTTAAAAATTATCGGGATTGGAAAAAGCGTTTTAGAATTAACTCTTGCACAGTTATTAAACGCCAACATTAACAAAATCTTTTTAATTTACGGTTTTGAAAGTAAAAAATTCGTGCAGTTCGTCGAGGATTTAGATAAGAGTCAGACCATTAAAGACTTTCGCCTAAACGACACTGTGTATCTCGTAAACGCGGAGAAAAAATACAAGAAAGGACCGTTCCATTCTTTTTTACAAATTTTATCTGTCTCGAATCTCGACGAGAACATACTGTTAATTCCCGGAGATACGCTGTATGAAGATGACCTAATAAAATCCGTGCTGAAAGTTGTGGAGGAAAAGATTAAGAACAGGAGGGATGAACCCGTTGCATTTTACCGTATCTTAAACGAAGATAAAATCAATCAGTATTTAGTAAGAAATAAATGTATTATATCGATGGTAAATATAATTGAGCGGGACCTTCAAAAAAAATTAAAATTAATAGAGAAAGTTGATATTAGAAACAAAGATATTAAGAGACCAATCTTGCAAATGATTCCAATTCTTTTTTTACCATCCAATTTTTTAAAGTTCTTAGAGGATTTAAAAATTAATCTCGAGAATTATTCAAAATTGACAGATTTCATCAATAATGTATATTTAAAAGAAAAAACAATTAAGGCGGTATTAATCGAGAGAAATAACGATTTTATAGAGTTAGACACCAAAACGGACATGCAATTTATTGAAGAAAATTATAACGAAATCTTAAACATAAAAGAAAAAAAAAGGGGATAACAGTAATTTTCCACTGAGAGTCTTCGAAGGAGGCCTATCCCGGGGCAAATTAATTCAAATTATTTTTGTGTGTGTTGAGAGTTGTAAAAAAGCCTCTCTGCTATAATTATCGTCAAAAGTTAACTATCAGCGGAATGAAAACTAATCTTTACTTGAAATTACCGTGCGAGCGAATTCGTTTTGCGTAATTGAACTTTTGTTTTATACGGCAGATTTTTTTAAGAGAGGTTTGTGAATATCGCATTTAGGCCCTTTCGCGTCAAAAATTAATTTCCAGAGAATTGCTAATATATTTTCGCATATCAGTGCATATAAACTACTTTTCTGCGAACCAGTAATTTGTTTGAAATTTCTGTATTCTCTCGAGATTTGAGATTTTATAGAAGAATCATTTTTAAAATGATAGGATGTGAAGAAGTTGTTAAAAGAATTATTATCTTTATCTGCTAGAATTAACTGCGGTTATCGAAATAACGTCGGGATTTCTTTACCAATGCAAAATTACTATTATCCGACACTTCATATGAATGTTTAACCTTATAAATTTTTGGTTGAATATTTATTAATTCGAATTACATCTTATTTCTATATATGAGTTCTGATTCTGATGACATTCCGATAGACATTAACATCGTAGAGAAAGGTACGATTAAAGCAACGCTCGTCAGACACTTATCTCCGTTTTCTGTTGAAGCAATTACTGAGAAAATGCCTCTCACAATAAGAGGGCGATTTAATTTTATGGGAGCGAAAACTCATTGGATGCTTTCAGGTATCGGTATATCGGTAGGCGCCGATAGCAAAGCAACTCACATGGTTGAGAAAGGCGATATTGTGTACTGCCCGAGAGACGATTCCATTTATATTTTTATTGACAACGATAAACTCGATACTAAAATTAACAAAATTGGGAGAATCCTTGATTTAAACGAATTGGAACTATTCAAAGACATTGAAAACGGCACGAGTACCGAATTAAAAAAATAACTAATAATTCGGATCTACCAAACTGAAATTTATATAACCTTATTTTTATTATAAGAACTATTCTAAAATGTAATATTTTAACAATATAAAATGCCCATTTCGAAAACGCTATTATATATTTTCATCTTTTTTTACGTTGCTGTGTCCGCCTATTTACTCGCATTTTTTCTAATTCCGGATTTCCAAAATTTAATAATAGAAGCGAGAGGACTTTACATAAATTTAACCGAAGGGGGAAATTATTTTATAGCTCTACTCATCGCGTTCTTTATTTGCTTAATAGGGAGCGCTTCAATTGGCTTTCCAATTCCGTTTCCTTTTATCCTTTTTACTTTATCGAACGCAGTATTAGCCAAATACGGAAATAGTGGATTATTTTTAGAACAAATACTAGTTTTACCAAATTTTTGGTTCGAAATTCTGGGTTTTGTCGTAATTGGAGGTTTGGGGTGTGCAGTTGGCGAATTAGCGGGATATGTACTTGGATATAGCTCGGAAAAATTAATTAAAAAATCAGAATCGCAAACGATGAAAAACTTAAACGGATTTGGAAAATTAGTATTAGAAAACGAGGGCCGCGCTCCTCTCTATATTTTTATTTTCGCCTTAACCCCGCTTCCCGACGACATATTATTTATTCCGCTTGGATTACTTCGTTATCCTTGGTACAAAGCGATAATACCAGGGTGGCTCGGAAAAACTTTCACCACGCTATTTTACTGTACCTGGCCAATATTGTTACAAATCGGTTTTATTGGTGTCGGGATGGAATTAAATGTCGTGAGCGACGTAGTTACTGAAAGCATTATGTTAATAGTAACTTTATCGGTAATGATGTTTATATTCAGCTTCGATTGGGGACGGTACGCGGAAGATCGCGAAAAAAGAAAGCAAAAAATAACTGAGTAATTTGCTTTGAAGCGACAAATTTTATGAAAAATCGGGAACTGCATTATTATATTATCAATTTAGTTTTATCGCTTTTTTGATTTTTAGTATAGTTGATGAAACGCTAATTATAACGACGAAAACTAATAGAATCCAACCAAAACCCGAAATATTTTGTTTAACTTGGACTTGGATATAATCTAATTTGATAACAATATCGGAATCACCATCAGAATCAAAAATTATTAAAGTAATGTTATAAATTCCCGATTGGTTATAATGATGAATGGGGCTTTGTTCTATAGAAGTGAACCCATCCCCAAAATTCCACTCATACGAAATCAGACCATTTCCTTCGCTTCCATTAAATGTAAATATAATATGATCGCCCTCGAAAATAGTTGTCGCATTTACTGAGAAATCTGCGATAGGCAAGAGGTCTTCCATAACAGTTAAATAACTTGCTTTTATTTCTTTATCAGAGTCACCATCTGAGTCAAAAATTGTTAAAGTTACATCATAAACTCCTGGTTGCCTATATTGGTGAATAGGTTTTTTTTCAAATGAATAATTGCTACTATCGCCGAAATCCCAAATTATAATTATTGGACAATCTCCTTCCATTCCGGTAAAGTTAAATTGCACATATTCACCTTCTATAATTGATGTTGTATTTACTGTGAAATCAGCCGTAGGAAATCGGTAATCTTCTATCAGAGTAAAATTTGCATTTGTACCATTAAACCTGAAAATTCGCTTTAAATGACCATCATACATTGAAAATGTACCATTTAATAAAATCCCCGTACTTTTTTCATACCACGCAATATCTCCAGGAGTTGTAATATCTTGCAATACCAAAATCTGAATACTTCCTATTTCAGGATGATTATATGTTAATTCGCTCGATACATTAAAGATATGGTCTAACATACCGTTAGATATCGGAATATTATCGCCAAGAACAACATTTGTATGAATCCACAATGATGTGTGGGCCCCTATGCCTAAAGTAGATCCGCCTGGATACGACTCTGGAATGATTCTGGTATTTTCCTCAGTCCAATAATTCGTACCATATTTATATTCGCACGAGACATTAAATATACCTTCAGAAACTTGAGAATAAGAAAAATTTGTAGAAGAAGTAGAATTAAGCCCTTCTAATATTATCGTATCGATGGTATAATTAAGACATAGTCCATCAAAGGGAACTGCCAAATCTTTAACAAGCGGACCAGGGAAAGGACCAACACTAGTTGAAAAAAGATTATCATAACAAGTAATATAGAAAGTAATACTACCAATTTCCTCAAATATTATATCAATAAAATATAAACATCCATCCATATAATTAAAATCTAAAATGTCTTGCTTGACCATTGAATAAGAAGCCGAATTTATTGAAATATTTACATATTCTGGTTCATTATTATCGGGATCAGAATACACAACTGAAAACTTAAAAGAAGTTGCAATAACATGTCCGATAAATGGACTTACAATCCCGTCCGTCAACATTGGAGATTCATAGTTCTTGTAGAAAATCTCTAGATCGTTGTAGGTGTTTGTTTTATTATAAAATTCTCCATCACTGCATTCAAAATAATAAGTGTAATTATTGCTACTTGGCTGGAAATAGGTACTATACTGATAAATGCAACCATCGGTATAATTCTCATCTAATTTGTCTTGTTTCTCCATTTTATATTCTGTTCTATTTATCACTACATTAACATAACTCGGTGTATTGTTATCTCCATCTGTATATGTTACACTAAAATTGATTTGAGTGTCTTGATATCCCGAGGAGGGAAATAATGTTTCGCTTGTAAGATTTGGACCAATTTTATTAGGACAAGGTTGAAAAGTCGTTGTGGGATCTCCAAATAGATTAAATCCAAAAATGCACCATCTCATCCAATAATCTGAAATTATGATAACACAATCCTCCTTTGAGTCCTGATGGGCTCTTCCAATTTCTATAATATTTTCTCCAAAAATCGCATCAAAAAATTCCCGAACTAGGCGCTGGCCCTCACCATTTGTAGTTCTCTGACTTGCGGGTGTAGGGAAAGCATCGGCAATAAAAGCATAAGCTCCGTGAGGAGCAGTTACAAAATGTTCTGCTATGCAATCTTGATTAGTATATCTTCCCGTATAGTCTTTATTGTCAAACGCTCCAACATCACAACCTTGTGTGTATCCAAAGAAGTATTTATCATTTGTAAGAAGAGTATCAACATCATTATTAGTCAATTTCATTGTAAAATTATGGGATGAATGTCCAACGTGATTAATTACATTTACACCATCATTAATCAAAGAAATAAGTTCATCTTTCGACCAATTATGATTGGGTAAAATATCACGTTCATAAAGCGTAGAAACATTATAATCTTCCGGAAATCCTGCTGTAGAATACCCCCAAGCGTCAGTGTCATTTATCACTTCATCGGTTAAATCTCCACCCCACACATAATCTGTTATAAGTAATTCTCCTACCATTAAAGCATTAGATAAATAATCATCATTAGAAGCTTCATGAGCAAGAGTTTTATTAATAAAGTTCGATAATTCGACTTCTGAATCAACTGGGGCTCGCCCTACAAACACTTCTGCGTAAAGATCCTCTTCTCCATGCTCACCCCACTTATCATCACCATCTTCGTTCCAGGTACCATCTAATGCTGCATAATATAGATCTGCAGGAAATTCATATTTTACACCAAGAGTGCCAAGCGAAAGATATCGCACTGGAATTATTGGATCCTCACTTTCGCCACCTAAATTTTCCCTATCTCCATCACCACCAAGTAATACATATTTTGTGCCCCAATTTTGATAGGCATCGATAATGAAATTACGGATTTTTTCTGGTTCATCTAATCCAGAATAATTTGCATAAATTTCTTCCGTTGTAACTATAATTGTCTTGATACCTTTCGAATTCTTGAGATTTGCAAGATCTTGAAAAGTATAACTTCCAGCGGAATTTTTTAAAGCATCGCTAGTTATTATTACATAATCGTAAGACGCTGGATGAAGACCTGAGGCCTTTTTTGGCTCATTGTCGTTATTTTTTCTGTTATTATATGTCTCAATTACTTCTGGATTGTATATTCTTTTAATTACTCGTTCCTCTATTTCTTGATCTTCTTTGAATAATAAATTCACATTTGTGCGTTCGATAAGATTTATCGATAAATTTATATTTTCGAAATAAGAAATTTTTTCCACTTTTGGTATATATCGAACCGGAAAGAGATTTATGAGTAAAATCCTATATCCTCCGAGTTCATATAGACCTTCAACTGAAAAAAAATTTTCTGGGTACGGACTTAAGGAATTATAAATTGATTCGTTAAAATTGGGATAGTTTTGTTCTTCTAGAAAGATCCGGTTTCCACCCGGTTCAATTCTATAACGACCATCAAGCACCCGTTCATTTCCTAATTCAACTTCTATATCTTTCAAATTTTTTCCATAAGGAATTAAAACCTCTAAAGCTTTAAAAGGAACTTGCGGTTTTCCTTCTTGAATAAAAGAAAATCCATTATCAACACTTATCTGATGATAAATTTCCCCATTTGGATTTTCAATTTCAATCACATCTATATTATGTGTGAAAACAGTTATTTTGATATGATCGCTAACACTCAAATTCGTTAATGTTTCAGTTACATTTTCTTTATCTAAGGATGAATTAATTGCTAGAAAAATTGAGAAAAAGAATATAACGCAAATCAAAACCGTCAAAAATCTCTTCTTTTCTAGATTCATCACTAATCATCCGTAATTATTGCTC
>SMTZ1_10034638_pt1 | contig 13257 bp, 11 predicted proteins | sample DeeMarSWOR136_30_FD_25667 | JGI IMG/M metagenome (IMG submission 25667) | reverse complement strand
TGAACGATGACCATGCTTTATTGATCGATCCTTTGGCTCGAGCTCATTTCAAAGCAGGAAATCTTGAACAAGCCCGTCAAGAGTATGAACGAATAACACATCTGACCTTGGCAAGGACTATTTTCGGAGATTTCTATGCAAAAAGCTTTTATATGCTCGGGAAAATCCATGAGCAGCAAGGCAATAAAGCTAAAGCCATCGAGAATTACGAAAAATTCCTCGACCTCTGGAAAGATGCCGACCCAGGAATTCCAGAAGTCGAGGATGCCAAGAAGCGGCTGGAGAGTTTGAAAACCGGGAATAAATAAACGAACGTGAGTCATTCAGCATGAATAGAGAAAATGATATAATATCTTTCTGAGTGTTCTCTCAAGGAGGTCTTCGCATGGTTTCTACATATACAGCGAAATACACAAAAATAGATTCTGGATATATGGGGCAGCTCGTGGAATGGCCGGAAGTCGTTACAGAGGCGAAGACTTTAGAAGAATGCAGGAAAATGCTCCAAGACGCTTTACATGAAATGATCCTTGCTTATCAGAAGCAAAAAAAAGAAATCCCAAAGGGAGGGGCTCTCATAGAACAAATACCTGTTGAAGTGTAAATGTCAATAAAACGGCGTGACTTGATCAGGTATTTCGAAGAAAACGGTTTTTTTTATTGCGTGAATGCAAAAATCATTCAATATTCACGAATAACATAAAGACCATTCCCATCAAAAGACACCGCCATCTGGACAGGATTACCGCAAACGAAATATGTAAACAGGCAGGCCTAAAACATAAATTCTAACAGTTTATCTCTCGTTTACACCATAGAAAATCGATATAATTGATTATAGCACAATAACTAGACCGACCTCATTAATCCGAGTTTTTCTCTGTCAACCAGAGTAGACAGAATTATCCAACCATTTCTCTCTATTTTTCCAAAAGTAGACATATTGTCTTAGACTTCCAGCTTTTCCCCTGAAAACCAGCCGCCTCTTCTGGCACGTTATGCGCATAAGGAATTTTGTTTATATTGTACGAGATTGCCACGCTGCGCTCGCAATGACATAAGGATGAGAAAACCACCAAAGAATCCGATGAAGGAACACACAAACAGTCAGGATTCACTCTGGTGGAATTTCTGATCTCATTCACTCTTGTGACACTCTTACTCACAGGAACGGCTCAACTCACCATACATACTCTTCTTATTAAGCGAAACGCTGACCTCAACATGAAGACCGCGGAACTGGCCTCTTCTTTTCTCGAATGCCTCAAATCCCTTCCATATGAAAGTGATGTACTCAAGGAGGGTTCCAGTGAAGACTCCATCAAAGAAGACTGTTCCCCAGAGAAATTCCACAGAAAGTGGACAGTCAAAAACATCGCTTCGAACATGAAAAGGATCGAAGTCGAATGTTTCTCGGAAAATCGGAGTTTTAAAAAGACCCGGCTGGTTCTCTATCTATCCAAGGAGCTCGGTTTTTGAGGACGCCAAATACAGACGAAATGCTGAGACGGCCGCGCTTCGTCCTCAATAAAATCTGTATGAGATTGCCACGCTTCACCCTCAATAACAATTTTAAGAGATTGCCACGCTGCGCTCGCAATGACAGGAAGGGATGAGATTGCCACGCTACGCTCGCAATGACAGGAAGGGATGAGATTGCATCACTGCACTCGCAATGACATCAACAAGAACCGCTTGGGACAAGCTTAAAAATTAACTAAATTTGATATCAATAAGATTCAATTAGGGCAAATCTAAAATTAAATAAATATGAAAAACACAAAAATATGAAAAACACAAAACGGCTCAATGACTCAAAAAATGGATTTTCTCTGATCGAAAGCCTGATCAGCCCTGCTTTGAGATTTTCGGCCGGACCCGGAATCTCTTTTTCAAGCTCAAAGAGAAAGAAGAGGCCAGAGAAGCGGTGCTTGCGGCACTGGACAAAATGAAAACAGACCTTCACCTGGGCAGTGCAGGGCTTTTCGACCCCATTCAGCTCGGGATTCTAGAAGGAATCTCGGAAGACAGCGGTAGTCTCATCATCCTCAGCAAAGAAAAGGAACTGATCCTCTGCAACGATCTGGTTGAGGGGCAGACGAGAATCCAGCTTGAGAGCACATCTGAACTCAAAAAAGGAAGAGACATATGCATCTTTAACTCTCTCAACGGAGAGGTCCTATCCATATCTTCGGTGGACGAAGAGAGCATAGTGCTCTTTTCTCCCTTGATTTTTTCCTTCAATAAGGAAAAAGCGTCTATCATCCTTGTCAAAAAGATCTCTCTCTACCTTGACGAAAAAAATCAAATCCTGAGAAGAAAGGTCAATTCCAGCCCGGCCCAGCCGCTTCTGGAAGAAACGGCTTTCTTTGACTTCGATATGGATAAGGCCGCAAACCTAGTGAAATTGCGTCTTCAACTCAAAACGAACAAGGAGAAATTCTATGAAATTTCCGTATTTCCGAAAAATGCAGCGCTGGCCGTCATCCATTAAACGGAAGAACACAGGCGCCACAACTCTTGTCTCGGTCTTTCTTTTCATGATTTTCTCGACTCTGGGATTAAGCATGCTCTATTTCACCGGCATTTATCTCCGGATAAGTGCCTACAAAAAGAATTCGACTCTACTGGATTATGCTTCGGAGAACGGGATAAAACACGGCTTTAACCGACTTCTCAGCTATTTGACACAGAGTTCTTCTCTGGTTTTTCTATCATCTGAAGAGCTCAGCGAGCTTTGGACTGATGCACAGAACCGGGGTGCAGAAACAGTCGAAAAGCTCATCGGCCAAAAACTTCCTCTTCAGACCGACCAGGATTGGGAGAATCTGGGATGGAAAAGCACCACAAGCTTCTCCCTTGAACAGATTGAAGAAAACGAGGACTATTTCAAGGCTGTTTACAGGACATCTGTCATTTCTGAAGGGAAAATCAGGAATTTCAAACACATAAGGGAATCTTCTCTCGAAGCTGCTCTTGGAATTTTCGCCGGCCACATTCCCCTCCCCTCTCTCCCGATTCTCATAGACAAAGAGTTTGAATCCGAACAAAAAGAGCGGTTTTTGGAAAAGAACAAAATCACACTCACACCATCAAGAAAGAATCTCATCCCACAACAAATAATCGCTTCCGAAGGCAACCTTCTCCCCAAAGATACGCATGCCCAGCTTGAAAAAGCACTGAAAATAAAATTTTTTAGCCCCTTCGACCTGTCAAACCGTATCCTTCGAATCGCTCTCGGCTTAGAGGAGTCGAATGAGTCCATACCTGAAGGCGTCTATCTCATCAAAGACGACCTGGGACTTGGAGGAATTTATGCCCAGGGAGACCTTGAAGAAATGGTTCTCGCTATCGAAGAAGGATTCCAGGTCGTCTCATTCCTTAGAGAGGAGGCCTGCTGGATGCTCAAATACTGTCCTCAGAAAAGCCAAACGATATTTGTGACACCCGAGGAAACCCAGTCTTTCGACCTTTCCCCCAGGGGAATCATCATCGTCAACGGAAAGATCCAATCACTCGGCGGAGGAATAATCGAACCTTCCGGCGGGGCAGTACTGGTCACAGAAGAAGAGATTCCCTCCATTCTCAAGGGAATCAACCTGACGATCATCTCATCGGATAGAATCACCCTGTCCTCCCACCTCATCCACCAGGGAGTGAAATGGATGGATGAAGTGCCCTATGCCAGAGATTCCAGTTCACAGCTGAATATTTTTGCGACCGGACAGGATATTCTGGGAAATGCAGAAAGTGAAGGAAAAATCGTCATCGATGAAAACTCTTCAGACGAGTTGAAAATCCAGGCATCACTCACAGCGTCCGGCGAAGGATTTTCAATAGAAGGCGAGAAAAAAACAGTCCACATCCTGGGCAGCCTCCAGGTTTCAGATTATTCATCCAATGATAACGCACTCCATCTCACTTTTGATGAGCGGCTCTCAGAGTTGGATGAATTCACCCAGGATGCCCCGCGGACATTAAAACCTGTTCTTTTCCTTTCTTTCTTTAAACCTCTGGAGTGGAGAGAGTTTTAAATGAGAGATTCAAAAAGACACCTCCCTTTAACCAAAAAAAAAGGATTTTCACTCACGGAAACAATCATCTCCCTCTCCATTCTCGCCTTGATAGCCGTCGCAGTATCCGCCTCCTTCCTGAATAAAGCCCCGAAGTACAGGCTTCAAAGTGCTGTCCGGGAAGTCCATTCCCGGCTGAACTACGCCAGGTATAAAGCCATTTTTGAGGGAATTAAGATCAGGGTGGGTTTCGACGCTAAAAGTTATACTATCGAGAAATACTCTGAAGAACAGAAGGAATGGAAACTGGAGAAAAAATACTCACTCCAAGGAGTCATACTTCAAGCCAACAACAGCCCCGTGTTCCATCCATCAGGGACGGTTTCCAATTTGGCCTCAATCACCATCTCCAATTCATGGGGGACATACAGGATTACCCTTGCCATTTCAGGAAGGATAAAAACTATGAAGATTTAGTCAGGCTCTTTTTTCCTCAAACGGTTATTTCCAGATAGAGAAGATGGTCAATGCGTGTTTGCGCTTTTCGCGTGTTTCAGGTGCGGAGGTGATTCTTCTTTTCTAAGACTGTTGAGAATCGTGAAAAGAAATTAATAAAACTATTGATCCTCTCTAATTATAGCTGGCGTCAATCCATCTTGAAGAGAGAATCATCAAGACCTGTGTTGTATTTTACCTCAGAGAAGGTCATGGTCATAAATTCCTCTCCGTCTTGCAAAACTCTAACGGAAAAGGAAACCATCATGCCATCTATCTTTCTCCAGTCAGATGAAAAAGTTTCTGATTCCGTTTCAACACCCATCGTATTCACAGTCGCCACAGTTTTATAAGGAAGGTAGGTTTTGGAATCTATATACATCGTTTGAGCATATCCATCAGAAAAAGTCTGAACCAGTACAAAATAATCTTTGCCCTCAATGTTTTCAGACTCTTTTAATGTGTAGGTGACACCGTGTTTATCCGGATTGAGGAGGATATCATTTCCATGCGCCATTCTGATAATCTCGTCTGCCTGGTCCGCAGGCAACTCTTCAGTGGCGCCGGTTTGCGGGTTGGTCCACCAGGCGGTCTCGCCGTCATAAGCCATGGTCATCACCATTCCCCCTAGTTCCATCTCCATGCGCATCTTGTTTGGCTCTTTCTGGTATATAGTCAGTGATCCACTCATACCCGTCATAACGATATTCAACGTTCCTGTCATTGTGGTGTCCTTGACGCTTGAAAGGAGCTTCCTTCCACCCGACGCTTCAATCATTTTTTCCAGAATATCACTGGCCTTCTGGCCAAATCCCTGTGAAGCCATCAAACCGAAAAGAAAAACACTTAAGAGACTCAGTGAAACGATTTTCTTCATGAATTCCTCCGATTCTTATTTATTTTCATGCCTTGGCTCTGGATGAACCTTCGCTGAATTCCTCTTGTTTCTTGATGAAAGTCCTTATCTACTTGATTTGCCAAGAATAGCAGTTAGTGAAAAAAGAGTCAATCTAAATTATTAAACCGGACATCCCTCACATTTTGAGAATTTGAAGGCTTTCCCTCTTCTCTTATTTTTCAAACACGATTTTTCCGTCAACGATCGTGTACAGGACTTCCACATCCAGCAACTCCGCTTCCGGAACTTTAATCAGGTTCCGGTCGAATACTGTGATATCGGCAAGTTTCCCAGCTTCTAAAGAACCCCGGATATCATCCTCGAAAGCGGCACCCTTCAAAGTCTTCCTCGCTACTGCGGCGTAAATCAGGTATTTGGGATGCATATGATAGAGGGCAGCGCTCGTTCCCGGCCAGTCCGAACCAAAGCTCAACATGGCTCCGTTATCGAGCAGCGATTTGAACGCATAGGCTCCTTTGCACCGTTCATGTCCGATTCTCTCCTCCATCCACCGCATATCGTCCGAGAGATGGTACGGATTGACTTCAGCAATGACGTTCAGCGCTTTGAATCTGGGAAAGTCCTGAGGCCTGAGCACCTGAGCATGGATGACTCTGAATCCCTTCAGATCGACTCCTTCGTTCTTTAGCCTCTCGTAAAGGTCCAGCATCTCAGCCACGCCTCTGGTCCCGATGGCATGGACGTTAGGAACAAAACCCGCATCCAGTCCCACTTTGATGAGTGTGTACATCTTCTCCATGTTTCCTTCTTTGAACTGGGGGTCATCTGAAGTGTGTCGGCGCCAGTGGCCATAATTGTCCGGCTGGTCATCGTAAGGCTTGAAGAAAAGAGCCCCGTGCGTTCCCATGATGCCGTCGATGTAGCCTTTCAACGCACCATATCGCAGCCAGGCGTCCTTCTCTTTCGTCTTTGGGTGGAGCCCCATGTTGAGACCTTGCTCTTTCAACTCGGCTCCGCGGGAAAGGTCCGGCCGGAGCCAAACCCGGCAGGTCAGCTCCCCATTCTCCTGGAGTTCGACGAAACGCTTTGTCTGGTCCGGCGTGGCAATATCATGAACCTCAACAATTCCCGCTTCCCTCAGAGCTTTGAGTCCAGCCCGGTTTTCATCCAGAAGCCTCTTATGCGATTTCGGTTTCCTGGCTTTCCTCAATCTGTCAAACGCAGGAGAGCGCGGGAATATGATTCCGGTCGGCCGGCCATCCTTTCCCATCTCCATTCCGTCAACGCTCCCTTTCTCCAGGCCGGCGGCCTTGAGTGCCGCTGTATTCGCCAGCCACTCTCCGTAATCAAAACGGCAGATGAAACACGGATTATTCTGAGTTAAGTCATCGATCATGTACCTGTTCGGCCGCCAGGGCTCTCTCTCCTCTGACTTTTTCTCTCCGGCATCCGCCAAAGCCCACTGTTCATAGGCTCCCCAAAGTCCCTCAGTTATCCATTCATCATCCTCCAGGACGCCGGCAACTCTTTTAATCTCCTTCCTCAAACCACTCTCATCGGATACGGTCATCAGATTCGCGTCATTGATCAGGGCCCCGGCACGGTTAAAATGAACGTGGCCGTCGATTATTCCCGGAGTGACAAACTTCCCTCCTAAATCAATGACTCTGGTCCCTTCTCCGATATATCTCTCTGCTTGACTGTCTTTTCGACACGCCGCCGTAATTTTATTCCCTGTGATGACAAGAGCACTCGCTTTTGGCATCTCGGGATTGACTGTATAAATATCCCCATTCATAAGCACAAGGTCAGCCGGAGGATAGGTCTTCTGCGCACAGCCTGAAAAAATGAGAAGGGCTGCAAATAATAAAATGACCATCAAGCTAGAAAGTCCGAGTTTAAATTTCTTATCCATAATCCCTCCTTGAAGAAAGTCTATTTTTGATTTGTCTAAAGTGGGATTGATTATATCCATGAAAAACAAGTCTGTCAAAAAAATAGGGATTGCATCTCAATATTCGACATTTTCCATTTTTCGGTTTTTTAATGTTTCTTCACTTATGAAAGTAAAAGCGATATCAATAAGCATTCAACTGAGAAATGATGAATATTCAGACCTGTCTCCTTCATCTCTATCAATATTAAGAAATGTCAAATGTTGAGATGCGACCCCGTTACTATTATTAGAAGTAGTTTTGTTGTCATGAATGATGAAGCTAGAAGAATCAAAGAAACATAAATGTCAAATGCTAAGACATGAACCCAATCTTACAATCATTATTCTGAAAAGCTAATAGCCAAAAAAAAGTTTCAATTTTTGTAGCTGAAGAACTATAATTAAATACATAAGGTTCATTTCATATAATAATGAAACAAATCTTAAGGGGGAAATAACCATGCGTTATTCCAAAATCATTTCAAGCTTGACTCTTTTATTATTCATTTCATTACTCTCTGTTTCATGCTCAAAAGAGAGCGCCTACCCTGCAGTGACTGAAGTCATTGAAGGAGTAAAAGTCATCACTAATCCTGATTTTCCACGTGATGGAAAAGTGCAATACGTCATGGAGGAAGAATTATCGATTGGTGCAGATGAAACGGATGAGAATGCCATGCTCAATCGTCCGATTGATCTCAAGGTTGCAGAGGATGGAACTATCTATGTAATGGACTGGAGAGATGTGTGTATTAAAGTGTATGACAGCAGCGGAAAATACCTGCGTTCCGTAGGGCGAAAAGGAAATGGCCCTGGAGAGTTCGATATTCCTGTGTACATGGACCTCTCCTCAGACGGAAGGATTTTTCTCCTGGATGGACGTAATTACAGAGTGACCATCCTGGATACTGCCGGAAATCACTTAGGCGGATTTCGTGTTGAGGGATACCACAGCAGCATGATAACTGATGGCATGAATCGTCTTTACTTTGCTAAGCGATCTCGAAAGGGATCGCTTCAAGACCTTCCGATTACAAAGGACCTTCAAGAAATCGAAAATGATGTCATAATCTTCCGAACCAATAACAGCGGTGAAAATATGTTTCAGTTTGGCCCATTCAGAGGTGAAAAGGAACGGATAAGGAGAGCGGGCGAAGACAGTTATTTATCAACATCTCCTGCATACAGTATTGTATGGACAGTGGATCGAGAAGGAAAATTGTATCAGGGTTTTAATCAACACTATAGAATCAACGTGTTTGACACCGATGGAAATCAGTTGTTTGCCTTTGGCAGAGAATATACTCCAGTGATTAATAAAAGGTATACGGGAAAACCCATTCAACTCAAATACCATCCTCCGTATAAACCCGTTAGCGGAGTTCTTGATGAGGACAGTAATTTCTGGATCTACATTTATTCAGAGAATGAGGAAGAGGCAGTGTATGATGTATTTTCACCTGAAGGTTTCTACATTAAGCAAGTCACTCTCCCCTGCCGGATTCTTCAATTTAAGGATGGGAAAGCTTACAGCATCGTTTCAACCGAAGAGGGATTCATGGTCGTCAAGCGTTTCAAGCTGATAGAAAAAAGTCAAACGATAGAAGACCAAAAATAGGAAGCGGAGAGAAGAAGGAACGTAATGTTTCAATTCATGATATTCAACATACAAGGGATCAAAGTATAAATACATATGAAATTGACACATTCAATTTCTGTTAATAACAGAATAAAAAAGATCAGCGAGTGTAAAGGGAAATCAGATTTTAAATGAAAATATTTATTGATCGGCCTGTTGCCACAGCGATGGTATTCCCATCGAGCTCCAGCCAAAGGAAGATTTTCCACGCTTGAGCATCAGGACATACTGGAGCGGCGTCCCCCCTGAAATAATACAGACCCAGGTGACAGCGCTCCTGGAAGAAATCGCGACCAGAATAAAAGGTGTGACCAAGGTCACTTCCTCCTCTCGAATGAGTTCCTCAACAATACAATTGGAATTTGATCCCAAAACAAACATGGAGTTTGCCGTTCTATCTCTTCGAGAGGAACTTGCCAGGATAAAGGACACACTTCCCTATGGAGTCATGCTCCCTCAAGTCGAACCTTATGTCCCCGATGAATTCAGAGCCGAAGAGTTGCTTCACTGTTCCATTTCCGGGGATTACACTCTTCAAAAACTGAGAGAACTGGTCAAAGAAAAGATCGAGTTTGGGATTGGTTCGATTAAAGGAGTCAGTTTCGTTTCGGTCACAGGAGGGTCTGATCAGGAAATAAAAATCACTTTGAACGAAGAAAAGCTCAAAGCGTTGAACATTAATCCCGGCTGGATCTTTTCGGAGATACGAAACAGAAATCGAACCTGGCCGGTTGGAAAGATACAAAGAGGAAGCCAGGAATACATCTTTAAGATTCAGAGTTCAACGAAGGGACTCAGGGAATTAGGAGAAACAGTCATCACCTACTCGGGTGAAAATCCGATAAAATTAAAGGATGTGGCTCAAATCATTCCCTCATTTGGAGATATTCTCAATATTAACCGGATAAACGGCCAGCCGACACTATCAATGAGAGTCTTGAAAGAGCCCGGCACGAGCACTCTGAAGGTCGCCAACGCCGTTAAAAAGAAGCTGGAAGAGATCAAAAAAGACCTTCCTTCAGACCTGATATTCCGGACTGAAAATGATGAGAGCGAAAAAATCCAAAAAAATCTTCGACATCTCTACTGGCTGGTGGGAATCATCCTGGTCGTTATTTTTGTTCTTGTCTTCCTCATCCTGAGAAGTCTTAAGCCTTCTCTCCTTATCCTTTCTTCCATCGCATTTTCCGTCTTGATCACTTTCAACCTCGTCTATTTCCTGAAAATCTCCATGAATATGCTGACATTGGGTGGCCTGGCACTGGGCTTTGGACTTTTTGTGGACAACTCTATTGTCGTTTTCGAGAATGTTCTGCGCTACAGAGAGCAAGGGGCATCTCCCGTGGAAGCCGCCATCAAAGGCTCGAAGGAAGTGTTCCTCCCTGTTCTGGCTGCCACTTTAACCACTATGAGCGTCTTTTTTTCCTTTGCCTATTTTCAGGGACGGATGAAAATCTATTTCTTACCTTTAGCCGTAGTGATTGCCTCAGCACTGGCGGCCTCTATGCTGGTGTCTTTTTCCCTGATTCCAGCATTGAGCCCTTCTTTGGTCAGGAAAGGCAGGAAAGAGAGAAAAGAGCGATTTCGAGGCGCCTACGAGAATGCATTAAGGGTTCTTCTCCGCTATCCTATCCCGGTTCTTCTGGTAATCATCGCGGCATTCTACGGGAGCTACAAATGGTTCAGAGCGGAAGTGACAATAGGCGAATGGTGGGGATGGCGGGACCAGGAGATACTTTATGTCAGAATCGGGATGCCGCCCGGGACCCCTATCGAAACAACAGATGAAGTCATCAGAAAATTCGAGAACAAGGTTTTAGAAAAGACATATGAGAAAAAAATGGAAACAAGGATTAATGCTGAACCCGAACAGGCATACATCTATGTAACATTCCCTCCGCACATTGAATTCTCTTACCGGCCTTATGCTCTCAAGGAAGAACTGATCCAGATCGCCACGAATTTTGCGGGAATAGACGTCTATGTCAGCGGATTTGATCCCCAGACCAGTTATTATACGTCCGCGAGTACTGGAACCTGGTATGACTCACAAATTGTGTTTTACGGATATAACCTGAAAAAATTAAAGGAGATCACCTCCTCACTCGAACGGACACTGAAACGAAATCCCCGAATCAGAGAAGTCAGGATACTGTCCAGCCGGTGGGGATGGAGAGTCACTCTCCCCTACCTCTATTACCAAATTCTTCCTCTAATTTATGGAAGAGTCCAAAAACTGCCGATTAAAATCAGCGGAAGAGAGATGCAGGTTTCTATGAAATATCCTGATGCGGATAAGATAGACCTTAAAAGACTCCAGGATGCCCTTATCAGAACGCCAAGAGGAAAGTATCTGAGGTTGCGTGAAATATCAACGTTAGAGGAGAGGCCCGTTGTCGGCTCCATAGACAGGGAAAACCAGCAGTTCATGCAGATTATCGAGTGGGAATTCAGAGGACCGAGTAAAGCCGGAGAAAAATACAGAGAGGCTGTTTTTTCAGGATTGGACCTGCCCCCGGGCTTCTCGGCCTCATTGGAGCGACCATGGCGCATAACTGAGGAAGAGGAAAGACAGGTTTTATTCGCCATCATCTTTTCCCTCATTATCATCTACATGATTCTCTCTTCCCTTTATGAATCCTTCATCCATCCTTTTTTCATTCTTCTGGCTGTACCCCTGGCTTTGATAGGAGTTTTTATCGCCTTTGTCATTGCGGACTTTAACTTTGACATGTCGGCCCGTATAGGGGTCATTCTGCTCGGCGGGATTGTCGTCAATAACTCGATTCTACTCGTTGACCATATCAATTTGAGAAGAAAAGAGGGCCTTCCCATCCTCGAAGCCGTCTTGAAAGGAGCCAGGGAGAGAATCAGACCCATTTTTCTCACGACAAGCACGACTGTCCTGGGGATGCTGCCCATGGTTCTGGTTCAGGTCGAGGAAGGAAGAAGGTACATCTGGTCTTCTTTAGCTCTTTCAGCGGTCGGCGGACTCATCAGCTCAACGATCTTTATTCTCATCGCCATTCCTATTTTCTATTTTTACGGAGATAGAATCCGCGCCTGGGCTTATGAAAAACTCAAAGAAATCAAAAATGTCTGGAAGAATATGTAAACTTTGTTCTGAATCTTTCAAGCTTTTTTAATTTAAAAATCATAAAAAGAGGAAATGAAGAAATTAATATTTTTTGGTTTTTTTATATTGATGATTTTTTCCGTCAACTGCTCCAAGGAGAAATGGCAAGGGAAGATCTATAAAGAGCAAGGAGTAACAGTCACCGAGAGTAGAGGCGCAGGATTGTGGGGAGACAAGGTTAACGAAAAAGTCACCTTCAAAGAAAGCCTCTCATTCGGGAAAGAAACAGGTGAGGAATTTTTGGTGTTTCACAGTGAACTCGATCTTACGGTTGATTCCGAATTAAACATATATGTCTTGGATATAAAAAATCATAGGCTTTTAAAATTTGATAAAGAGGGAAATTTTATCTGGAAAGCTGGCAGAAAAGGACAGGGGCCTGGAGAATTTTTAAATCCCTTTAATGTGAAAATAAGTCCCTCAGCAGAGATTTGTGTCTTGGATTATCCATCTCATATTCATCTATTCGATAATCATGGAAAATACATGCGAACCATAAACCTGGAAGGACGGTGCAGCAATTTTTATTTTTTGCCGGATGGGAGGCTGTTGATAAGCCGAACGACCAGGGGACAGATGGGCATCGCTGCTGAATATTATTCAATTGAAGGCGAGCTTCTCGAGAAATTCCCTGATGAATATCGATACGGTCCAAAAATGCCGAGTTGGGCAGGTGGAGGTTTCGGAGGAGGTTATCGATTTCTTGAAGGCAAAATATACATGATATCACCTGACAAATATGAAATCAGAGAATACGATTTAGAAGGGAAGCTTTTGGGAAAGATTAAAAGAGATTTCGATTTATTGCCGCCTGAGACAAGAATGATTCGAAAGGATATAGGCAATAAGAAAAAAATGCTCCTCAACATGCTTCTGTTGGTTGAAAGAAAAGCTGAAGAAGAGCCCGTGATTCATCTGTTTCTGGATTTCTTCAATGAAAGAGGACAGTTCCTCGGTTCTTATAGACTTCCAGAACAAACCTGGCTTAATGCTATTGACCATGAAAATAATTTTTATTTCGTCCAGAAGGAGCCATTCCCAAGAGTCATTCGCTCCACATTGGATATAGATTAAATTAGTGATTGATTACAATAAGGTCAGGTCTTCATTCAGGTCTTAGGAGGAATAATGAAAAAACTCAATACGCTGATGTGTTTTTTTGTTTTTTTCTTTTTCTTT
>SMTZ1_10005050_pt1 | contig 13257 bp, 10 predicted proteins | sample DeeMarSWOR136_30_FD_25667 | JGI IMG/M metagenome (IMG submission 25667) | reverse complement strand
AGTTCATTTCTCGCTAAAAGCATGACCGCCGGCTTTCCCCCATACTCAGCCAGAAAAAGGTGCATTCCCCCCGGTGCCACGAGTACTTTTCCAGGAATGATGAGATTTCCCTCATCGGCTTCCTTCACAATCAGTCCCGACCTGCCATCCAGCCTCTCGGCGAAGTACCGCGTAAAGTTCGGAGGCATGTGCTGGACGATTATGATACCGGCTGGAAGATCCGGGGGTAACTTGGGGATGATTTCCATCAGCGCTTGGGGTCCGCCCGTGCTGGCACCCATCAGGACGACGTACTCGAGCTTGGAGGGATGGGCGGATGAAGGCTCTCCTGTCCAAAAACACTCGGGTGGTGAGAACTTGATCTTCGCAGGATTTATTGCTGCTGCAGCCTTTACTTTTTCGATCAGCTCTCGCGCTGGAAAACACCTCCCGTCCTGTGTCTTCGAAATGAAGTCCACCGCCCCGTATTCGAGGCATTTCAGCGTCAGCATAGCACCTTCAGCGGTATGGATACTCACGATGACAACCGGTGTCGGCCATTCGCTCATGATGTAACGGAGGGTTTCGAAACCGTCCATGGAGGGCATTTCGAGATCGAGGGTCACGCAATCAGGTCTCAGATCCGCCACTCGCTTTAATACTTCGCGCCCGTCTGAACCCGCGCCCACAACCTTGATCGCCGGGTCGCTGTTGAGAGCATCCACAATCATGCGCTGCATGAAGGGCGAATCTTCTCCAACCACAACCCGAATTGTGCGGTTCTGTTCGCTCCCTGAAACCATCAATGGATCTCCTCACGATTGTAAGCGTCCCGTACACGAACGCTGCCGTCTGCAACATCGAACAGAATAGTCCGGCCCCGCGAGCCCCCCACCCTCTCTGCGACAATTGGGATCCCGAGCGCTTTCAGCTCGGTTCTCGCTGTCGTAATATTTTCTTCCCCGATCTGGATCACTCCTTTGCTCCCCACGACGTCTTCGAACATCCTGGCTCCCCCGAATATCTTCGCCACAATCCGTTCCCTGGAGGCTCCCCGCCGTACCATTCTATCGAGCATGAGTTTGATAGCCGAATCTACAAACTTGGCTCTATTAGCATTGTTTTTCACGAGCTCCCGTCTCGGATGCATCACATGGGCGAGGGCACCAATTCGGTTTTCCTCATCAAAAAGCACGATGCCGAGGCACGATCCTAAAGCCATCGTTTCCATCCGGGTGGGAGCCTCTCTAACTCTCATCTGCGCAATCCCAACCTTTACTATCGGTCCCGTTCTCTGCTTGCTCGTCATATACTGTTGATCCCGGGAGCGGGACTTTTCCTTTCATCCAACGAAACAGGGAAAGAATCGCCTACCCTTACCTCTCGGATGCACCGTGGGCCTCCATACACTCGACTTCCAGTTCCTTCATATCTAGACGACTGCTCACGAGTTTTTGAGGATCGATACAGACAATCACCCTGCCAGTTATTTGCGTAATGCCGATGATTACTCCTGGATCGATCATCCCATCGCTGATCTCAGGAGACGGCTGAACGGCATCGGCAGGTACCCGGACAACCTCCCACACCTCATCCACGGCAAAACCGAATCCGCCCCCCTCGTTATCCATAATGATCAATCTTCGTTTCCTCTCACCATCCTCGACTTGCTCCGTTTTCACTCCCAGAATCGGTTGCATTCTCAAAATCGGGATGATCTCTCCTCGAAGGTTGATCACCCCTTCGACAGGCTCCTTCATCCCTGGAAATGGGAAGACGTCAACAGGCCTGATGATCTCTCTCACGTTCCAGACGGGAATTCCGTAGCTCTCCGCTCCAAGCCGAAAGGTCACGAGCTGAATTCCGGTCCGGATATTATCCTTTGCGTGTTCAGTTTTCATACGGACCGACCCCTTGTACGTTGTCGACAACCCACTCAGGTTGTCGTCGCTTCTTCGTATGGCTCATCCACTATCCTGAAACGACCCACGTGCTCTCGCAGCTGGATAGCCGTGTCACTGAGCTTCTGTGCCGAGGAAGCTACATCTTCCATACTGGCCGTCATCTGTTCCATCGATGCCGCTGTCTCCTGCGTGGAAGAGGCGTTTTTCTCGGCACTCGCAGATATCTCATCAATCGAGGCGGTCACGTTCTTCATTCCCCTGGAGAGCTCCTTTGTTGCAGCTGAAATACGCCTGGCCATATCACTGGAACTCCTGAGAACTTCGACAATCTCATCAAGCGACTGACCGGTTCTCGTAATCACTTCTTTTCCTTCTGTTACTTCCTTCGATCCGAGCTCGATACTTTTCACAGCTATCCTCGTATCATCCTGTGTCTGGCGGATGAGTGCTGCAATCTCATCGGCAGCTTTCGCACTCCCTTCGGCGAGCTTCCTCACCTCATCGGCGACCACCGCAAAACCGCTTCCGGCTTCCCCCGCTCTCGCTGCCTCGATTGCGGCATTGAGGGCAAGCAAATTCGTCTGGTCAGCGACATCAGTGATGACATCGACGATCTCCCCGATTTGGTTCGATCTCTCGCCGAGATGGCGAATGATCTCTGCGGATTCGATAATCACGTTGTATATCTTGTTTATCTTCTCAACAGCCTCCTTGGCAGAGTCCCCTCCCTTGGTTGCCGTCTCAGATGCATTCGTTGCCGCGGAGGCCGCGAGCTCGGCGCTGTTTGCAACCTGTTTCACGGATCTCTCCATGTTCCGTATCTCCTTGATCATATCCTCCACCCGATGCGCCTGGAGGTCCGTCGACTTTGCAATATTTTGCACCGTGAGCGACGTTTCCTCGGTGATTGAGTTCATCTGCTCGGTGGCGGCTGATAGGCTCTGTGCGGAAAAGTTGACTTTATCGGAGGTTGATCGAATCATGGTAATGATACTGGACAGATTCGCGAACATCTCGTTCAGTGTTTCACCCAGGGTGCCCAATTCATCACGAGAATCTATTTCTATCTTTCCGGTGAGGTCACCGGCATTACTCGCGAGAACCATGCTCGCTGTTAGGAGTTGGCTAATGGGCTTTTTCAGGATGAAGTGAATCAGCGCGTAAACGAGGACGAAGCCAGAAAGGAGTGAAATGGCCGCGATGGCAACAATCCTCCATTTCACATAGGCAGTAGCTCTCCCTCCATTGTCAATATCTATGGCCAGGCGCAGGATATTCCCCTCTTCTCCAGGGAGGGAAACGGTAATGATTCGCGCTCTGCTCTGCTGAACATCTGTCATCGGTTGCTCTTTACCGCTGTCGATTGTCGGCGGCGGTCGGGTGCTATCAATGGTGAGGGGGCTCGACGAGCTGGCGATGATTCTCCCCGTCCCATCGAGAATCTCGATCCAATTTATGTACGTGTACTTCAGCCTCAGATTCTCGAAAGTCTCCGAAAGCTCATCCGGCGTTTCACTTCTCGCTATCATAGAAAGAACGCTGGAAAGACTCTTCGTCAAAACGGCATCTCGCTCCTCCAGTGCTTTCTCGATTGCGTCACCTGATACCTGCAGAAACGCAAACAGCCCGGAGCCATAGATGAGGAGACCGGCAACTGCCATTGACACGAAGACCTTCCGACTAATACTTCTCCCAAATCCGAATACCCACATATTGTTCCTCCGTCTACAAGTGTGCAGGGCATTTCTTCCGATAGATCTTGTTTGTTGCATCCATCAGTTCAAAAAGCCTGAATGCAGGGCCTGTGATCGCCTCACTTTTACCCAGGATGAGCATTCCTCCATCATTTAGTGATGAATGAAAATTAGACAATACATCGTAGCGTGATGGGTGGTCGAAATGGATCAAGACATTCCTGCAAACCACGAGATCGAACATCGAGAACGGGGGGCGAGAGAAGAGATCGTGAACCCTGAATCTCATGTGTTTCCTGATTTCGTGCGACACATGGTATCTACCGTTCTCAACGTCGAAATAGCGCTCCTTCAGATGCTCCGGGATACCTTTGATCTTCCTCTCCGGATACACACCCCTCCCCGCTTCCATGCACGATTCCTCAGAGATATCCGTTCCGAAGACCTCAACATTCAGGTTGATATCTTCAGTTCGCAGGAGATCCAAAAGCAGTATCGCGATGCTGTATGGCTCCTCCCCACTCGAACAACCTGCGCTCCAAATACGGATTGTTCCTCGGCCCGATACGAGTTTTTCTCCGATTATCTCAGGGAATACCCTTGTCTGGAGAACATCGAAGACATCTCGATCTCGCAGGAATTCGGTAATATGAATGGTGACGACTTCCAGAAGATGCTTAAGCTCACCTGGATGAACATCAAGGTATGTCAGGTACTCATCAAAATCATGGCAACCGACCGCAGCCATCCTGATAGACACCCTCCTGCCCAGACACGAAGCCCTGTACTTGGTAAGATCTACTCCATACGTGGACCGAATGCGCTGTACCAACTCGTTGATATCTGTTTTATTGTCGGTGACGCTCATTCAGTCTCCGGATTGATGAACGGTGTCAGGGCGAAAAATCTACCTGTCGAGGATATCGACTGTTTCCCTCTCACAGAGCACTCAGGTCCCCCCACCCAGCCAACAACGAGAAGAGGGACTTTATGGGAATTGATTTTGCAAATGGTATACCCGCAGGAGTGTTGTGACAGGTAACCGGTGCTGCAGAGGGTCACCGATTCGGTGATATCCTGTAATTGCCTTAATTGAAAGTAGTTACATAAATCAAGGAATCATAAGGTGCTGCGGGGAAGATATCAGAATAACGAGTTACATCTATAGATTTTGCACCCCAAATCCTTGCTTTTTGCAATGTTGATCTCGAGGGGAGAGAGAAATGCAAGATTTAATAATTAAACAGGTTGACGCTTTCACCACAAAACCATTCAGTGGAAACCCGGCTGGTGTGATCACTGATGCCGATGGGCTGGGAATCGAGATGATGCAGACGATCGCCGGTGAAATGAACCTGACGGAAACTGCCTTCGTCACCGTGCCTGAAGAGGAGAACGCCATGTTCCGTCTCAGGTTTTTTACGCCCACTGAAGAGGTCGACCTGAGTGGCCACGCGACGATAGCAACTTGTTACGCGCTCATCGAAGCTGGCAGAATACCCCTCAGCAACGGTGTCACCAGGATACACCTTGAGACGAACATCGGGATTGTTCTCGTCGACATCTACTTTCACCAACGCACCAAGGCGAATGACACTCGGGAGATGAACAAAGAGGGTATTGAACTCATACAAGAAGGTGAAATCCGAGGAACACTGGAAAAAATGATGATGCACTACGCTGTTCCACCATACCGACGTTCAAATATCCCCGTCAGCGATATCGCGAGCATTCTCTGCGTACGAGAAGACGAAATTCTGAAAACCGGTATGCCACTTGAAATCATCTCCACCGGTCTGGAACAACTCATGATTCCGGTGTTGCACAAAGAAACAATCCTCGACATGCATCCAGACCTGATCAAGCTAAGTCTCATGAATCGCAAATTTGGAATACACACGAATCACATCTTCACGACAGATACATTCAGCCCGGAATGTGTCTCATACTCGAGGCACTTCGCACCCGCCTTGGGCATGTGGGAAGACCCTGCCACAGGAACTGCAGCTGCCGGTCTCGGCACATACCTGCTCAGACACGGGATTATCACAACCGATTCGATGATTATGGAGCAGGGAAAAGAGACGGAAAATCTGGCACGAATACTCGTGGAAATCGATCAGGTCGGAGGTGGAGACGGGTCGGTACGGATTGGAGGTCTTGCCGTAACGTCTATCGCACGCACAATTAAAATGAGAGAAGGAGAACTCGTTATCAACTAATTGACTGTTTCGTCCATGTCGACTGACTCAAAGTCAGCACCTGCAGACTTGGGGATTGAAAAGCTGAACGTGCATCCCTTCCCCACCTTACTCTCGACCCAGACCTTTCCCCGATGAAGTTCTATGTAATGCTTAACGAGCCGGAGACCTATCCCCATACCGTTCACCTTCCTCGTCGGACCGCCGTCCAGCTGAGTGAAGTTCTCGAAAACGGAATCAAGGTCTTCTGTATCAATCCCTGGACCCTGGTCTCGTACCGAGACGATAACCTCAGTATCAGTTTGCCTGGAAGACACGGTGACGGTGCTCCCCTCCTTGCTGAACTTCACCGCATTACTCAGTAAGTTTATGCAGACCTGGCGTATTCTGAGAGGATCGAAGGAGATAATCGGTATCACAGGATCCACAGTGACCTTGAGGGTTATGTCCTTTTGATGAGCGTACGACTGGACGATCTGAGAAGCTATCCCGATAATCTCGTTGATGCTGCCGGCACTGAGATTGAGCATTGTGTCGGTAATCTCGACCTTTGAGAGATCGAGCAGATCGTTGATAAGGAAAAGTAACCTTTTCGATTGTGATTCAATGATACGGAGAAAATCCAGTCGTGTGTTCTCATTGATCGCCTGACTATCGTCCTCGAGCAATGTCCCGGTATACGCCATAATCACCGACAGCGGCGTTCTCAGTTCATGGCTGACGCGACCGAGAAAATCGTTTTTCAACTGATCCAGCTCGTTGAGCTTCTTGTTGATGGCTCTGAGTTCCCTGTTCTGGATGGTGATCCTCTCTTCGAGGATCTTTCTCTCGGTAATATCATGGGCAATTGCTAAGAGGTACGGATGTTCCTTGACCTTAATGACACTGGCATTGATTTCTATATAGACTATTTCCCCGTTTTTCTTTAAATACGGAAAATCTTTCACCTGGTCGATTTCACCGCGCAGAATCCTGGAAAATTCCTGTTTGGCATCATCGCGGCAGTCAGGTGTGGTGAAGAGGAAATACTCTTTTCCGATTACCTCTTCAGGCGAATAACCGAAAAGCTTGTATGTCGCCTCATTGCACTCGAGGATCTCACCCGAGGTTTTGAGGAGGATGATAATATCGGTCGCGTTTTTCATGAGGAGCCGGTATCTCTCACCAAGATTTTCCAGCCCCTTGAGGAGCTGAGAGTTCTCAATGGCAATTGATGTTAACTTGCTGAACCTGGTCACAAGATCGAGATCGAGTTGCGTGAAATGATCACATTCATAACTCCCGATATTCACCGTCCCGATGAAGAGATCTCTCGCAATCAAGGGAACAACAATATCGGATTTCAGGTTTTCCTCCTCCATGATCTCGTTGAATCTCTTATCGGCAGGGATGTTCCCTCGAAGGACCGGCCTTTTATTTATCGCGACCCATCCGATCAGGTTGGATTCTTCCAAAGGGACGTAGCGACCTTCACCGGATTTATCACCGTTGCGGCGTGTCACATGTCGTATGAAGAGACAGTTCTCCTCAATCTCGTATATGGCGACGCACCCGATATCGTAATCAATCACCTTTGAGAGCGCACTGGAGATTGTCGAGAGGATACTGTCCAGGTCGAGCTTGGAGCTGATTGCATTGGCGATCTCCATGACGGCGGCGAGCTGACGTTCCTCGTCTGTTGTGGCGAGATGAGACCCCTCCCGTTGCTCCCTCGTGACAGCACTCCCCGATGAGACCTCTGCAACGGGATGTTCCTGTTCGTTCTCTGAGGGTCTCTCAATTTCTACTTCGAGACCACCTTCAGTATAGAATCCCGAGCCAGCATCACGTATGCCGCGATCTTGTTCCTCTTGCAAATTAGTCCATTCCACTCCCTTTTTACCGTTTGCGAGGCACGTTCATTGGGGGAAGAGCCCAGAAACCGCAAACACGCAAAAAGATAATCGATTAAAAATTAAACAGATACAGCTCCCCGCCATACCTTTCCCATATTCGTGAAATACGACCTCCCGAATCGTACTCGACTACCTGAAAACAAGCAGGAAATATTCCACTTCCGAATAGAGAATTTTTATTATCTCTCAATGGGGGGACAGATGAGAGGAGAGGAACTGAGAATATCTAAACCTTTGGAGGCAGGTTCATCGCCTCTCTCGCTTCCTGGAGCGTCTCCCTGGCTACCTTTCTCGCCCGGAGCGCACCTTCCTTCAAAATATTCGAAATGATCGCGGGCTTACGATTGAACTCGCGACGCTTCTCCCTGATCGGTCGAAGGGCATCGTTCATCCTTCCGGCAAGCTCCATCTTACAATCGACACACCCTCTCTCACCATTCTCACATTCTGAACGAATTACCGACAACTCGGCTTTGCTGTAGATACCGTGGAAAGCGAAAACCACACATCCGTCGGGATGCCCCTTATCGTTCTTGCGAATCTTCTGAGGATCAGTAAACATGCTCTTCACGTTCTCTGTTGTTTCCTCCTCACTGAACGATACCGCGATGTGGTTCCCGGCGCTCTTGCTCATCTTGTTCTCCACGCTGTCGAGACCCGGAACCTTCGGAACCTCGGTGAGAAGTGTTTCTGTTATCGGAAACACCTTTTCCCCGTACAGGTTGTTGAATCGTGCGGCCAGATCCCTCGTCATGTTAACGTGCGCTTCCTGGTCCCTGCCGACCGGAACAAAATTCCCCTTGTAGGCGAGAATGTCGGCAGCCTGCAATGTAGGGTAACCGAGGAGACCGTAACTGGGATATTCGATCCCATACCCCTGGACCATCTCCTTGTATGTGGGGTTCCGTTCGAGCCAGCCGAGGGGCGTGATCATGGAAAAGAGGAGGTGCAGTTCTGCAACTTCCGGGACATGGGACTGCACGAACATGGAGCACTTCTCGGGGTCAAGACCCGCCGACACCCAATCGATAGCCATCTCCATGATCTTATCCCGCAGACCTGCAACATTCTCGTACCCCACGATATCTCCACCACCCGGTGTCGTCATGGCGTGCCAATCCACAATGAAGTAAAAGCATTCGTACTCATCCTGGAGCTTGACCCAGTTGTTCAATGCACCGAGCAGATTTCCGAGATGCAGACTCCCCGTGGGTCTCATGCCACTCGTAACTCTGCCTTTACGCATAGAAAATCTCCTCTCATACGATCGCTCTACCACCAGTTTAACAATACAGAAACGACATCTGAACCACTATTCGCCGTAACAGCAGAGTGACTCATCCTGATGCAAAAAATAGGGGTGGCAGGACTCGAACCCGCAGCCACCGGTTTTGGAGACCGGTGCTCTAGCCACTTGAGCTACACCCCTTTAACCCATTATTTCTTTTGAAAGATAATACCAATTGATAGGCTGAAGTCAAGCTCTTTAGGTCTCGAGGGAGATGGGGGATCAATGTGATGTTGACCCTGACGTTTCAATATGTTACATTGCACCCCGTTCTTTTCTCTTCGTACCGAATGACATGCTCACTCATCAGAATCCGGGTATTGAGCCCGGTACTGAGGAGCACAGCCATTTTCCCCAGTGGAGGTCGTTTATGATCAATGGTATACCAAAAATCGACATGCCCCAGAACGAGCCGGTCCTCTCGTTTGCCCCCGGAACACGGGAACGGGAAGAGCTCAAGTCCAAACTGAGGCAACTCAGCCGGAAGAAAATAGATATCCCGTGTGTGATCGGTGGTCGAAACATCCGTACCGGCAATCTCGGCTACTGCCGTATTCCTCACAACCACAACCACATTCTCGGGACGTACCATAAGGCAGGGCGGAAGGAGGTCGAAGCCGCCATCACCGCCGCGCGTAAAGCAAAGCCCCAGTGGTCACGTATGCCCTGGGAAGCCCGGGCCGCGGTATTCATGCGTGCAGGAGACTTGCTCGCCGGTCAGTTCAGAATGACCCTGAACGCCGCCACGATGCTCGGCCAGAGCAAGACGGTCTTCCAGGCCGAAATCGATTCAGCTTGCGAACTGATCGACTTTTTCCGATTCAATACATACTTTATGAAGCAGATTCTTGAAAATCAACCCGAGTCGGCAGCGGGTATATGGAATATGTCCGAAGCCCGCCCCCTCGACGGATTCGTATTCGCAGTGACACCGTTCAATTTCACCTCAATCGCGGGCAACCTGCCGACTGCACCTGCAATAATGGGAAACACGGTCGTGTGGAAGCCAGCTTCAAGCGCTGTCTATTCCGCTTACTACATCATGCAGCTGTTGAAGCGGGCCGGACTCCCCCATGGTGTCATCAACATGATTCCCGGTCCCGGTTCTCAGGTTGGTGATCCGGTGCTCCGTCACCGAGAGCTCGCCGGCGTCCATTTTACGGGTAGTACAGAGGTCTTTCAAAGCATGTGGGAGACGATTGGCGCCAACATCAAGAGCTATCACTGTTACCCACGCATCGTGGGGGAGACGGGAGGTAAGGATTTCATCTTCGCTCACCCCTCAGCCGATATCTCGGCTCTCGTTACAGCACTCACGAGAGGAGCATTTGAATACCAGGGCCAGAAGTGCTCTGCCGCTTCGAGGGCATATATTCCGCGAAGCATCTGGCCCAAAGTCAGAGACATGTTCCTGGGCCAGATTGAAACGATCGAGATGGGTGATGTGATGGACTTCAGAAACTTCATGTCCTCCGTTATCGATAAGGCTGCCTTCGAGAGCATCAAGAGCTACATCACCTACGCCAAGCGCTCACCGGATGCAAAGATCATCGCCGGTGGCCGCTGCATGGACAGGGTGGGATACTTCATCGAGCCGACTGTGATCCTCGCCAAAAAGCCCGATTTCAAGACGATGAGAGAAGAGATCTTCGGTCCTGTCATCACGATCTACGTGTATAGAGACGATCAGCTCGAAAAGACGCTCCACCTGTGCAACACCACTTCCCCCTATGCGCTTACCGGTGCTATCTTTGCAGAGGACCGCAAGGCGATCGTCGAGATGACCCGGGCGTTGCGTGATGCTGCAGGTAACTACTACATCAACGATAAACCGACCGGCGCGGTCGTCGGTCAACAGCCGTTCGGAGGGAGTCGAGCTTCAGGAACGAATGATAAGGCCGGGAGCATCTTGAACATGATGCGGTGGACGAGCCCGCGGACGATCAAGGAAACGTTCTGCCCGCCGACCGACTACCGATACCCGTTCATGAATGAGGAGTAATCACCAATCCCGTCGGTAAAATTAATCCCGGGACCTGGTCGTTACTCCCTGTCCCGGGAGATTTTTTGAGGATCTCTCTCGATCACCCTGCCACACGAGCGATACACATCTGTGGAGGTGATACAGAGCCATCTACCTTATTGAGGGCGCGCGTTCTCCTTTACGCCAGCTCTTTGAGAACAGCAACGAGAAGCTTCCAGAACGTTTCCACCGAAGGAATGTTGACCCTCTCCTCAGGGGAGTGGGGGTGCTCTATCCACGGACCAACCGAGACCATCTCCATACCGGGGAACTTCTCGCCGATAATGCCGCACTCGAGACCGGCGTGTATCGCCTTTAACTCTGGTTCTTTGCCGAATTCCTTCTGGTGGACACTCTTCACGGTTGCCAGGAGCTTCGATTCCAGGTCGGGCTTCCATCCCGGGTACGGCTCGTTCTCTTCCACACTCCCGCCGGCAAGTTCGGCAGCAGCGCGGATACGATCCCTCAACGCATGGAGGGCACTGGCGATCGAGCTCCGTGTCGATGTACCGATGACGACTACATTCCCACCTGTTGTGACGGTCGCCAGGTTGTTTGATGTTTCCACAAGACCAGGTATGTCGTAGCTCATCGCCTCGACGCCGTGAGGAATGGCGAGAAGAAGATGGAGCACTTTCTTCTGTGTCTTCTCCTCCATCACCTTCGCATGCGTCTCTTCGGAAGGTATGACCGTGGCCGACAGATCGGTCTCCCTGTTACCGAGTTCCTCTCTTATTCTCTCGATCGTCTCGCCAACAAGTCCCGATAACTCATCGACTGCGGTCTCGAGGACCATCAGTTCCGCTTCCGCTTCGCGTGGAATGGCATTCCGCTTATTCCCACCCTTCAAGCTGACGAGGTGACATGGTTGAGTCAAAGAAACCTTCCTGAGGACCCTCGCGAGTATCTTAATCGCATTTCCCCGCTGCTCGTGGATGTCTATCCCCGAATGCCCGCCGCGCAGACCGGCAACCTTCAGCGTGAAACCTTTCGTTCCTGCCGGCGCATCGACGAATTTGAGCGGCACCTTTATCGTTGAATCACCACCACCGGAGCAACCGATATAGACAGCACCGAGTTCCTCGCTATCCAGGTTCAGCATCGCTTTTCCTTTGATGAAATCGGGTGTGAGCTTGCCGGCCCCCGTCAGGCCGACCTCCTCATCCACGGTGAAGAGAAGTTCGAGCGGGCCGTGAACAACATCCTCGGAATCAATAACCGCGAGAGCCGCCGACATCCCTATCCCGTTATCCGCTCCCAGGGTGGTTCCCTTGGCAGTCAGCCACTCACCATCCAGTTCTACCTGGATTGAATCCTTCAGGAAGTCGTGTTTGACATCCGAATTCTTCTCGCACACCATATCCATATGACCCTGCAGTACGACAACGGGGGCCTTTTCATGCCCGGTCGTGGCAGGGACCCGGATCACAACATTCCCGCTCTCGTCTTTTTCGGCCTCCAGTTTTTTGCTCTTGGCATAGGAGAGCAGATACTCCGCAAGCTGTTCCTCATTGCCCGAGCAGTGAGGAATGCTTCTGATCTTGTCAAAGTGTTTCCACAGATCTTTCGGTTCAAGTCCACTGAGCGCCATCGGTCCAAACCTCCTTGGAAGAGTTCATAATTCGAAGAAGACTCCAGATAACTGGTTACCATTGTATCCAGCTGACAGAGAAGATGCATTATACGTGACGAATGCTCCCCGGTCAAGACTTCCATTTTGACCCCCTTGTGGCGTATGATCGAACTCAGTCGAGTAAGAGAGAAATGACAGATAATCGAGGAGGTTCATATGCTCCATGAAATCGCAGTCCGCACGCGCAGGCGTTGCGAGCTCATAGATATCACTGGTGATGTGAGAAAAGTCATAACCCAGAGTGGCATAACCGAAGGCGTGTGCCATATCTTCGTCCCCCACACGACCGCGGCGGTCACCATTAACGAGAAGGCCGATCCAAACGTGGCTCGAGACATCGAGGATACACTGAGCAAACTGGTGCCGGCAGGAATGGGCTACCGCCATGCTGAAGGAAATGCGGATTCCCATGTGAAATCGTCTCTGGTGGGGGTCTCGGAGTATGTGATCATCAGAAACGGAGGACTCATTCTCGGAACGTGGCAGGCGATCTTTTTTTGTGAGTTTGATGGACCACGTTCACGCCGGTGCTACGTCCGCATCGAACACGTGTAGAGATCGATCAGGAGCGGCCCGGCACATCGCACGTGCCGTTTCATGGCAGCACTCGTACCATATCGGAACAATCACCGTCACCATG
>SMTZ1_10005049_pt1 | contig 13258 bp, 13 predicted proteins | sample DeeMarSWOR136_30_FD_25667 | JGI IMG/M metagenome (IMG submission 25667) | reverse complement strand
CCTTATCGATACCCCTGATGGCAACATCCCTGAGTCCCTTCCGTCTTTCTCGGGAAGGAGCCACCTTGAGGAGTATATCTCCTCAAGGTGGCTATTTTCTCTACTCTACGTCGTAACCCGTGACTGTACTGGCGTTGAAGCATTTATTCATATGAACCGCCGGGTCCGAAGTCCACGAACACATACCGAACTTCAGGCTGTAGGCGTCGTACCCAAGCATCTGGAGCAGGGCGGCTGCCTGGCCAGCGGTATGTCCGGTATAGCAGTACACGTAGACCGGCGCGTCGGGGTCTATCTTGTCAAGATTGTCCAGCAGACTGTCTATGCCGATGTTGATAGCACCGGGGATATGACCAGCGGCGTAATCGGCTGCGCTGCGACAACTGATTATAGTCATGTCCTCTTCTTCGGCAATCTTCAGGTTAAGGTCCGCCGCCGTGATGTAGCTTGGCGAAACGGTTGCTGCGGCAGCCTCAATGATTGTGTCCTCATCACTTGAAGTAGTATTGTCCAGTTCGGGGTAATCATAACTTGTGGTAACGGTGTTGGCGGTAGTTTCGACAGCGTAGTCGCCCTGGTCTCTACTGGCATTGAAGCAGCCAGTCCCGGTAACTGCCGGGTCGGTCGACCAGGCACACATGCCGTGAAGCAGGTTCGTGACGTCATATTCGAGGACACCGAGCATGGCAGCCGCAAACGAGCCTGACTGGCCGGTGTAGCAATAGACCAGAATCTCCTCGTCATCGGAGAGTGTGGTCAACTGGCCAAATGTCATGTTAACCGCTCCCGGGATATGGCCTGCGGCATAATCAGCCGCGCTGCGTATGCTGACAATGTAAGGTGCGTCATCTTCGGCAATCCGCACATGTAAATCGGAGGCGCTCATGTTACCAGCCTTGTCGGCCAGATAGTCTTCAATGGCCTCCATGATTATTTCGAATTCTGACGCTTCCTCTTCTTCTTCCTCTTCTTCTTCCTCCTCCTGTTCCCCGTCTCCGCCACCACAGGCGGTAAGCATTGGCATGGTAAACAGCAATAGAACCACACTGAAAACCAACAGGATTCTCAGCCAATCTTTGATACGCATCCAGTATTCCTCCTTTGCCGGTTGTACATCAGTTTATTTTAACACTGGCATAAAAATAGGCATACATATTCATTGCCAATGCATGCCAATGGTTGTGAAGTGTTTGCCTTACGGTGTTCACTGAGCATAATTCGATACGCTGTCACCCAAGTAAACATGTTACCACTCAACGGCTAAGTGAGTCAATACCCTATCGGGGTTTGGTATGATTTATTCCTCATCCCTTTTAACCAGCACCCCTGAGCTTTGACACTATATTCCAAGTGGTAGTAGACTGGATGCAGGGTAACGGAGCAGGCAGAGGCATGAGGAAAAGATATTTCGTTGGGGGGGGTATCCTTGCCGTGGCAGTCGGTCTTCTGGTATACGCTAGCCTTGGTAGTGCGGTCAGCTACTACCTGACGGTGAGTGAACTCCTGGATAGAGGTAGCGAGTTATACGGGGAACGGGTCCGGGTGGCTGGCAAGGTGGTTGATAACTCTATAGAATGGGATGCCGATACTCTTAAGCTGGATTTTGTCATTACCGAGGGTGGTGAGGACCTGCTGGTTGTATATGAAGGTGCCCGGCCCAGCGGTCTCAAGGAGGATTCCAATGTTCTCGTGGAGGGTGAGTATCGCTCAGATAATACATTTCAGGCGAGCACAATCATTCTGAAATGTCCGTCAAAATATGAACCACAAGAGTGATTATTGGGTACAGCAGAGATAGGGCAGGGCGCTATAATACTGGCATTTCTGGCGGCACTCGTATCGGCGGTGGTCGCGGGGATAGGTGCTCGTACAGGCTCTCGCCGGTTCATCTCAATTACCCGGATTTCTGTTATCAGTATTGCCGTCCTTTACAGTCTGGCCCTGGCTACGGCTGTATTTGCCTTTCTTACCAGAGACTACAGCCTTAAGATTGTATCCGAGCACGTTGACAGCAGCTTGCCTGCTGCTTATGCATTAAGCGCTCTGTATGCCGATAAAGGTGGCTCGGTATTGCTCTGGGGATGGCTGATTTCACTTTTCTCTGCCTTGATAGCTTCCCGAAAACACGAATACGATAATTCAATCTTGCCTTGCATGCTCTGTGTCCTGGCAGCCATACAGTTGTTTTTCCTGGCGATGGTGACCTTCGTGGTGAACGTCTTCGAGAAAAACCCGGCTCCGGTTGCCGAAGGAGTTGGTCTGAATCCACTCCTTCAGAATGTCGCCATGCTGATACACCCACCGATGCTCTATCTTTCCTTTGCCGCAGTGTCCGTTGTTTTCGCCATAGTAATAGCGGCGCTCATCACCCATACCCCCGGTGCTCAGTGGGTAAGGTGGGTCAGGCGTTGGGCACTTTTTGGCTGGTGCACGCTGGGACTGGGTAACCTGATAGGGATGTGGTGGTCCTATAATGAGCTGGGTTGGGGAGGTTACTGGGCATGGGACCCTGTCGAAAATGCCGGCCTGATGCCGTGGTTATTAATAACAGCCTTCGTTCACTCAATCTCTGTCCAGAGGCAGAGGAATCATCTGCAGAGATGGAGCCTGGTGCTGGCTATCTTAACTTTTGAATTCACTCTGCTCATTCCATTCATTACGCACGGCGGTATTGAGTCTCCACTGCACGGTTTCTATGGTTCGCATTTCCCGCCCTATATACTGGCGGTAATACTGGTTACGCTGGCTGGCTCTCTGGGACTGCTTTACATGCGTCGTAAAGACTTCCAGAAGGACGAGAGGTCTTTTACACTCATCTCCAGAGAAGGGGCGTCTGAGGTTACCAATATCATTCTGGTACTGCTGACGGCGGTTATCCTTTTTGGAACAGTACTTCCGCGGGTAGTTGAGCTGTTCGGCGGTACACAGATAGCTATCGACCGCAGCTTCTTCGACCGGGTAGCCGGACCGATTATGCTCTTGCTGGTGTTTTTTATGGGGGTCTGTCCTCTATTAGGCTGGGCAAAGACCTCATGGCAATCCGTAAGGAGCAATTTCGTTTTCAGTCTACTGGCCACGCTGCTTGTCGTGGTAATCATCCTAATTGTCGGTGGCGGTAAATGGTATCTTATCTCGGCGGCAGTTTGCTCCTTCCCCGTTTTTACCATCTTGCTTGAATGGTTCCGACGAGCGAAGGCACGGCACCAGGATCGTAAGGAAAACTACCTCCGGGCATCGTTAGCCATGCTCAATAGTAATCGTCCCAGGTACGGTGGTTTCCTGGTACACATTGGCATCATTTTGATAACCCTTGGCATCATAGCCTCGTCCTTTTACAGTGCGGAGAACATGGTAAGTCTGGATGTCGGTCAGTCGATGAAGGTTGGGGAGTATGATTTAGCCTATGACGAACTGATATTAAAAGGAAGCCAGACGAAGGTGAGTGCTGTCGCCACAGTATCCATGAGCAGGCAGGGTCGCCATATCGGTAATTTATACCCGGAGAATAATTACTGGTTCAGCTATATGGATACCTTCGCCGAGGTAGCTGTTCGCACTACGCCAGCCGAGGACGTGTTCGTTTCTCTGGTATGGACCAGCTTTGACCAGCAGAACAAATCGGTTACAATCAGGGCTATGATAAATCCTCTGGTTGTCTGGATATGGGTGGGGGGCGGACTTCTATTGATAGGTGGCGTTGTTGCTTTTTCGCACCAGGAAAGACGTGATTCGCAGTATAAGGACAGATGATGCGGAAGCTGATATACATACTGGCGATTATCCTTGCCATAGGACTACCGGGTAACCTCAGTGCTCAGGACTCAAAGCAAGGCGTGATTGAGGGGCAGGTGGTCAATGAGACCGAGGGCGGGGGTAGTGTCGCCGGACTTGAGGTTGCTCTGATTGCCTGGATTGAAGACGGAGCAAGAGAGATACAGACCAGCGAAACAGATGGAGAAGGCAAATTCCGTTTCGCGGATATCTCGGTAGAGCAGAGCTATCTGGTGAGGGTCTGCTATATGCAGATTGATTATTACTACCCGATTGAGTTCGGGGACGAGGAGACAGAAAAATCTATCGAGGTACCGGTCTGTGATACGACTACCAGTGACCAGGCGATAAGGGTTAACCTTTGTCATATTGTACTTTATGCCGAGGATGGCTATTTCTCGGTGGCGCAGGTAATGTGGTTGCTTAATGATGGCGACAGGACCTATGTGGGCTCGGAAGATACAAATTTCGAGGGGACACAGGGGGTGCTGGTCTTCACATTACCAGAGGGAGCACTCGAATTTGAGGTACCGGAAGAATTCGTAGCAGATTACTTCATGGTCGATGATGACACTGTGAGCAACACTCTGATATTTCCTCCGGGTGAGAGGGAAATTGTTTTCTCTTACAGGTTTGAAAGTCCTGCTTCTGGTGACCTGGTTATTGAGTTATTCGCGGATTATCCCACCGATGCGCTACATATTATGGTTCAGGGAGAGGATATTGAAGTTGCCAGTACCAGATTAAACCCGGCCGGGCCAATAGTTACTGAGACCGGAGAGAAGTTCATACATTTTACGGTAGATGGTCTGGAGCGGGGTGATACTGTGGATATCCACCTCTCGAGTTTAGCCGGCGATAGCAGCCTGCCATTCATCATCATTGGGGCTAGTGCGGTTGTGGTGATTATTGTTCTAGTCACCTACTATATGAGGAGAAGAGCACAGGCTCAATCGCTAACTGCCCCGCAGCCGCCTGAGAGTGTAGATATTGATAATGGATGAGACAGAATCTGCCTTGACTGCTTGGGCCATCGAGGTTGAGGCACTGAGCAAGTCATTCGGGCGTAATCGCGCCCTTAGCAATATCGATCTGAAGATCGGCAGGGGCGAGCACGTGATTGTCTTTGGCCCGAATGGTGCCGGGAAGACAACTCTGGTCAAGGTACTGTCCACGCTCAGCAAGCCGTCTTCTGGAACGGTACGTGTAGACGGTGAGGATATTCGTAGTGACCCCGTTAAAGTCAGACGCCGGATTAGTCTGGTCAGCCATGATACCTTCCTCTATGATAACCTGACCGTTTATGAAAACCTCAGGTTCTACGGAAAAATGCACGATGTGCCTGACCTTGAAGAGAATGTCCGCGAGGTTATTGCCCGGGTGAGGCTGGAACCTCGTCTGCATGACCGGGTCGGTATACTATCGCATGGCATGCAACAGCGGGTTTCCATTGCGCGGGCAATAATTCACAATCCGTCAATACTGTTTCTAGATGAGCCGGAGGCAGGGCTCGACCCGCAGGCTGTTGTTATGCTGAGGGATGTGCTTGAGTCAGTTAATACACCGGAGCGTACGATAGTGATGACCACCCATAATCTGAGGCAGGGGGTTGAGATGGGGGACAGGGTGGTTATTCTCGACAGGGGTAAAATCGTTTACCAGGCCTCCAGAGACGATATTGATACGGTGAATTTCTACGAAATCTACCAGAGCTATACAGGAACAGGTGAATGAGGGGGTCGCTAAGCAAGGTTCTGGCTATCTTCTGGAAGGATATCCTGCTGGAAATCAGGACCAAGGAAAGTGTTACTGCAATCCTGGTATTTGCCCTGCTGGTGCTGGTGATTTTTAACTTCGCCTTTGAGCCTGAAACGGCTACGATGAATCTTGTGGCTCCGGGCATTCTCTGGGTGGCCTTTACTTTCGCCGGTGTGCTCGGTCTTAACCGGGTCTTTGCCATAGAGAGGGAGAATTCCCGCCTGGCGGGACTATTGCTCTGTCCCATAGACCCTATGCTTATCTACTGGGGGAAACTGCTGGGTAGCTTTACTTTCATGTTCGCCATCGAGATTATTGTTACACCGATATTCCTGGTTCTTCTTAACCTGCCGCTGTTTCTGCCGAGACTGCTTCTAATTATCGTGCTGGCGACCCTGGGGTTTACCTCGGTGGGCACGCTGTTCTCAGCGCTGGCTAATAATATCAGGGCAAGGGATATCATGCTGCCGATTCTTTTCCTGCCCATCGTTGTGCCGGTGATTATCGCTGCTGTCGAGGCAACGGCTCTGGTACTGCAGAGCAGCCCCTGGGGAGATATGATGACTTGGCTGCAAATAATGATAGCGTTCGATATAATCTACCTGGTGGTGGCTACGCTGGTCTTTCAATACGTGGTTGAGGGATGAACGGCTCAACCTGAGGAGATATGCACATGGATGCTAAAGGTGCCCTGAAACATTACGCACTTGTCGGTCTGGGCTTTGCTCTGATGGTAGCCGCCCTCTATATGGTCTTCATATACGTACCGACCGATAAGAACACCGGAGCCGTGCAGAGGATTTTCTATTTTCATGTACCCCTGGCTTGGATTGGTTTCCTGGCGTTCTTCGTTGTCTTTGTGTGCAGTATTCTCTATCTGACGAAGCGGGATGTAAGATGGGACACGATTGCCTCTGCTTCGGCGGAGGTTGGCGTTGTTTTTACGTCACTGGTCTTGATTACTGGCAGCGTATGGGCAAAGGCGGCCTGGGGAATCTGGTGGACCTGGGATGCGCGGCTGACAGCCACTCTGGTCTTGTGGTTTACCTATGTAGCCTATCTTCTGGTACGCCACTATGTCACTGAAGATAGCCAGCGTGCCAGGCTCAGTGCCGTGCTTGGTATTGTCGGTTTCATCGATGTACCGGTCGTGGCTCTGGCGGTGATGCTGTGGCGGACTCAACATCCAGGGGCCATTATCTTCGAGGGTGGGCTTGTCCCGTCCATGCTCTTTACACTGATAGTGTGTATCGTTGCCTTCACTGTTTTATACTTTGTCTTAGTTGCTCAGAGCACTCGTCTCAAGAATATGGAGGCAGATATCAGGAATATAAAAGATATACGGATGGATTAGGAGTGTAGTAGACATGGAAAATTCGGGCTATCTTTTTGCGGCCTATACTATTATCTGGGCGGTGGTCTTCGGCTATGTATTTTTTCTGTACTACAAGCAGAGAAAGCTGCGACGACAGATGGGCTTGCTTGAAGACTCAATAGGCAAGCGGCAGAATCGAAACGGAAGTGAAGCGAGTACCGAGAGTAATCACGGTGAATGATTCATCACGAAAATCACGAGACGGAGGGTGAGAAATGTGGGATGCTGCTAAATGTGACCTTTGTGGCGACTGCCTGACTAAGTGCCTCTATGTCAGCAATGACAGGGACAAGGCCGTATCTGATATCAGGGCGCTTATGGAGGGCAAGGAGGCCGAGATAGTAAGTAAGTGCGTTACCTGCTGTGCCTGCCGCGAGTATTGCCCCACCGGGGCCGACCCGCTTAGCCTCATAATCGGCGCTGTGGAAAAGGCGGGAATTTTCCCCATCACTGAGGAAGAACTGACCAAAACCAGTTTTGAAACACCCGCTGAGGTGATACCCGGTGACCCCGCCCGACCTGCCCTTTCGATATGCACAATGGAGCGCTACATCCCCGAAGGAGCACTTGATGGTCAGCTGTTCGAGGGAATGACCCTGGTAAAGGGGGGAGACTACTACTGTCTCATTGGCTGGGAGCACTACGGCAAGGAGAGCCCAATCGGGAAATATGCCCAGAGGTTTATTGATAACCTGGCAGGGCTGAATAAGGACATCGTTTTCCTTCATGACGACTGCTATGCCATGGTACACGCCAAAATCAAGGACTACGGCATCGAGGTGCCCTTCAAATACATGCATATCTTCGAGTACCTGCGTGACTATCTCAGGGACCACCGGAGCAGCATCACCCGGCTGGGCAAGAAGATAGCTTATCAACAACCCTGTGCATCACGATACACGCCGGAGAAGAATGTCTTTCTTGATGAGATACTCGAACTGATTGGAGTGGAGCGGCCACTCCGCAAATATGAGCGTGAGACTGCCCTCTGTTGTACTGCCCCGATTATCGCTACCCGGCTGGATATGGCCGTTGAGTTCCAGGAGAGGAATGTCAGGGATGCCATCGAGTGTGGCGCGGATGCTCTGGTGACGCTTTGCCCGGTGTGCGACCGTGTGATGCGACGGCCTACCGGCCAGCTTGGGCTGAAAAAAATCTATATTACCGATTTGTGCCGTATTGCCCTGGGGGAGAAATCCTGGCCGGCAGAAACTGGTCAGGCGGATTAGCTACGCGGGTATTTGATTATAAACTAATTCACCTTGAAATCTATTGATAACTCGGCGTGTTGGGAGTAAGATGTCTTGGGCCATAATGGCCTTCCACATATTGTCGCGCGAGTAGGGGGGTAAAGCATGTACGAGCTTAAATTCAATGAAGATGAATGCTTGAGTTGCACGACTCAGGACTGCCTTACCAGGTGCCAGTACATGGACATCGACAGGGACACCGCTAAGGCAGAAATACTGAAGATAGCCCACGGCGAGGACTCGTTTGTCCTGCATGATTGCGTTACCTGCTATGCCTGCGAGGAATACTGCCCGGTCAACAATCACCCGTTCTACCTAATCGTTGAGAAACAGGAAGAGCTAGACGTACCTCCCCTGCCCAGACCCCTTATCCGACGGGGCATACAGACGGGTATTCCTTTTCGGGGGGAGCCAGACATCGAAGAGATAAACGGACAGGCGCTGGACATGGGGGTCTTCTCCGACCTGATGTATCTGATACAGGGTAGGCTCTTCGAAGGCCTTCCTGTGATTTCACAAGACCCCCGTAAGATGTTCCATTACTTCTGTCAGCTTATGTACCTGCATTATGGCAGAACGTCCGTAATAAAAGAGAGGCTGCCGGGAATTATCCAGACTATCGCCAAGCACAATGTTACCGAGGTAATCTGTTTCCATGACGAGTGCTATGGCACCTATACCTCATATTGTCCGGCAGTCGGGATTGACGTTCCCTTCAAAGCAGTCCATCTCTTCGAGTTCCTCTACAACAGATTGAACGAACTCAAGGATGATATAAACCCGATAAACCTGAAGGTTGCCTATCAGCGTCCCTGTTCCTCAAGGCTTTCCTCGGACAAGCATCACTTTGTGCGGGGTATCTTCGAACTGATTGGTGCCGAAAACGTCGAGAGGGAGTATGTTGACGAGAATGCCCTTTGCTGCGGTGGTACGATTCAGGGACAGCGACGGGAAGGTAGCCGCAAGCGTGCCGCCGATGTCCAGAAAAGGAATATTGAAGATATGAAGAACGCCGGCGCCGAGGTCTGTGTCTTCAATTGCCCCGCCTGTTATACTACCCTGGGCAGTATGGTTGCCAAGAACGGTATAAGACCTGTCTTTATGAGCGACCTTTGCCGACTGGCGATAGGCGAGAAACCGGCGGGATGGAGGTGATTTGATGGATTCTGTATACCAGGCACTGGTTGACATCGTCGGACAGGAACATGTCTCCAACCGACAAGAAGAGCTTTTTATCTATTCTTACGACCTAGGAACGACCGAACCTCACCGACCCGATTACGCGGTGATACCCAGGACGACCGAGGAAATACAGGAAATCGTTAAATTAGCCAATAAAGAAAAGGTACCGGTGGTCCCGCTCGGCGGGGGGCTGTCACTGGCCGGCCTGGCTGTTCCTTTCAGGGGTGGCATTGCCCTTGACCTGAAGAGGATGGACAGCATCCTGGAGGTGAACGAAAAGGCCAGGTACGCCGTGGTCGAGTGTGGGGTTTCCCAAGGACAGCTGACATCCTATCTGGAGAGAAATTTTCCGCATCTGACCCACTCGGAGCCGGGGGCACCACCCACGGCGACCATCGCCGGCAATGTAGCTATTCACGGGCAGGGTGACCTCGCCCAGCCTTACGGCTTTAACTCAGATATGGTCAACGGACTGGAAATTGTATTGCCCACCGGCGAAGTATGTAAGTTCGGCTCATGTTCAATCGGTTCAGGCTGGTATACTCAGCACCCCCTGCCAGATGTGGGGCTCTTCCTCGGTTGGTCCGGAACAACCGGCATCATCACCAAGGTGTCAATCCGGCTTTTCCCCAGCAAAAAAATCAGGGGTGTGGGGCAGTTTGTCGTGGAAGATGAAGAGCTTGTCCCGGAAATCATGTACAAACTCACTCATACCCAGATGACAGAAGATGTCATAGCTTTCAGCCAGGCGATACCACCTTTCGCCAGCGGGCTCCAGCATTTCACCATTAATATCGTCGCAGACTCCGAAAAGGAGCTTGAATTCAAACATGAAATAGTCTGGGACGATACCCTCGGAGAGTATATTCGCAGCGGTGCCGGTGGATTCCTTGGCTTCCGTAGCGGATTACAGAGGCCGCAGGTCTCGAAAACGTCCGATTGGAGAAAAGGTGGTGGTTTTGAATACGTGGGAGCTATCATGCCTGTAGAGACGTACCCTGAGTGTTACCGGCGGGGCCGTGATATATCGGAAAGGCATGACATTCCCTATACTGTGCTGGGTAGGTGCATCGGGGCGGCCCACGCCATGATGTTCTCGTGGACATACGCCTTTAACCGGGCCGACCCGGAGACCATCAGGCAGGCAAGGGAAGCCCTGCACGAGACGGACGACCTCGCTCTGGAACTGCACGGGACCATCTGGAAGCCCGGACTTTACGGGCAGAAGCTGGTTATGGAGAGGCTGGACCCGAATACTCTCAACCTGATGAAGAAGATTAAGCAGATGCTCGACCCCAACGGGATTATGAATCCGGGAAACTGGGAGGTAAGCTGATGACCCTGACTGATTATAAGTATGGCGACGTCATACACCGGTGCTTCAGGTGTGGTTACTGCAAATTTCCCATTAACTGGATGGATGTCAATAACTGCCCTGCCTATGCCCGGTTTCGCATGGAGACCTACTCGTGTGGCGGGCGGCTGTGGCTGACCAGGGCGTGGCTGGAAGGTGAAATCGAATGGTCGGACCACCTTGCCGATATCCTCTACTCGTGCACAGCCTGTAAGAACTGCGAGGTCAAGTGTCCGCTCAGCTTCAATATCGACATACTGAACATGATGATAGCCGCCAAGGGTGAGATGGTCGAAAGGGGGGAAGTACCCTCCCCTGTGAAAGAGTTCCTGGAGAATATTCAGCGTCAGGGAAACCCGTACGGTACTTCCAGAGCAAAAAGAGGCGAGTGGATGGAGGGGACGGGCATAGAGGCATATCAGGGGCAGGAGTTCCTGTATTACGTCGGCTGCGTCGGTTCTTATGATACCAGAGGGCAGGAGACAGCCCGTATACTGGGTAAGGTACTGCAGAAAGCTGGGGTCTCTTTCGGGGTACTGGGCAATGATGAGAACTGCGATGGCAACGAGGTAAAAAACCTCGGTGAAGAGACATTATTCGAGATGCTGGCTGAGGAAAACGTTGCCCAGTTCCAGGGTCTTGGCGTGCAGAAGATTGTTACCCTATCGCCCCATTCGTACAATACCATGAAGAACGATTACCCTGGCTTTAACGGGGAGTTTGAGGTTTCGCACTACACGCAACTCCTGCAGGGACTTATCCGTGACGGGGGGCTGGACGTCTCGGGTGGATATAACGCTACAGTAACCTACCACGACCCGTGCTTCCTCGGTCGGTGGAATGAAGAATACAATGCTCCCAGAGCAGTCCTGAAGTCCACCCCGGGCGTACAACTGGTGGAGATGGCAAGAAACAAGGATGGTGCCCTCTGCTGTGGCGGCGGTGGTGGCAACTTCTATATAGACCTGCTGGGTGGCAGCGCGGACAGCCCCGCGAGACGCCGCGTCAGGGAGGCCTGCGAGACCGGGGCGAACGTTCTGGCGGTCGCCTGCCCGAACTGCCTGACGATGCTTGAGGATGCCGTCAAGGCAGAAGGGCTTGAAGATAAGCTCGCTGTTAAGGATATTGCCGAGATTGTCGGAGAGGCCTGCGGCATAAAATAGTATGGATATCATCGCCTGCATCAAACGCGTTCCCGATACCTCGGAAGCGGACTTCATCAAGATAGACCCTGCTCAAAGAGATATAGAGAAGGACAGGCTGGCTTTCAAGATAAATAACTGGGACGAATATGCCCTCGAAGCGGCGGTTCAACTCAAGGAGAAGCTGGGGGGAACGCTGACCGCCATCACGGTAGGGCCTGAGGACTGGAATGAAGTCCTGCGAAGGGCCCTCGCCATGGGTGCCGATAACGCCATCCGTATCGACCGGGATGTGAGTGCCGATGACGCTTATACCGTGGCCGTCATCCTGGAGAGAGTTATTCAGAGGTTGTCGTATGATCTGGTGCTTTTTGGCGCTCAGTCCGAGGACTTCGGCAGCGGACAGCTCGGGGCGATGGTTGCCGAGATGCTTGGTATTTCTCATGCTACCCTGGACACTGTTCTGGAAGCTGAAGAGGGAAAGGTTCACACGCAGAGAGAATTGGAAGCGGGTACTTTACAGTCGTACACCATCGAGTTGCCGGCATTGCTGACCGTTCACACCGGGATTAACCAGCCGAGATATATCTCACTACGTGGAATCAGGAGTGCAATGCAGAAGGAGTTGCAGGTGATGGCCCTCGATGACCCGGGCCTGTCTCCGGAGACGCTGGTGCCGATGGTCAAGCTGGAGAAACTGGAACTGCCGCCGAAAGGTAAAGAGGCAGAGTTGATAGCCGGTGCGCCGGAAGAGGCCGCCGAACGACTGGCGAAGATATTAAAGGACGCAGGTATTTTCTAATGTCCGGCATACTGGTCGTGGCGGAACACAGAAACCGGGCCCTGGCTAACGTATCTTACCAGGTGCTCAGTAAGGGGAGGCAACTGGCAGACCAGGCACAGATGGAGCTGCTGGCGGTGGTTGCCGGTAGCGATGTCGATGCCTATGCTAAGGAGCTTGCCGGGTGGGCCGACCGCGTGCTTGCCGTTAAAAGTGACCGACTTGAAGGGCTGCTAGCTGAGCCCTGTCAGAAAATAATCGCCCACCTGATAAGAAAGATAAAACCGAAGATTACGCTAATGGGACATAGCTCCTTCGCTATGGACATGGCACCTTCATTGTCAGTTGAGCTGGGGATTCCCCTGGCTACCGATTGCATTGATATATTCTGGCAGAACGGCGATATTCTGGTTACGCGGTCGATTTACAATAGCAAGGTCAACGCCACATATTCGTTTGCCCAAAGCGAAACGGTTCTGATAACCGGGCGGGTCGGCGAATTCTCCGTAGAAGAAGGTGGCAGGCAGGGGCAAATTGAAGAGATTGAGTTTGACTTTGAGGAAGAGTCTGACTACAAAAAATTCGAGGGATATCTGGAGGCGGAGGCCGGCGGTGTTGATATAACTCAGGCAGAGGTCCTGGTCT
>SMTZ1_10005046_pt1 | contig 13258 bp, 9 predicted proteins | sample DeeMarSWOR136_30_FD_25667 | JGI IMG/M metagenome (IMG submission 25667) | reverse complement strand
GAAATCGAAAGCCCGTAAGCCTTAAACCCAATTCCTCCAGGGGGTGGCCGGCCTGCGACAACGGGCCAGTCACCCTGCCCCAAAGCCTTTCCTAAATCCTTTTTCTCCCCCCCGGATGACAGTTTTCCGGTCTAATGGTAGAGTGATGATGGATCTCATGCGAAACTCGGGAGGAAAGTACCTTGAACTCCATCATCCGCGTGATTGACCTTTGGAAGAACTACAATCGGTCTGGCCAGGAGAACACGGCCGCCCTGCGGGGGACCCACCTGGAGATCAAGGCCGGGGAAGTGGTGGCCCTGTATGGGAAGAGCGGGTCGGGCAAGAGTACCCTGTTGAATATCCTCGCCGGGATCGACCGGCCTGACCGGGGCAGGGTGGAAGTAGACGGGAAAGACCTGCAAAACCTCGGCGAAGAGGGGCGGACGCAACTGCGCCGCCGGAGAATCGGCTTCATCTTCCAGTTCTTCAACCTCCTGCCCACTTTGACCGTCCTGGAAAATGTCTTTCTCTCCCTGGAACTGGCCGGGAAGCTGGATCCCCAACCCGCCCACCAGGCCCTCCAGGCCGTAGGCCTGGAAGGAAAGGAAAACCGCTTTCCCTCCGAGTTATCCGGCGGCGAGCAGCAGCGGGTGGCCATCGCCCGGGCCCTGGTAAAAGAGCCGGCCATCATCCTGGCGGACGAACCCACCGGAAACTTGGATACGCAGACCGGAAACCAGATTCTGAACCTCCTCTGCAGCCGGTGCCGGGAATTCGGGACTTCACTCCTCATGGCCACCCACAGCCCCCTGACCTGCAAATATTCCGACCGAATCCTGCGCATGGTGGACGGCTTCATCACCGAGGAGAGCTCCTGCGTGGAGCTTCCTTCATGAGGATCGTCACCAAGGCCTTTCTCCGCTACCTTCCCCGGAGGAGGGGACTCAGCATCCTTCAACTGCTGGGGATCGCCTGCGGAGTGGCCGCCGCCGCGGGGATGGCCCTATCCGCCCGGGCGGCCCTATCGAGTTTCACCCAGGCGGTGGAATTCCTGAAGGGAAAGGCTACCCATTCGTTCGAGCGCCCCGCCGGGCCCATGGAGGAGACTCTGCTCGCGGATCTCATGAAGGACCCGGCGGTATCCTTCTTCTCCCCGGTGATCGACCGCACCGTCAAACTCAAAGTCGGGGAGACCGTCCGCCTCCTGGGGATCGATCCTTTTCTGGATCGGCCCCTGCGGCCGGAACTCTCCCGCGTCCGGTTGGGCGAAAACCGGGCCGGCACGGAGGAAGGCCTTTCTTTCCTCCTCCAGGAAAGGTCCGTCCTGCTGGATTCCGAACTGGCCGCCCAGCTGAAGCTCCGTCCGGGCGACCTTCTCGCGACCCATCGGGGAGACCTCTGGGTGGTCGGCACATTCCCCAACCCCTCCAGTGAACCCCTGATCCTAATGGACATCGCCCAGGCGCAGCGGTTGTTTCTTCTCCAGGGAAAAGTGGACCGGGTGGACCTGATCCTCACGGATGAATCGGGGTTCCGTTCCCGGTGGGGGAACGGGTTTCGCCTTCAGTCCGGCAGGCAGCGGCAGCAGACGCTGACCGACATGCTCCGGGCTTTCCGCCTGAACCTGCAGGCCCTCTCCCTCCTGGCTCTCTTCGTGGGAATTTTCCTGGTTTACAACACCGCCATGTTTGCGGTTGTGAGCCGCCGCAAGGATGCGGGAATCCTGCGGAGCCTGGGAGCGGGCCGGAGGGAGATTGTCTTTGCCTTTCTTTCCGAGATCCTTTTCCTGGGAGCCCTGGGGGGCGCCCTGGGCGCCATCCTGGGTTTTATTCTGAGCCGCTTCCTGCCCGACCTGGTGGCGGGCACGATCAGCAATCTCTATTTTTTCCTCCGGCCCGTTCCGCCCGACTGGTCCTGGTGGGTCCTCCTGGTCGGAACCCTGATGGGCTGCGGAGCAAGCCTGCTGGGGGGGTTCTTCCCCCTGGCGGAGCTGGTCAGGGTGGATCCGGTCCAGGCCCTGCAGGGGCGGACGGTGAAACCGGGGCAGAGGAAAATGGCCCGCAAAGCCGCATGGGCCGGAGCGGGGATCCTGGGAATCAGCCTGCCTCTGCTCGCTGCCTCCACCGTCCATGTCTATTACGGCTTTGCCAGCTCCTTTGGCCTGTTGATCGGAGCAAGCCTTCTCACCGGGCTGATCCTGCTTCGGCTCGCCCCCGGCCTGCGCTGGATTCTCAGCCGGATGGCCGGACTCTCGGGAAAAGTCGCGGCGGGGAACATCCGGCAGAACCTGGGCCGGACGGCAGTGGCCGTGGCCGCTTTCATGGTCGCCCTATCCATGTTCATCGGCCTCAGCTCTATGATCGGCAGTTTCCGCCAGTCGCTGATCTGGTGGATGGGCACGCAGCTTCAGGCCGATCTTTACATCGGCAAGATTTACGAGATGGAAGTGCCCGAGGATTTCTACGAAGAAGTCAAATCCATTTCCGGCCTGGGCGGGGTCGACCCGTACCGGAATGTCCAGGTGAATTACCGGGAAATCCCCATTTTTATCTCCGCCGTGGACCCCTCTGTCCTGCAGCGGTACACGACCTTCGGTTGGCTGAAGGGAGGAAACGAAAACTGGGACCCGGTGAAAAAGGGCGCGGTCATCATCTCCGAAAGTTTCCACCGCCGGTTCGGGGTGAACCCGGGCGACCGGATCACCCTGAACGGAGCAAAGGGTCCCGCGGACCTGGAAGTTGCCGCGGTCTTTTACGATTACACCTCGGAACATGGAGTGGTCATGATGGCCCGCTCCACTTATCTGCGAATTTACGGCGATACGACCATCAATAGCCTGGGAATCTTCGTCGATCCGGGCAACCCCCGCCGCCAGGAACTCCTCGAGGAGGTGCGGAAGCGGTCCCAGAGCCGTGGCTTGCCGGTCTTTTCTCGCCGCCAGCTCCACGGAAATATCCTCGCCGTATTCGACTCTACCTTCGCGGTCACAAGGTCCATGCGGATCATGACCATCATCGTAGCCTTCTTCGGGATCGCCGGGGCCCTGCTGACGTTATTCATGGAGCGGCAGAGGGAGTTCGGAATCTACCGGGCCCTGGGGTTTTCCACCCCCCAGGTGGCCGGAATGACCCTCATGGAGGGGTTCGGCATGGGTTTGGCCAGTTTCCTCCTGAGCATCGGAGTGGGAACCGCTTTGGCCTGGGTCCTGATCCGGGTCATCAACCTGAAGAGTTTCAACTGGACCATTTTCTTTTACCTCGACGCTTCTCCCTACCTGATGGCCGCCGCTATTGCCGTCCTGGCCAGCCTGGGGGCCGCTTTGTATCCCATCTGGAAGGTGTACCGGACCTATCCGCAGATGCAGATAAGGGAAGAGTAAAAGCAGGGTGCAGGGTGCTGGGTGCTGGGTGTAGGGTGTAGGGTGTAGGGAAAAAAGTTCGGCGTAATTTAGTTCGGAGTTCGGAGAAAAAATCCATTGGGAAAAGGATTCCTTCCAACTCTGTAGTACGGGCACGCTGCAGCGTGCCCGTACGGGGTTAGAATTTAATTCATGCTTGCAATGAGACTTCCAAAGGTCATTTTTATTTTTTTGATCCTGGTGGATGCTTCCATGTACCCAGTGTGGGCTACTGAAGGTTGGAAGAGGGTTACCGGCCCCCGGAAGTGGTCCTTCCCCCGGGACTTCGGGGCCCATCCCGAATACCGGACCGAGTGGTGGTATTTCACCGGAAACCTGAAGGGCCCGGCCGAAAAAAAGTATGGGTTCCAGCTCACTTTTTTCCGCCAGGGCATCCGCTCCCAGCTCCCCGCTCCCTCCAATGCCTGGGACATCAGGGATATCTACCTGGCCCACTTTGCCGTCACCGACGTTTCCAACGGCAAATTCCGGGCTTCGGACCGCCTGTCCCGGGCAGGGCCCGGACTGGCCGGCGCAAGTTTGGAGGGAATGCATGTTTGGGTTTTTAACTGGTCGGCCAGGATGAAGGGGTCGGGCATCCGCCTCGAAGCCCGAGACACAGAGAAGGAGCTCGCCCTCGAGCTCAACCCCCGGAAGCCCCCGGTCATCCACGGGCAGAACGGGTTCAGCCGGAAAGGGCCGGCCCCGGGTCAGGCTTCCTATTACGTCTCTTTCACCGACCTTAAGACCCGCGGGTCTCTGAAGCTCCCCGGCTCGGCCTCTCCGATCGAAGTGCGGGGGGTGAGCTGGTTTGACCAGGAGTTCGGCTCCAACCAGCTCGCCCCGGAACAGAAGGGCTGGGACTGGTTCAGCCTCCATCTCTCCGACGGGCGGGATTTGATGGTTTATTTCCTGCGTCTAAAGGACGGCTCGGTGGAGCCGGCCTCTTCGGGGACCCTGATTGCGAACGACGGGTCCTCCCGCCACCTCAAGCTTCCAGACTTTTCGGTTACGGTTTTGGACCGATGGAAAAGCCCCCGCAGCAAGGGGGAATACCCCGGCCGCTGGAGAATCCGGGTTCCCTCCGCCAGAATCGATCTGACCATCGATCCCCTGCTGGCAGACCAGGAACTCCACACCGAAGGATCGACTGGAATCACTTACTGGGAGGGGGCGATCGCCGGAAAGGGAATTTCCGCGGGGCGCGAGGTTACCTGCGAAGGATACGCGGAACTCACTGGGTATGCGGGACCGCTGGGGGGAATCTTCTAAATTGCGGAATGCGGATTGCGGATTGCTAAGAGGGGCGCTTCGCCCTGAACCCTATTCGGTTCATTGGCTTTGCTGTCGTGTCCCGGAAATAAGGTGACAAAGTCGAACCCTGTTGCCCGGAGCCGCCGCTTGTCCCGCTCGAAGCGGGATTGCCGGATATAGGAAGAGACTTACAGGACGCCTTGATCCTGGAAGGATTTAACTTGCTCTTCCGAATAGTCCAGGAGCCGGGTCAAAATCTCCCGGTTGTGTTCCCCGAGTAAGGGCGGCGGGCACTGGATGCCCACGGCGCTTTCGGAAAAGGTGGCCGGCGGGCCCACGACTCTTACTTTTCCGTAATGGGGATGCTCGACCTCCTGCACCAGGCCTAGATGCTGGACCTGGGCGTCGCTGAAGACCCGGTCGAAGGTGTTGATGGGACCGCAGGGGATGCCGGCCTGGTCGAAAAGAGGAATCCACTCGTCCACCGTCTTCTCGGCCAGCTTCCGGTCGATGATCTCCATCAGGGCGTTCCGGTTCTTGAGCCGGGCGGCATTGTCCGCAAAGCGGGGGTCGTCTTTCATCTCTTCCATGCTTAGGAGGGTGCAGAAAGATTTCCACATCCTCTCGTTGATCACCCCGAAGATCAGGAACGCGTCCTTCGCCTTGTGGGCTTCGTAGGGAACGATGTTGGGGTGTGCGCTCCCCCAGCGGCGGGGGATCACTCCCCCTACCAGGTAGTTGGAGCCGATGTTAATGAGGGTAGCCAGCTGTATGGCCAGAAGGTTGAGGGAGATCCTCTGGCCCTTGCCGGTCTGCTCCCGCTGATAGAGAGCCGAAGAAACGGCGCCGAAAGAATACAAAGCCGTCAGGACATCCGTCAGCGGTACCCCTACTTTTACCGGTTCCCCCTCGGGAGGTCCGGTAATAGACATCAGCCCACCGATGGCCGACACGATCACATCGACCCCGGGCTTGTCCCGATAGGGGCCTTGCGTCCCGTACCCGGTCACGTCGCAGTAAATCAACCTCGGGTTAATTTCCTTGAGGGCCTCATAACCGACGCCCAATTCGTCCATGGTGCCGGGACGAAAATTTTCCAGGAGCACGTCAGAGTGCCGGGCCAGGTTTCTGAAGATTTCAATCCCCTGGGGGTGCTTGAAATTCAGGGTGAGGCTTTTTTTGTTCCGGTTCATGGCGATGAAATAGGCGCTCACTTCCCTCACCCAGGGAGGTCCCCAGGCGCGGGTCTCATCGCCGATTTTCGGCTGTTCGACTTTTATGATTTCCGCCCCCAGGTCGCCCATAACCATGGTGCAATAGGGACCGGCGATGATCCTGGTCAGGTCAATGACCCGGATCCCTTTCAAAGGGGGAGGGCCGGATGGTTTCATATCCTCTCTTTCCATAAAGAACCTTCCTTTTTGGGGAGAATCTAAACCTTTTTCTAGCATAGCCTCTCCCCGGGATCAATTAAAAATCCCTGGCCTTCTTTTCCCTCTTTCTGCGCATCTGTCTTTTCCCTTGCCCGCATCACCTCTTGCCTCCTTCTCTTCTGCGGTTTCCTTTTCTGCGAAAAAGCAAGCTTGTGGCCCGGGAGGAAGGGCGTTCCGCGCAAAAAGCATCGGCGGGAAAAGAATTCACAAAAGAGATCCTTTAATGCTTCCGCAAGGTGAGGCGGGCCTATCGGGCGCCCGGCGGGGCGCCCCTACATCCAAATAACCCTGCTCTTCCGCTAAGGTTGGCTTGCCCGCCCGATCCAAGAAGTGAGATGTGCCTCATGGTTTTTGCGCGGAACGCCCTTGCTTCCGGGCCGGGCAACGCCCGAAATTCAATAGAGCTTACACATATTTGCTAGAAAGTGCAGGGGCAAACCCATCACCTCTTTTGACTTTTGGGAACCGATTGGAATATACTGAACTCGTATTTTTCATTCCACCTGGAAGGAGTCAAGCCATGCCTCTCATGACCACCAAACCCATGTTTGACCTGGCCTATGATGGGGGATTTGCCGTGGGGGCCTTCAACGTGAACAACATGGAGATCACCCAGGGGATCGTCACCGCCTGCGCGGCGGAAAAGGCTCCCCTGATCCTGCAGATCTCCAAAGGCGCCCGGAAATACGCCAACATGCGTTTCCTAAAGCATATCATCGACGCCGCGGTGGAGGAAAACCCGGACCTCCCCATCGCCATTCATCTGGACCACGGGGACACGGTGGACCTGGTGGAAGCATGCATCAAGGACGGGTTCACCAGCGTGATGATCGACGGGTCTCACGCGCCCTTCGAAGAGAATGTCAAACTCAGCGCCGCGGCCGCCAAGGCGGGGCATAAGAAAGGCGTAGTGGTGGAGGCTGAACTGGGAATGCTGGGAGGAATCGAAGAGCACGTCGTCGGGGCCAGCGCCGAAGAGTACGAAAAGAACGTGGAAAAATACCTGACCGACCCCCAACAGGCCACCGATTTCTGGAAACAGACCGGCGTGGACAGCCTGGCCATCGCCATCGGGACCAGCCATGGAGCCTACAAATTCAAGCACGAAGCCAAGCTGGCCATCGGCCGGATCGAGCAGATCATGAAGACCTGCCCCGGACTCCCCCTGGTCATGCACGGCTCCTCCAGCGTGCCCCAGGAGTACGTGGACCTGGTGAATAAATACGGCGGAAACATGCCCAACGCCCGGGGAGTGCCGGAGGACCAGATCCACCTGGCGGTGACCCGATACGGCGTCTGCAAAGTCAACATCGACACCGACCTGCGCCTGGCTCTCACCGCCAAGATCCGCGAAGTCTTTGCCACCAAGCCCTCCGAATTCGACCCGCGCAACTACCTCGGGCCCGGCCGCGAAGCCATCGTCAATACGGTCAAGCACAAGCTTCAGGTGCTGAATTGCGCGGGAAAAGCGGAAGCGGTCATCAAGCAATGGAAGAAACTCGGGAAACCCCTGCCGGCGTTTTACAAAAAATCCCGTGCCTGAACCCTTTTCCCCCCCTCCCCGCCCTCCCCCGTCGAGGGGGAGGGTTAGGGTTGGAGAGGAGGTTTTCCATGCAGCGGATCACCACGGTAACCGAACATCTCCTCTTTCTCCAGAAGGAATCTCCCATGGCCACGGGGCGTTTCACCCATCTCCTCAATGAACTGATCCTGGCGGCCAAGATCATCTCCCGGGAGGTGAACAAGGCCGGTTTGGTGGATATCCTGGGTTTCACCGGGGAAATCAACGTCCAGGGAGAAGAAGTGGTCAAGCTGGACGAATTCGCCAACCGGATCCTGATTCACCGGATGGAAAGGGCCGGAGTTTTATGCGCCATGGCTTCCGAGGAAAATGCGGACCTCATCGAAATTCCCCCGGCCTTTCCCAGCGGAGACTATGTTCTGATCTTCGACCCCCTGGACGGGTCTTCCAACGTGGACAGCAACGTCTCCATCGGAACCATTTTTTCCATCTACCGCCGCAAAAGCCCTCCCGGAAGGAATGTGAACCTTGGCGACCTTTTGCAGAAAGGAGCCGAGCAGGTCGCCGCCGGGTATTTCATCTACGGCTCTTCCACCATGATGGTGTACACCACGGGCCACGGGGTCCACGGCTTCACGCTCGACCCGAGCGTAGGGGAATTCCTCCTCTCCCACCCCGCAATCAAGATCCCCCCGGCGGGAAAATTCTACTCGGTCAACGAATCCTACTGGCCTTACTGGGATGAAACCACCCGGAAGGCGGTGTCTTACTTCAAGAATCCGGAAAACAAATCGCCCTACAACCTGCGCTACATCGGTTCCCTGGTGGCCGATTTCCACCGCAACCTGCTGGCCGGCGGAATTTTCATGTACCCCGCCGATTTGCGAGACCCAAAGAAGCCCAGCGGAAAATTGCGGCTCATGTGCGAGGCAGCCCCCTTGGCCATGGTGGTGGAACAGGCCGGAGGGATGGCCACAGACGGGAAGCGACGGATCCTGGACATCGACCCGCAGGAGCTTCACCAGCGGGTCCCCCTTTTTATCGGGTCAAAAAAAGATGTGGAAAAGGTGATGGAAATTTATAAAGCAGCAAAGTAGCTCGAAGCTCATAGCTCGGAAAAAACGGGAAAGCAGTTCGGAGCAATGTAGTTCGGAAAAAAGCCAATACGGATGGCAATCGGTAGCGCCATAGAAGGTAAGTTGAGAGGTGGGAGTTGGGAATTGTTAAGGCTTGTTCAATCTCCCAACTCTCATCTCCCAACTCTCAGTTTTCAACTCTCAACTCCCAACTCTCGGTTTTTCAATGCCCGGTCTGATTGCCCTTGTGGGCGGTAACGAGTTCCGGCCCGAATGCGAAGCCATGGACCGATCCCTTCTGGCCAGAATCGGAACGAACCCCCGCGTGATCATCCTTCCCACGGCGGCCGCCCGCGAAAATCCAGCCTTGGCGGCGGAAAACGGAATCCGCCATTTCCAGCGTCTGGGGGCCCGGGGGGAAGCAGCCATGGTCGTCGACCCGGCGACCGCCCGCGACGGAAAATTGCTGGGGATGATTCAAAATGCGGACCTGGTTTATTTGACCGGCGGCGACCCTGTTTATCTTCTGGAGACGCTGGGTAATTCCGCAGCCTGGGAGGCTGCGTTGGAAGTCTGGAAAAGCGGACGGTGCCTGGCCGGTTCCAGCGCGGGGGCCATGGTGTTGGGCGGGCGCATGTGGGCTCCCGGGCAGGGATGGAGGAAGGGATTGGGTCTTGTTCCCCGGCTGGCCGTCATTCCCCACCATGCCCGGCTGACGGAAGCCTGGGGGGCAAAGAATATGATCGCATCCCTCCCCGGGAAAGTCACGCTGGTGGGGATCGACGAGGCCACCGCCTTGGTGGGGCCTCCCTGGGAGGCGGTTGGAATGGGAAAAGTCTTTATTTATGGGCCCGATCAGCCGGCCGTTTTCACCCAAGGCCAGCCGGTAAAGCTTGCGCCGGGGATGGAACGATAGGGCGAAATGGTTTATTTCAATTCTCTGCTTCTAACCTACCTGGTCATTTATCTTCTCCGCTCGCTGACTCAAGTATTTTTGAATCGTCTGAACATCTCCCATCTCCGCCGCCATGGGGACACGGTTCCGGAGGTCTTCCGGGATACGATCGACCGGGAGAAACTCAAAAAAATTTCCGCCTATACGGTCGACTCTGCCCGCTTCGGCATTTTTTCCACCTTGGCGGGGCAGATCTTTTTCCTAGGCCTCCTGCTGTCTGGATTTTTCCCCTGGATGCTTAACCGGATCCCCCAACAAGATTGGGGATTGATCCTCAGCGGCCTGGTTTTCTTTGCCTTCCTTGGAGTCTTGACCAACCTCTTCCAGATCCCTTTCGACCTTTACGACACTTTCGTCATTGAAAACCGTTACGGGTTCAACACCAAAACCTTCCGGGTCTGGGTGGTGGACCTGATGAAAAGCCTGGCTCTATCCGCCGTCCTCGGGGGTTTCCTCTTATGGCTCCTTCTATCCCTTATCCACACGGGGGGCAGGCTCTGGTGGGTATGGGCCTGGATGCTGGTGGGGGCTTTCGAGCTGTTGCTGCTCTGGCTATACCCGGTGATCCTGGCCCCCCTTTTCAACAAATTCGTCCCCGTGGAGAACCTAGAGCTCACCCGGAAGATTGAGGCCTTGATGGAGAAAGCGGGTCTCCGATCCAAAGGGGTATTCGAAATGGATGCCAGCAAACGCAGCCGGCACACCAACGCCTACTTTACCGGGCTGGGAAAGAGCAAACGGATCGTTCTTTTTGACACCCTCCTCCAGTCCCACACCCCCGACGAAATCGAGGCGGTCCTGGCCCACGAGATCGGACACTGGAAGAAAAAGCATGTCCTGAAACAGCTGCTGGTCATGGAGGTGCTGTCCTTCATCGCCTTTTGCGTTGTCGCCCAATTATTGACCTGGCCCCTCCTCTACCGGACTTTCGGTTTTTCCGGGCCGGTCTCTTACGTCGGGCTGCTCCTGATCGGAGCGCTTTTCAGTCCCATCGGCTATTTTGTCCAGCCCCTGGGTTCGGTTTTTTCCCGAAAGTTCGAACGGCAAGCGGACGATTACGCCTTGGGTCTGATCTCCTCGGCGGAGTCCCTGGTTCAGGCCTTCAAGAGACTGGCGGCGGACAATCTGGCCAACTTGACCCCCCACCCCCTTTATGCCTGGTTCTATTACTCCCACCCGCCCCTGGTCGAGAGAATCCTGAGACTGAAAAAGGAGACCTGAATTCCCTTAGCAGTGCTTCAGTGCAAAGGGCACAAAAAAGTTGACAAGCATCAATAAATAAGGAACAATTTCGGAGGATATCAAGATGGAAAAGATCTACCAGTACGTCGAAGATAATCTGAATCGCTTCATCGAGGAATTGTTCGTCCTCGTCCGCCAGCCTTCCATCAGCGCGCGGTGGGAGGGGGTGGAGGAATGCTGCAAGCTCCTGACCGGGATGATGGAAAAGATCGGGATCAAGCCCCGGGTGCTTCCCATGGGGGGGAAACGGAACCCTCCCCTGGTCTACGGGGAGGTCCTGAATCCGGAGGCCAAGCGCACCCTGCTCATCTACGGGCACTACGACGTCCAGCCCCCGGAACCCCTGGAAGCCTGGGACTCTCCCCCCTTCCAGCCCGTCATCCGGAACGGAAGGATCTACGGCCGGGGCACGGCCGATAACAAGGGCCAGTTCTTCGCCCATTTCAAGGCCATTGAATCAGTGCTCAAGCTCCGGGGCAAGCTGCCCGTCAACGTGAAGTTCCTCCTCGACCCCGAAGAGGAGGTGGGCAGCCCAAGCCTGAACGACTTCTGCCGGCAAAACAAGCCCCTCTTCGCCGCGGATATGGCCTTGAACTCCGATGGCCCCATGGACACTTCGGGACGCCCCCGTTTGAGTTTCGGAAACCGCGGGGTTCTGTACGTGGAGGTCAACGCCCAGGGAGCCAACACGGACCTTCATTCGGGAAACTTCGGCGGGCCCATTCCCAACCCGGCCTGGCGCCTGGTGGATTTCCTTTCCACCCTGCGAAAGCCGGACGGAACCGTGGCCATCGAGGGGTTCTACGACAACATCGTGCCCCCCACCCCCAAAGAGAAAGAAATGATGGCCAAGATTCCCTTCGATGAGAAGAAATTCATGGAAAAATACGGGTTGAAGAAGTTTGCCCCGCCCGAAAACCTAAGCTACATGGAAAAGCTCATGTTCCGCCCCACGCTCAACATCGCCGGGTTCACCTCCGGCTACGGCGGGCAGGGGAGCAAGACGGTCCTCCCCTGCAAGGCCATGCTCAAAATGGACATGAGGCTGGTGGTGAACCAGACCCCGGAGGACATCTTCGCGAAGTACGTCCGACACATGAAAAAACACGGTTTTGACGACCTGGAAGTGAAGATGCTCAACACCTACGCCCCCTCCCGCACCTCGGTGGACCATCCCCTGGCCCCCAAGTTTGCCGAGGCGATCCGCCAGGGGTTCCAGAAGGATCCGGTCCTGATTCCCGCGGGCGGGGGGGGCTTCCCCGGCGCGGCCATCCGCAGCATCTTGAATATTCCCATTCTCTCCGTCCCCTACGGAAACGCCGACGAGAACAACCACGCCCCCAACGAAAACCTGGCCATCGACTGCTTCAAGGCCGGCATCCGGACCACGGCGGCGCTGTTCTTTCAACTGGCGGAATAAAAGGCCTAATGGGATACAGATGAACTAAGCACGGCAAAGCCGCAACCAAAAATTTTATTTTGGACACAGATGAACACAGATAAACGCAGATAAAATTTGCCTAAAATTCGAAATGCCTAAAATTGCCCAAAGTTAAAAACAGGGCTTCATCGCCTTTGACTCCGAACTCCGCACTCAAAACTCTGAACTCTTTTGGGACACGGATGAACACGGATCAGGCGTGGAGAAGAAATGCCAGGGGGGATACGGGGGACGGTGTTGGACGCGGTCATTCCAACGTGCCGTTCATTCTCGGCCACTTCTACCCCATTCGATTGGGAGAAGAGCCGAAAGGGTCTTCTCCCAATCGAATAACGATTTCAATGGATTTTCCATCCGCCGGGATGCCGGCTGCCAAGGAAAGGGATTCGAGAATGCCCCAAATGAAATCCCTGGCTCCGGCCAAAAAATCTTCCGGCGTTCCAAACAAAGATACTATTTTTCGCCCTTCAATTTTTTCACCCAGGTTTCCACTTCTCGCCCGGCAATATCTTTCGACCCGATGCCGAAGGCGATCGCGGCGGCAATCGCAATGGAACCCATGAGCAACCCAAAAGCCAAGACCACGATCTCATCGGCAATGCCAAGATTCTGGAGGGCCACAGCAAAGGCAAACACAATGACCGTCATTTTCGCCAAATTGGCCAAAAAGGGGCTATCTTTAGCCGCCCCCTGGACCAATCGTTTCACCCAATTCCCGATTAAAATACCCACTCCCAAAATGATAAAGGCCAATACTACCTTGAAGGCAAAGGTGATAAACCTGCTGCTTAAATCAGAAAGCATATTAAAATTTAATACCTCCGCCGCTTCCATAATCGCAAAGAAGATGATGTAAACGAAGGCAATGATCCCCACCACCTGGGAAGGAGTTCTATTGCCTACTCCTTTAACTCCCAAACCTTCCAAGAGCTTGTTGAAGCCCACCCCACTGAGAA
>SMTZ1_10011281_pt1 | contig 13260 bp, 12 predicted proteins | sample DeeMarSWOR136_30_FD_25667 | JGI IMG/M metagenome (IMG submission 25667) | reverse complement strand
GAGGATTATCTCACAAGGTTTCAGTTGAGTAAAATTTTGCAAAACTGTGGCATAAAGAAGGAGACAATTGTGATGGTGGAAAAGAGTTTCTTACCTCTCGGTTGGCTCTTTGTTAACAAGGGAATGTTGTTGCCCATGAGTTTAGTGAGGTTCTCAATTTTTTTGGAAGGCTTCCTTGAAAAAGTCCCTTTACTGAAGCATATGGCTGGAGTAGTGGTGTCATGCGGCAGAAAAGCACCTAGCTGAAGCAGGAAATAGCAGAATCACACTTGAATCGTATATTTGCTTTGTCGTGATTTATAATGCATCAGGAATTTTGTCCTAATGTTTCAGAATCTCATTCCATAGAGCGTTTGAATCTTCTGAACTAATTATGAATTAACCTTAGGCAGAGCCTCAAATCTCTAATTTTATTCTGGTTCAAAAATCTCCAGATTTGACCAACCTCAATAGCCACGCTTTTCTTCTTTGCATGTTGGATATGTTCATGCGCCTATAGCTAGTGGTATTGTTTACGGTGTATAGTTATGAAAAATCTTCATCATTTATGTAACTTTTTTGTCGATGCAAAGCCATGTGTACGCGAATAAAAGTTGGACTAAAATAATATATTATGTCAACTCTCAATATGAGGGGATGAACAATGAAACTGCATCATGTTGGAATCGTCGTAGACGATATTGAATCTGGGATTCAAAGGTATAAAGCCATGTTTGCTTTTGTTCCAGTCACTGACGTTGTAACTGATCCAGTTCAGAAGGTTTCTGTTGTTTTGCTTTCTAGTCCAGAAGCAGACAGTGTTCCTGTGGAGTTGATTGCTCCCTTGACTGATGATTCTCCAGTTTCTAAGATCCTGAAGGGAAACATGCGACTCTATCATCTGTGCTTCTTGGTGGATGACATTGAAGAGGCACTCAAAAACTTGAGAAGTAATGGAGCACTTGTAATTACTAGTCCGGTTCCCGCTGAACTTTTTAAAGGAAAAAGAATTGCTTTTGCTTATAGTCCGGACAAGTATGTTGTGGAGCTGCTAGAGAAATAAACTAGAACTATTAGGGGGATTGAGGTGAAGTTAAGCATATCATGGCTAAAATATTTAAGAGACTTTCATGGTGAAAAAGTCCTCAAGCAGACCTTACGCATGCTCCGGTTGCATGCCATCCCCTTCAGCACACTTTTAGAGAATATATTTAATGTTCTGGAGCCTTATCAGGCAAAATTCACTTTTCCCATAGTTGCTTCTGTAGCATCAAAGAAACCTTGGTTGATTCGAAGTATTATGAGGCGTGGTCATGAGGTTGCGGTTCATGGCTTCAAGCACGTTAATTATTCATACCTAACAGAAATGCAGCAGGACAATGATATTGGGAAGGCTGTTGATTCATTCAAAGCGTTGAAGATTCCAATTTTTGGGTTTAGAGCACCCTATAATATATACACTGAAGGCACTCCTAAAATTGTAGAGAAGCATGGTTTTTTGTGGGATATTGGGATAGGCTTCAATATCAAATATAGTACGGGAAATTCTATGTTTAGAGTCCAGATAAATGATCATGAGTCCAATTTCATATGTGTTCCTCTCAGCAGATGGTCAGACGATTATATGACTGATATAAGGGGTTTTAGCGTCAAACAGATGAAAGTCATCCTAAAGCAAGTCATTAAAGACGCAAACGAAAAAGGTGGCGTGGTAATGTTTGATTTACATCCAATCAGGATTGGGCAACCAAAATACGTTAATGTACTGAATAGCGTTATAGAGTATGGAACAGAACTGAAGGGTTGGTTTCCAACAGTCACAGATGCAGTAAATTTTTGGAGCAAGCATGGCAGATGGAAAAATGACGCCCAATTCTGTTGTCTATTGACAGGAGACATAGACAACTTTTCATTCTTTGATTACCTGCAACGTTTATTTTAAATACAATAGAAACGAGCTAATCTTATGGGAAAAATTTTAGGACGACTGCTCCGAATTCTTGCATGGCTAGCGCCCGTTTACCAGTTCCGTTCTAGTGTGTACCGTAAATGCGGTGTTAAGGTTGGCAAGAATGTTTACATAGGCTTTCTAGTGATAATGGACGGCGAGTATCCCGAATACATCCAGATAGGCGATGAAGCCAGCATCGGTCCAGGCGTAATAATCATGGCTCATTCAAGTGCAAGTCCACATCATAAGCGATTCAAAATCTTCTATGAAAGCCCTCAACAAGTGACAATCGAACGTGGAGTCTGGCTTGCTTCGGGTTCAATCATTTTACCAGGGGTCACAATTGGAGAGGGCTCCATTGTGGCTGCGGGGTCAGTTGTAAGTAGGGATGTTCCTCCATACACACTGGTTGGGGGAAACCCAGCGCGGGCAATCAAACAACTGAAGAAACGCGGAGAACAAGAAAGCTAATTCGATGTTATATTACTATACCCAGTTTTTGTAATATTTTCTTTATGTCAGCTACTGTTTGGATTTTAATTATGTCATTATCGTCCATGATAATCTCGAAGGTAGATTCGAGCTCGCTTACAAGCATTAAGTGAGCCATTGAATCCCATTCTTTAACAGTTTTTCTGGACATCTCATCACTGATCTTGGACTCATCAATAAGTAGGACTTTAGCCAGTATAGTCGTCAGTTTTTTACCTGTACTGCTACTCATTTTTAACTTCCATCCAATCAGGCATCTTTACTGTGTGTTTAGTTAAGTCAAGCCTCCACTTAGACAGGTTTCCTTCCTGGGCAAACTTTTTGAACCCATGGCTGGAATAGAAATTCTTCACGGGAGTATTCTTTTGGGTTGGAATATACTCTCCAATCAGCTTAGAGACTTTTTGTTCTTTTGCATCTTCTACAATCCTTGCTAGAAAAGCTGTCTCAACTTTACGTCCGATTACCCGACAGCTCAAAAGAAACGAATCTAAAGTCCATGTATGCGATTCTTTCCGAATGACAGCCACGCCAACGATTCCCTCATCTCCAAACTTGTCACTAACCTGCAAACAATAAACCTTAAACTCATCTTTTGCTTCTTTCATTTTCCTGATTTCAGCATAAGTGTATCTGAGGGTGGTCAGGTTAAACTGGTTTGTTTTGTTCACCAATCTCACAATTCTTGGTAAACTAAACTCATCAGCATGCTTGATTACGACTTTAATTTCCAGTGACTTCAAAAAGTCCTCCATTGAACTGATGGATTTTCGGAGTATTTCACGCCTTTTTCTTGCGCGGTACATTTCTCCACGCTTTTTGTCCTCTTCAGTTAATACGAGGAGGTTGAAGTCGTTCAAGTTTTCCAATGTTTGCCTATACAGGAACGGCGAGGAAGGCATGTCCACAACCAGTACTTGAGGTAGAGCCTGTTTCATCTGTTCCCGTTCGCGCGGGTTATCATCAATAAAGACCATGCTGTCTAAGCCGACGCCAATTTCTTTTGCAAGTTCTATCATCGGTTGTAATAGCTTAGTAGTGTTCGTTGGAAGTCTTTGTAGGCGTTCCCTGGCGAGTCATTTCCTAACTTTATTCCCTCGTTTCCGTCCTCGCCGATGATACCGCCCCACAACACATTATCCAAATCTAGCACGATACACTTTCTTGTGAGGTTCTTCAGAGCCTTAATGTATCCCATGTACTCGTCTGCAATCACGCTTAGGAATGATTCGCTGAATACGAAGGAACCTCTATAATACAGCTTCGGATCTAGGCAATGGGATTTTCCATGTTTGCCTGCAGCAGCTTCAAGATCAACCACATAAACCTGTCTGCTCTTCCTGAATATTTCTGCAAGCTTCTCATTCAATTTGTGAAAGAAACTTCTAAACCCCGTCTCTACTTTGTTGTCTAAGATTCCGTATGGAGTGAATGATGGAACCATAAAGTTGTTAACTAGCACAAGAGCCTCTGTCTTGACTATCAGGGTGGACAAAAGGGCTTGAAATCTATCGAGTATCTCTGTTTGAAGCTGATCTACATCAGGCAACTTTACATATTCTGAATAGAAGTTTTCGTTGATTAGAGCTTCTGCTTGCACAGCCAAGATGATTACGTCTGGCTTGAAGGTATATAATTCGCTGTTTTCGTCAAGGATTTCCTGGTGATACTGGTTAAATGGTGCAATGTATATTTCAGGATGCAACAGTGCGAGACGGCTCTTGATGTCAAGGTACATGGCTAGCGGATCGATTGTGAATGAACTCAGCAGAGCCACCCTTATCCTCTTTTCATCCGGGACCTGGTAGGATTCTAGGTCAAGCTTTTGGATTCGCTTGTACGCATTCCAGTAATTCAGATGAGTCGGATCTTTCCGAACCTGATCCAATAATTGCTCCAGATGGATGCTGTTTCGTTCCTTAGAGTACATTTGTTGATCTAGCCTCTGCTTTGCCTTTCCCATCTGGTAATTTAGCGGATCTGTACATTACAGCAAACGCAATAGCATGCGATAATGAGTGAGACAAACTAACCTTTACCTTTAAAGTCTCAACATTCTCTTTTGAGTTTAAATGCAGATTTACGACTGGTGACCCATTCTCGTTTCTTAGAATCTCTATACTGTTGAGGTTAACGTCACAGAACATGTTTATTGCCTTGTAGACTGCCTCTTTTCCAGCAAAATTCGCAGCAAAATGGTGCTCTGGACTGTTGAAGGACAAACAATAGTTTATTTCTCTGGGAGTAAAGACTCGCTTGTAGAATTTTTTGTTACTTGAGTAATCTAATCGTTTAAAACGAGTTATCTCTACAATGTCAACACCGATGTTCCACTCGCATGTTAATGCACCAAATAGCGAATTGTCCAGATATTCGAAGTTTCTTATCATGGCAAATAAAAAATGTGTAAACTAGTTTATAGCTTCTGTTGTATGTACTAGAAAAAGCAATCGGCTTGCGAGTTGTACCTGAATGTCAAGAATTAGTTGTTTCCATCGAGGACCAATCTGTCTTACGATTCGCCCAAAATACACCTGAACTCGTTGCTAAGCAATCACAATTTTTCTGACACTTTCTTCACATTTTTCTTAAGTGGATCTTCGTTTTTTGTTGTGTACTCAAATTTGTAATAGTGAACACGTCTAGCTGCATGTTTTAGTGCCAACAGTGCATCGTCCAGATACTCGTAAGCTCTTTTGGGTAATGGTATGAGAGCGCGATCAACAGTGTTTCGCAGCCTGTTCTCTATTATTATCTTTTTTGCATCTCCTTGAATCTGAGCAACTGTTTTTTAAACCCTGTTTAGTCGGATGTTCCAACTTTCAAATACTAAAAGGAGCTTGGATTAATGTCTACTGAATAGACCTTTAGGATTCAGAATGCTCCGCGATAGCTAGGGAATAGCAGACTATGCCTGCGAACATATTCAAAACTGTCTCCCCGTTTTGTGTCCGTTTTGCGATTCACAACCTTACATGGGAGTCTGAAAAAATAGATTTTCCTCAAGTCAGTTTAACAGACGCAATAATACTCTTTGTAGTGTGTCTCGTTGTCTTCGCCCAAAATATGCTCTAGGCGTTGTAATCGATAATCACCTGAAACGGAGATGACCTGTCGCCAAACGGATTTGACTTCCTTATCTGTGTCCATGATCGCTTCGATGATGAATCTACTGTGATAAGCTATGGTTTCTTTTAGGTACTAGAGGGACATCCATTGAATTACCTCAAAGCGAAAATGTGAGGATTCTCTTGCATATATCCAATTACTTTAATTATTTCTGACTTTTTCGGATTTATATATATTCTTTTTTCTTTCAATCGATTATAGATTCTAAAAATCTTAAAACCAAAAATCTTAAAAAGATTCATCATGCCCTCTAGTTCCCGCGTCATTAAAATGATTTTGAAGCCGTCGTTTTCTAACTTTTCGATTAGAGTTATACTTTGTTTTTTGCCTAATATTCTTGTATGTAATTCAAAAGAAACTTCCTTAATATTTTCAGGGATATTATTTAGAATCTTAGATTCGTAACCTTCAACATCCATCCTACAGAGGACATTATTGGTAAGGAACTTATCACAAGCATCGGATAAAGTAATTGTTTTTACTTTTTGCGTTTTTGTTATCCTGATGAAGTGTTGATTCATATATTCTTTGCAGGGTTCCATTGACGAGTTGTTTCTCCTATTTGTTATAAAAATTTTGTTAATGCCTTTTGTTTCTCCAATTGCCAAATTATAACAATTAACGTTGGTGAATGGTGCCGTGTTTTTTATTAAAAAACCGAAGTTTTCGGTCACGGGTTCATAAACTTCCACTTCTTTTGCTTTACTTAGAGCTTCGATTATTGGAAAATAACCTATGTTTCCACCGATGTCTAAAACAGAGGGATTTGTTAGGTTAATCCTTTTAACTAAAAAATAAGAGTTCAACGGTTCTCTTATACCATATGTTAAAAGCTGATTACTTAATCCTTCATCTTTTGGATTTAAATAAATTGAAACATCTTGTAAGCCGATTTTTTTTAGTTCCAATTTAGTTTTTATTGCATGTTCACATTTTTCCAATATATTTGGCTCCAAATTTCAAGTCTTAGAGATAAATATCAAGTCGCTTGCGCATGAACAACTTTCACACATGTTCTGAGTCCTCAAAGATTCAAGATCATATCTGCTAATACTTTGGCCCCGTTACCATATGTTGGGATTCTATTGTTCTTTGTTCTTTCTATGGCATCCATTAAATGTTCCAGATTCATTTCTGATATAAAGTTGGCGCCTACTTTTTTTGCGAATATTTCAGCGTCTACTCTTCCAGCATTGTGTTTCCACTCTGGATTGTGCACCAGGATTGTTGGTTTCTTGTAGGCGAGGGCTTCCAACGCAGTAGAGCCGAAGTGAGTCACAACGAGTTCTGCTCCTGCCAGAAGTTCTGGGAATGTTGGAGAAGATTGTATAATTTTCCATTCTGGGTGTCGCCTAATGTAAGGCTTAGGATCAACCACACCAGTCTGTAAAACAACATTCTCTATTTCGCTTGAGTTTACGGTATCAAATAGTAGCTTATGTCCAAATGACCCGCCAGTTACCAGAATATAGCCTCCATTCCATGGCTGTATTTCGGGTTCAGGGAGCAATGGACCTACTACTGTGCCCTTCAACATTGTTTTTTGTTCATGCCATTGTAAGGCGGTAATAGTTGAGAATGGTTGAAGAATACGAGCAGTTTGGGATGGTTTTGTAAAGCGGATTGCAGCTTCAATATTTATTAGACGACAGCCCCTTAAAAGACCAATAAAAGTCGGAGGAATACAAAAGTTACTTCCGGTGCTAACTACAAAATCAAATTTACCTTTAACTTTTTTCATTGATGAGGCGAAAGCTCTGAGTATATTGACGGCAAAACGGCATATGGATGTTTTTGGTCCACGTGACTTAATAAGGTAGTTAACTTCACCAAACCTTCTCAACCTTTTGTAACTTAGGGTATCTCCATGTGGTACGAGGAAAACTAGGTTTGCTTCTTTTTCGAGTCTCTGGGCTAAGGAATAAGCGAAACCAGTGTGCCCTCCACCACTTGCTAATATCAAAATATTTGGGCGATCCTTCAAGCCCATTAAAATCACTAAGAAAAGTTCAGAAAGAACTTTCTAAAAAGCTAAATTCTTTCATCAATAATGTATCGAATTTTGGAATATCAATTATTGCAAACCTTCAAAGCAGAAAACAAAAAAATCTCTTTTAGAGCTTTACATTATCGAACCGATTATCTTTGATGATATAAAGTTATTCTTGAAACTGTGTGAAAAGCTAAAATTAATGCAGTATCATTTCAAAAAGGGCTTAACAGAAGTAATAGATAAATCAAGCATTTGTGTTTGATTCGAGAGATTGTGTAAATAAGTAACGATCTGTTTGGTGCATTAACATGCGAGTGGAACATCGGTGTTGACATTGTAGAGATAACTCGTTTTGAATAGTTGGTCCACCCAAGAAACATACATGTGAGCTTTCATTGAGTGCGGTCATGAATTCTTCTGATCTGTTTTCCATATAGTTGTACTTTTCTAAGCTTAAAGAAGTTATCCCAATGGTCAGGGTACATACAGCAACCAGATTGATGGTTTTGTTCTTGGTTTGGCGGTTGACAGAAAGAAAACTTACTAATCCATTTGTCAAGTTTGTGTCCAATTCTATCCATGTTGTAAACCATGATTTTATTGGAGGTTTTGGATGGGTTTTATTGTTGAATTTGGTTGTGTAAGCCTTTTTGCATGGTTGTGGAAGGGCTGATAAACGATTATTTCCATGGTTCCATCAGGAGTCCATCCTGAAATCAGAAAAGAGGCTTGAATTGGGGTTTTCGTGTCCATTTGGTTTAAACATGGATTCACAAGAAAAATAGTAAACTGTACAAACCAATCCAAAATAATTTTGGACAGAAAAACAGGCTTTTCAACAAAAAAAAGAAAAGTCCCTTAATTGTCCCTTATCAACATACTTTACTGTTTAAATCAATTTTGCACGCTAAGAAATTGTAATATTAATAACTGTGGAATACCACAAGAAAAATAAAGGGTTTCAGTGTTTTCATTGACGAGAGAAGTGTTTGCGGTGAAGATTGGAAAGTTGTTTAGCAAAGAAGGCGCAGTCAACGCGTTGAAGAGTGTTGGAGCCATACGCTTCCGAATATCTCATTCTTCGTTGATGCACATATCTCTGCTTCTCATCATTCTTGTTATAGCAGCCATGATCAGATTGCTTCCTCTCCGCTGGGGTTTCCAGCTTTCAGAATTTGACCCCCACATTCATTACCGTTTAACCAAACACATGGTTGAAAACGGATTCTTTGCTTGGACATCATGGACAGACACCATGAGCTGGTATCCCCAAGGATACGACATGGCACAAGCAATTTTTCCGGGTCTAGCAGCAACAGCAGCATTCTTCTATCAGATAGCCAGTGCACTGAATCTTGCTCCAGCGCCGATTCTCAGTTCAGACCTCTATCATCCTCTAACTGCCGACCCCATTTTCAATTTCTGCATAATCTTTCCAGTGATTATGGCGACGTTGACCGTTTTGGTTATCTACTTTGTGGGAAGAGACATTGGCGGCAAAGAGGTGGGTCTTTTTTCAGCTTTCTTTTTAGCCCTAAGTGCAGCGCATATTAGCCGTACTTCCCTTGGTTTCTTTGACGACGAAACCGTTGGAATATTCGGCATCCTCTTGTTCATCTTCTTCTTCCTGAGATCTATTGACAAAGAAAGACCCCTCAGAAACGTCATTGCCTATGCAGTCGCTGGAGGATTATCGTTGGGCTATCTCTTTTCGTCATGGGGAGCAGCACGATACCCGCTTGGAATCACATTAATTTTCGTACTTGTTATGCTCTTGATACGGCGATATTCAACCCGTCTCCTTATTTCCTACGGCACAACCTTTGGCGTGGCACTGTTGATAGCTGTAAATGTACCAAAGCTAGGTGTCACGTTTCTAAAAGAGCCTACAGTTTTGGCAGTGGCTGGAATGTTCTTTATGTTGGGCATAATCGAAATTTCTCGACGCATGAAAACCACTAGGAGCAAAATGTTGTTTGTAGTTGGCTTCTTAGCGCTTATTGTAGTCGCGTTCTTTGCGCTTGATAGGCTCGGGTTAGTTGGGGAATTACAGGAGAAATTCATCTCAGTTCTATTTCCCTCTGAACGGCTGGGTGAAGGTACTATACAACAGCTTGTGCAGTCTGTACAAGAACACAGACCTGCCACTTGGGGATCATTTTACTTTGACGTAGGCATAGGAATCCTATTTGTGGCTGTCGGTTTGTTCTTCACTGTGCAGAATCCCACAAACCGCAACATTTTCCTCGCAATCTTTGGTCTCACAGCCATCTACTTTGCTGGTTCAATGGTTAGGTTAACTTTGCTCTTGGCTCCAGCCTTTAGCATCTTATGGGCATTAGCTTTAGTTCAATTGGTTAAACCCTTTGTCACCGTTCTGCGGGAAAGCCCAGGAATTCCGAGACGCAAAATGCGTTTCAGGGCTCGGGTAGGCAAGGAATTCAGCGCTGCATTTATTATTTTGATGTTTCTGTTATTGTCTGTTACCTTTGTATTACCAAGCACTGGCTCAACGTTTCCAAGAGTCATAAATCGCGCGTATTCACCTACAACCATTGCCGCCTCAAGTTTGCCTCTTAAGCCCACTGAACCAGTTAGAGACTGGTTAGACGCCCTCAACTGGATGCGGGTTAATCTTAAACAGACTGATATTGTGTGTAGCTGGTGGGATTACGGCTACTGGATCACGGCTATCGCCAATAAAACAACTCTTGCAGATAACGGCACAATAAATAGTACTCAGATAGCCATGATTGGAAAAATGTTTATGTCAAATGAAACTGAAGCCCTCAAATTCCTAAAAGAATACGATGTAACACATGTTGTGATCTACCAGTCCTTCAGGCAAGACGCAAGTGATGCAGTATATGGAGATGAAGGAAAATGGAGATGGATGGCAAGGATTCCCGGATTGGACGATGCAAAGTACGGAAACTACACATTGGGAATTGATTGGGCAGATACAAACGAGGATGGTCAAGTAGGTACTGACGAGCAGATAAAGAATGAGTTGGGAAACAGCACTGTTTTGTACAAACTAATGCATTATTCACGAGAAATGGTTATTCAAGGGTATTCACAAATCAAATTAGACCATTTTGAGGAAGCGTACTTCTCACAGCAATTGGGCGCAGTCACCTGGTTTGCAGATTCACAGGGAGGCTTTGCACCAATGGTATGTGTTTATAAAGTCAACTATGACTGAGGTTATGCCTCAAGAAATGTATGTGATTCGCTCCTCTTCTACCCTGCGCATCTTCTCCATATACTTAACTCGTCTCTTCTCAATGTCCCGCATTCTACCCAATATCTCTTTAGATCGCTCTATCTCCTCATCCAACCCTTTCAAATCAACATTAACATTAAGGATTCTCTGCAGAATCCCAATAATACTCTTCGCCGTCTTCGGATCGGGCAAATAACCACGAGTTTCTCCCAAAAGACAAATAGCATCTATCTTCCTGAATTTCGCCAACCCTAAAAGCAAACCAGCTGTACCTACAATGGGAGTCCCTGCGTCACCTGCTATCGCCCTAGCTTTCAGAGCCCTTTCAATGAGAGCAGGATTTGTGGATACTGCGACTACTTTCGGAGTGGCTTCAACTTCGTTTCTATATCCGCCAAGAGTTATGATCATTTTCACTTTTTTCTTTTCAATGAAGTCAAGGATGCTGTTGGCTACATCAAACTGCCCCTCAATTGTCTGGGCTTGGCTGTCCCCAGTCAAGAAGATGAAGTCGTTTTCGCCAGTCTCATTTTTCCAGAAGTAAAATTCTCCCCTGAGAAGCCTAGCGCTTCCTTTTTTGTTGACAAGAACATGATATGGAAAGTGGGGAGAATACAAGATTGCTAGTTTTTGTGCGTTTAATTGTCTTGCAAGGTATTGGGTAGCTATGCTTCCCACCATACCTAATCCAGGAAACCCTTCGACCAGAATCGGATTCTTCAACTCAACTTTTTTTAGTTCTTTAATGACTGTTGTTTTCATTCTGACCTGAACCTCTCATTGCCCGTCTATATTTTGCATACCGGTCCTCAGGCGAGAATTTAGCCGGATGAGGAATACGCAAGTTACCTCCACAATGGGGACAGCTTTCTTGGTTCAGCGTATACTTTTCGCACCTTACACATTTTCTAAGCAACCAAACCATCAAGTTTTCCCCTATTGTTATGGACTTTCAAACCTATTTGTGCAATCACACCTATTTACGTTTCCAATAAAAATGCAGACACCTTTTTGGCTGAAGCAGCTCCTAATCTGAAACTTCCCACTTAGCTTGATCTATTAGGAGCCTAATAACAGTGCATTGTTGAAAACAGTCTTTTTTCTGAAAACTACTTGGCTTTACCTAGAAAAGCAGGTTTCCATGGGAATTTATTTCTCTCTTCTGAAGGAGCCTGTTCCACCGCTCTTTGCGATAGTTTTCAATGCAGATTCAGTGACTTTCTCCAAAACACTCTCCGCACTTTTGTAGTCCTCAGCCGAAACCACGATGCGATATTTGGGAGGTGAAACCAGATAGACCGTTAAATCTGCTCCCTCAGATTCTCCGATTTCTTTAGCGTTCTGTAGAGTCTCTTTAATGATGAGCACCCCTTTCGGTTTCGGGTTCTTAAGCTCCAATATTCCCTTCACACTCACCAACGATATCTGAATCTTGAGTAACTGCAAGATCTTTATCGATTCCTAGGTTCAGCAGAACTTCCACTCCATCTTTTGCAGTCTTCTCCAGACCCTCATGAAGCTCCCCAAAGGCCTTCTCTATTAAAACTCCCGCCTTCTCGTAAGCTTCCTCAAACGAAATATTCAATTTTTCAGCGGCAGTCCGCAGCAGACTCTCCGCTTTCCGATCCTTCTTCCAAGACAGAAGTTTCTCCTTTTTTTCTCGTTTGGTAACCCTTCTGCGCGATAGGTCAACATGACCCTTTTCCGCGTGAACACGCAGAACTTTAAGCACAACCTTCTGTCCTTCCCGAACATAATCTCGGATATTTCTTACCCACCGAGACGCAACCTCAGAAACATGTAGGAGACCCTCCTTGTCGTATTCATCCAATCTAACGTAGGCTCCATAATCGGTTATATCTACAACAGTAGCTATAACCAAATCGCCCACATCAGGCCATTCAGGTCTCCTTAAACTCATCTTCTTTGCTCCTCTGCCAGTTTATTCTAGGACGGCGGTGATTTCGCCCTTGACTTTTGTCTTTCCACCCGAAGGCTCGGCTAAGATCGCTCCACACACGTTGCAGTGGACAAAAGTTGTAGCGTGGCTGAACACGAACTGCTCATTTCCACAGTCAGGACATTTTATTCGATAAAACCTGCTTTTCGGTTTCGGTATAACTTTATCCCATTCACTCAATTTTCTTCACCATTTTAGCCTATAGTTAATTTCTTAAGACGAATCCCATCCTTATGCCGCATATAGCCGCAACTCTTACATTTGAGCCTCAGCGTCTGCTTTTTAGTCGTTTTCGCAAACTTTCTTTGACGAGGAAACTTCTGTCCACCATACCCCTTCTTTTCCCGCAGTTCATGATGTCTCTCTCCCTTGGCTAAGGCTCTCCTCTTCCCCGCCTTATACAAGGAGACAGTGTGAACTTGATGAGACTGACACTTGGGGCAGTATGTGGTGATTTCTTTTGGTACATCCATCACGATCACTGGCTATTTAGGTATAAAACAGCCCCCTTAATTACTATTTATACATTT
>SMTZ1_10005043_pt1 | contig 13265 bp, 12 predicted proteins | sample DeeMarSWOR136_30_FD_25667 | JGI IMG/M metagenome (IMG submission 25667) | reverse complement strand
AAATAGGGACTTAGAGGAAGCAGAAAGATTTATAAAGATGATGTTCCCGGATGAGAAATTAAATGGCTAAAACTAACAGACGCAAAATCACTAGTCCTCAAAGCCTGAATTCGTATATCAAAGGCATTTGCGATATTATGCGCAGGTCCGGTAGAGCTGGGGCACTCCAGTATGTACCAGAACTCACCTGGATGCTATTCTTGAGAATACTGGATGAAAAGGAACAGCAGGATGAAGAACAGGAAAAAGCAGTTGGTAAATATTTTGAACCATCTCTACAGTATCCTTACCGCTGGCAAGACTGGGCTGCGCCTCCAGACTGCAGATTGCAGAATGCAGCAGAATGCGGATTGAAAAGGAAAGAACTTCAGGAGGGCACGCTAGGTGCATTCATGTCATTTGTTAATGGCGAACTCATACCGCATCTGCGAGGGCTTAAAAATAAACCTGGGGCAACTGCCAGGCAGAGGGTTATCAGCGAAGTCTTCTCCTCTGTGGAAAAGATGCCCAAACCCGCTTTGCCTATAAAACAGGCTCTACCCAGGTACTCTTTCTTCAGCACGTTATAGATAGTCTCGAATCAGGTGGTAGATGTGGAATTGTTATGGATGAGGGGGTACTCTTTCGCACCAACGAAACTGCTTTGTTCAGACCAAACGCAAACTCCTTAATGAGTGCAACCTATGGTGTATCGTGAGTCTTCCAGCTAAAGTCTTTGTGAATGCAGGTACAGCAAGTAAAACTAACCTCCTCTTTTTTACCAAAGGTGAACCGACAAAAGAAATATGGTACTACGATTTATCTGATTTCAATATAACCAAAAAGCAACCACTTACTCTGCGACACTTTGACAATTTCTTTAAACTCTTCAACCCTTCGACCCTTAAACTCTCTAAAAGCGAACGCTCCTGGTGTGTACCCATGGAAAAAATTCAGGCAAAAAACTATGACCTTAAGGCTGTTAATCCCAACCGAAAAGATGGAGAAGATACCAGAACAGCAGAAGAATTGATTGACCTCATTGAATCGCAGGCATCAGAGATTACCAAAGCCCTATCAAACCTCAGAAATAAAGGAGTATGACTTTGTTTCTCAACGTGACATACAAAGATAGATAGTCATTGCGAAGAACGTAGCGACGAAGCAATCTCTAAAGGTTCGGAACAGGCTCCGCAAGCCTCACATACGAATATAAAATGAGATTGTTTCTCTCCGTTTGCAATGACGTTTCTTCTTTTTGTGAACTATTTATTGACCCCCATTAATAAGAAGTTTACTAGATGAAGCCTTATAAAAACCTCTATATCTATGAGATCAAAGGAAAAGTTCTCCACCCCAAAAAGATCTTCCAGGAAGACTTCTTAGGATGTTGGTGTGAAGGAGACTTTTCTTATCTCTTCTTTGCCAAAAACAGAAAAGAAGAGGTAAAAGAATTTCTCCATCAGCACCCTTTTCTCTCCTGTCGATCAGAGACGGTAATAGACTACAAGGATTGGGAAACGGGCAAGGAACTAAAACCTTTTAAAGTGGGAAGGTTTTACGTAAGTCCCGTGTGGGAAGAGATAGAGGAAGCAGACCATGAAATTCCTATTAAGGTTGATCCCCGATTAGCCTTTGGTTCAGGCAACCACGCTACCACCAAAAAATGTCTAGAGGCTCTCTGCTTGATATATAAAGAGGCTCGACCCCGACGGGTGCTGGATATTGGTTGTGGAACGGGAATCCTTTCGATTGCATCAGCAAAATTGGGAGCAGAGACCATTCTGGCTGTCGATTACAGCAGCCTGGCAGTGGAGACCACAAGGAAAAATTGTCTAATAAACGAGGTGGAAGACAAAGTTAAGATTGTTGAGGGGGAGGCATTAGACTATCTTTCCTGGAAGGCCGATCTTCTCATAGCCAATATTTACCACTCTGTAATAAAGGAACTGGTGGAGGGTACACATTTTAAGGGAAAGAAGTGGTATCTCATCTCTGGCCTTCTGGGAACTGAATCACACAAAATAACAAAAAGACTTCAGGATTTATCCATCAATATCATCCAAGTATTAAATGAGAATCTCTGGTTTACCATTTTGGGAAAGGGAGAATCTCATTAGGACTGGATCAATCTTCCTGCGTTGTGTGAGATTGTTCTGGAAAATACATAGCCCAAGCGAACCGAGTGTGGAACTGTGGATGGGTCATCAGTTCCACATAGGAGACTTGGCGTGCAATCTCTTTAGCCTCTGACCTCTGGTGCATAGAGGTGAGGCAGAGTGTGCACCCTATACCAGCAGCATTGCCCACTGGTTTAAATCGCTCAAGCGTAAGGGGAGGGAACATCCCAATGGCAAGTCCACTTGCTGGACTGAGAGAGGTGCCGAATCCACCTGCAATTATAACTTCCTCTACCTCTCCCCAGCCAATTCCCATCTCATCAAGAAGAGTCTCAATACCTGTACGAATAGCAGCCTTTGCCAGCTGAATTTCACTGATATCACTCTGCGTAATGGTGATATCCTCACCCGATCCACTTTCACCAGTTACCAAAACAAACTCGCGTGTAGTGCCGACTTGACGCACTCCGGTTCCACTTTGTAATTGTCCTCGGGCATTGATGAGTCCAACACGGCAGAGCTCAGCAGCGACATCCAGAATCCCTGAACCACATAAGCCAATAGGGGGAGTATCATTTATAGTCTGAAATTCTACTGCAGAGCCTTTAAGCTTCACCTTCTCAATAGCTCCCTCTATCGCCCCCACACCGTGAGTGATGTGTCCCCCTTCAAAGGCAGGACCTGAGGCACAGGAAGTGCTTTTCATCTTTCCCTTATGAACTAAAACAATCTCGGTATTAGTCCCGATGTCCAAACCAATCACCGTCTTATCCGTCTTATGGATACCAGTGGCAAGAATCACAGCTACATGGTCAGCCCCAATAAAACCAGCTACATGAGGTAATAGATGCACATAAGCCCCAGGTGCACTATTCAATCCCAGATTCCTGGCTTTAAGATCAAGTGCGTTTTTGACAGCAGGGATATAAGGAGCTAATCCCAGTTGCCTTACAGGCAACTCCAGTAAAAGGTGATGAATAGCGGTGTTAGCCACCAGAGTTACTTCCTCGATCCTCTCTGGTTCAGGACAGAGTTTCCTAATAAGTTTATTCAATCCCTCTATGACCACCCTATGTAATTCTCCACCACCATTCTCCATCGCATAGGTAATGCGACTCATTACATCCTCACCGTAGGCACGCTGTGGATTCATCATCCCTTCGACAGCGAGGATCTCACCAGTCTCCAGGTTAACCAGATAACCCCCTATCTTGGTAGTTCCTAGGTCAATAGCTAAACCTAGAGGGATTGCATCTGGAGGTCTCACGTCAATAACCTCTTGAGCGCGAACACTCACCCTCACCTTTCCCCTACATTCATGCAGTATCAATGGTAGACGACGCATAACTATCAAATCTGCAGTGGTCACAGCAAGACCGTACGTTTTCTTCAGCGTCCCAACCAGTTTGTCCCACACCGATCGGGAATCATCCATGTCAGGTAGGTCCATTTCAACCACACATTCCTTTACCGGTGGGTCAAGGGACACCTTTACCTCCATACCCGCCAGTTGCATTCTTTGATCTACCAGGAGAGAAATTGAAGGAATGGCGGCAGTGAGGTTTCCCAGAACACGGGTTTGGCAGGCAAGTCGGTAGCCCTCAGCAATCTCACTAGTACTGAGTAGCTCCCTCTCTACCTTAGTGAGAGGAGAGACTTCACCAGATAAGATCTTTATCCGACAGCGCCCACACAAGCCCCTATTCCCGCAGACTGACAGCAGACCTACCCCTGCCCCACGGGCAACTTCACTGAGAAGAGCTCCGTGATCACACTCAACCTTTAAAGCAAGGGATTTGAATTCTACCTGAACGGGCACTAGTAAACCTTTTAGAAGATCTTATATAAGGGATGCTCTCGAGTCGCAGGACGTATCCCACTGAATCTGCCACCGTATGCGATCATAGCATCTACAGCGGCACAGGCGGGATACACCCAGGGAGCGAATCGTATAGGACCATAGAGGAGAAAATCGGCCCCCTGAAACTGGGTGAGTGCAAAGACAGATGCGGCAGCTGCTTGAAAGGCCGATATGCCTTGTTTCCGTATTTTCTCCCACTGGAAAAGTGCGTTGGAAGGAGCGCACCCCGCGGGATATCCCAGCTCCTCCTTTACCATATAAATGGTATGGGCTGCCCAACTCACACTAGGGATATCCAACGCGCCAGGATCTATTAAGATATGTTCCACCCCAGCCCGTTCGGCAGCAGGGAGTAACGTTTCCTGGAGCAGCTTAATCCGGTCTTTTGGTTTCATAGCTTTGGTACTGAAAGCCAAGATAATGGCACTCTTCACGCCACACTCTTTGATGCAGGCAAGTTCCTCTTCAGTAAAGTCCTCACCAATAGAGTTGTATATCAAACGGGCAGTAACCTCGCTTCCTGCAAAGTGTTTAATGGTCTCCAAGCGTACTTTTTGTGAAGGTGAATCGACCAGGATAGGTGCATCGGTGTGAAAAACCACAAACTCAATATAGTTAATAAGGGCTTGTGCAGTCTCACCTATAGGATCAATGATCCGAGGAACTCCCGTGTGTGCTGCTACTTCCTTCTCTCGCTCCAACAGTTTCTGAGCTTTGCCTTGATCAAAGATGCCCTTGAGTGGATCAATAACTATCTGGTGCCTGCTGAAGAAGATGCTTCCTACAAGCACCGTAGGTCGCTCTCCTGGCTGACCTCCGATCTCTACCCCAGCAATAGTATAGACTTTTTGTTCCTTGGTGAACTTCCGCATCCTGCATCTCCCTATTCTCACACACGCAAAATTCTTTTACAATGCTGTGCTTACCATGTTCGTGTGAGGTAGTTGACATACCCATCAGACATTTAATCCGGTACCTGAAGACATTTTTTCTATATATTCCTGCAGAGACTCTCGCTCAGGCATCTTAAACTCAACTTCATCTAAATCCAGTGCGAGTGGAAGGCGGCCATAGGTGTGAGTTGCAGCCACAGCAGCGTGGATATGGTGGGGTGGTGTATCAGCAGGAATATTGGCAAAAATAATTGCCAGATTATGATCCTTGCCGAGCACCCTAATAAAACGTTTGACACAATTCACTATCTTCTCCACAGGACCATCGCGCAGCAGTCGCGCGTTAATGTTAGCCATAATGGATGCCTTTATTCCCTTCTCAGTGTAGTGAGTTAAATACTCTGCGACCGGTTTTAAGGGGTATTCATGCCAACGGCCCATGCCCAATTGCACTATAGGCATTCCCGCGAAAAGTTTTTTTTGGATGTCCAAACATTTAAATAGAATATCCTTATCAAACTTTTCAACCCGTTCCTCGCAGTAGTCACCTCCACCTCCGGCTGCTAACGCAATGACACCGAAATCCAAGCATTTCTTAAACAGACGCTTAGCATAGGGTACCACCCACTCCTCCATGAGCTCTGGCGAGAGGTTGGGAAACACTGCCCATGCATCTGCGCCAAGAGCCGCACTAATACCACAGTACTTCTTTTGTACCCTTAGATATGAGGTCAGGATCTCGTCAACCAGGAAGGTGAAGAGATCATGGACAAATTCTCGGTTTTTCCTCATATCCCTCATCAGCTTTGGATAGGAGCGGATATTCACCGCCAGGCTGAAGGGAGCACAAAATTTTCCTGCCTTAACCCCCATTTTGCTGTTAAGCTTAATCACATCCAATGCAAACAAGATTCTCTCTGCACTGAGCCACTCCGGTTTGGTGAGCTTTAACAGGTCTTTGGGGTCTTTAATCAGTGGTTCCCGGAAGTCGATGGTGGGCATCGAATCATTGCCCCATATCATCTTTTGGCCCATTGCCTCAGCTTCGTAGTTATAGACATCGCCCCCCCCTGAAGCAGCGTCAAAACCATAGTAGGCAGCTACCGCAGCTATGGTATTGACATGAGTTTTAGCACTCGCATAGAACTTCTTTGCTGGTATCCTTGCCAAGGACATGGAGTGATCGTACATCTGAGCCATCACTGGTATCCAATTGTGTTTCTGAGCAGCATACACCATCCACCATGTCTTGGGATCTCGAGGATCGAGTGAAATACCCTTTTTTATCCTCGGAGTGAAAACAGCAGTACCTCTCTTAGCTCTAAAAGTATTCAAACGGATTAAAAGTGGCAAAGACAATCTTAAGAAGAGACCCCTGATTCCCATCTTAACCACCTATGAGCTCCCTGGCCTTGTCTACCGCATCGAGCGCATCCTTACCCCAGGCATCTGCACCAACCTCGTCAGCAAATTGCTGTGTGGTAGGCACCCCTCCGATCATAACCTTAAGGTTATCCCGCACTCCACTCTCTTTAAGAGCCTTCATTACATTCTTCAATATCAACATGGTAGTGGTCATGTAACAACCTACGCCCATGATGTCAGGTTTGAGTTCTTTTACCCTCTCAATTAAGGTTTCAGTCGGAATGTCAACACCCAAGTCTATCACCTCAAATCCGGCACCGGTAAGCATTGCGATGACAATGCTTTTACCTAGATCGTGCATGTCCCCAGCTACTACTCCTATAACAAATCTCCCAATTGTATCTGTTCTTACCTGCGATAGCTGGGGTTTAAGTACCTTCATAGCGGCCTTGAAGGCCTCGGCACTTAGTACCACATCAGGCATAAAATAAACGTTATCTTTCCACAACTCACCAGCTCGTTCAATACCCGGCACAGTCGCCTGTTTGACAACTTCAACTGGGTTAATCCCTTCTTGTAAAGATTTCTCAGTTTGTTCAACTGCGATATCGTCGTCACCTTCAACAATAGCCTGTTTTATTTTTCCCAGTGTATCAGACATGAGTGTGCTCCTATAACCTGATAATAGAAATGACTTTGTGACATAAAACCTAAGATGACAATCTTTATTGTGCCATGATAACCTCACCTACCTCAAGGTGCTACCATGGTAAATACTATTTAATACCACCAGTTTCGCTCTTTCACAATGCGGAGTTTCACCTACGGATTTTTCTGTCGATTATATCCAGATCTATAGTCTCTTCATTCATAAAACCTTTTCTAGAAACTTATTTACTGCCTCTAAGAATTCTTCTGGTGTTTCTTCATGAGGTACATGACCGGAATATGGAATGACCACTAATTCAGCATATGGTATCTTCCTCGCAATTCTTACACTATCCTCTTGAGGTACAATCATATCATCATCTCCAGTAATTACTAATACTGGTACCTCTATATCACCCAATCTTTCTTCAAGATGTAAAGGACGATACGCCAGAGTGTGCTCCCATAGTGCTCTATCCCAGTTTCTTGCTCTCAGAGGCTTTCTGTATCCTTCCAGTTTCTCCGCGGTTAGTTTGGATGGATCATGCCACGCAAGTTCACGCGCTCCCTTAGAAGAGCTTATAAAGTATTTTCTCACAAACAAAGGACCTAACCGTTTTATTTGAGGAACGCGGATAAGTGAGATCAGCCAGCCAGGTGGACCACCCCTAAAAATAGCAGCATCTACCAGTATTAGTGCCTTTATTCTCTCTGGGTACGTTAATGTAGTAAGTGTTGCGATCATCCCCCCAGCAGAACTACCTATTAATACCGCCTTATCAACCCTTAATGTATCCATCAAGGCAATTGTCTGGTCTGCTTGAGATTGAGTGCTATAAGGACTTTCACCTCTCCACTCACCGGGCATAGGCCGCGAAGTGAATCCAAATCCTGTTCTGTCGTATGCAATGACAGTATAGTCTTTAGACAGAGGGGTAATCACCTTATTCCATGTAAAAGTACTTGCCCCGAAGCCATGCAAGAGTAGTAATGTATCATCTGCCTTTCCCGCAATCTTATAGTGCACATTTATATTTTTAATAGTTACAAATTTACTATCTGGATCTGCAAGCTGTTCAGGTGGGAGTGTATTTTCCAAAGGAGGGATGGGGATTAAAAAAGGTCCAAAAGAAAAGAAAAGAAGAATTATCACTATTAATACTAAGATAATACGGCAAAAATGTTTCATAAACTCTCTTCTTATTTGATTGAAAACTTTTCCTTGTTCATATTTAGTGAAATTCCATCCCTCCACATACATTTATGGCCTGTCCAGTCATGTAAGTAGCATCTTCTGAAGCGAGAAAGGCCACTGCAGCTGCAATATCATCTGGTGTGCCAGCCCTTAGTATCTTCAACTGCCTCTGCTCTATAGCTGTGTCTACTACCATTTTTATCATACTGCCCAAAGGGAGATCCATATCCTTATCAGCTCTGTGCCAAATAGGGGTGTCAATTAATCCAGGACAGATTGCATTAACCGTAATCTCATGAGGTGCGAGTTGAATCGCAAGTCCCTGTGTAAGACCTATCAAGGCGTGTTTCGAAGAGGAGTAAGCTATACTTCCCGCCCGGTTGCTCTTTCCCTCCGTGGATGATATATTTACTATTTTCCCTTTTATCTTCTTTTTAATCATATCCACAGCAATAATCTTACTGAGAAAGAAGGGGCCTTTAACGTTGGTGGAGTATATTCTGTCCCAGAGTTCGGAGTCTATTTCATCAAAGGACTTATTGGTATCACCTATCCCTGCATTGTTTACCAGAATATCAATTTTTCCAAAGGTTTCTAAAGCACTTTCTGCTGCTTTCTCTATCTCTCCTTCTTTTCCCACATCACACACAAGTCTTATCCCTTTTTGTCCCACTTCTTCAATCTGTGCTACGGTTTCTCTCACCCCTTTTTCAACAATATCACAAACGGCAATATCCGCACCTTCCTGTGCTAAGCGAAGAGATATTCCCCTGCCTATTCCACCTCCAGCTCCGGTTATAAAGGCACTCTTCCCTACAAATCTTTCTAACCCTTTCTCCATCTTTATTCTCCTTTCATAGATAATTTTTAACTATTTACCGCAGAGATCGCAGAGTACGCGGAGAAGAATATATAAACAATAAATTAAGAGAATTCTTTTCACCTCGCTAAAAAAAGCCACGCCACTCATGGAGTGTAAAAAAAAGCAATAAGTTTGGTTAGGTTTAAAGCCGTCCTCACTTTCTAACAGGTTTTACTGTTCACCTGGAAATGTGTCTTTAAATGAAACTTCCTTTAGTTTCTTCAATTTTTCATATATGTCCGGTCTCTTCACCCGAATCTTGTCTGCCCGTTTTATAAGCTCTTCGCTAATGTTTGACACCAACTTCTCTTTAATTAACCCGTAGAGATAGTCTAATTCACTATCTTTGAAAAACATGTTGAGAGCAGGATAACGCGCAAGTTGTTTAAAGTAGTCTGGAGTGTTAAACTTAAAAGACTCTTTCCACCACTCGCTATATTCTTTCATGTTACCTTCAATGAGAGCATTAACCGCTTGGTGTGCACACGCCATGGCTCCCTGAGTCCAGGTCTCTGCGGGGGCTGCCGCATCACCTATAATAACTATGTTGCCGACAACAGGCTCAGCTATAGGATATCGTGGAGTTATTGAAAAAGCAGTTTTCCACACAATTTTGGCATTCTTGAACCATGGAGCGAAATGAGAAGTGGACAAGAAACGATTCATGATGTTTACAGGGGAATCGGGGGCTTTTGCAGTAGTACCTATCTGCCATGTTCCCTCAGCCATCGGGCCCATCCACACATTGATATAGGGACTAATGCTGGGATAGGCAAAGGATATCCAAGAGCTCGGTGGGTAAGGACATTCTACACCTTCCACTACATATCCGATGCCACCTAAGGTTGTGCCTATTTTCTGTCTGGTTTTGTTGAGACCTAGATCCTCCACAATCCTCGAGTTTACCCCATTGGCTACTATGGCATTCTTTGCTTCTATGAAGCTTGTTTCCCCTTTGCTATCTCTGACTTGAACCTTGACGCCATCGCTCGTGTTCTCAGCCTTTAAACACACCGTTTGATTGCGTATCGTAACTCCAATTCTCTCAACATCATCCAGCAGCTCCCTCAACAAAATCCCTTTATTGAAGATGAAGCCCCACAACTTGTTTTTAGATGTGTAGACGCAGTGACCACAAGGTGAAAGGTTTCGCCACTCATAACATGCCCGCAGGGTACCGCCATACACAACTGAGAAGTTGAGGTCAGGAAACACAATCCTCGCTTTTCTCCCTGACTCCATCTCCAGTCTTATAGGCTTTGTATAAGCTTGACCACCACCAATATGAGAGAGATAGAAAATTTGGGCACAAGTCCTCGTTATCTTCGTAATGTCTTTTTTTACCTCAACCAATACAACGCTAAACCCTTTCTCAGCAGCTGTCCTAGCAGCGGTGAGTCCTCCAGGACCACCACCGATGACAACCATATCAACCCTACTCATAACTCTTTAATAACCTCCTTCGTTCATGCTTTGATACGAGTCTTGTAATTATCCAGCAGTCTCTTAAAATTTTCATTCGATTGGTAGCACTTGATTAGTCCATCCAAAAGTGCAAAGAGCTTGGCCCCACTGCCTTTCAGTATAGAGGTTCGATCAGTGGGCGAGGGCTCAGCTAACTCACGCCAAACCGTAATAAAATCTATGCTCCCATCTATAATCCCACAGAGCCTTTTATTGGTGAGCTTTATTACTGACTCAGCCTCCGGACTCTCACCTTGAGTAATGGATACTCCTCCCCTCCTGAAGGTGATGGTAATCACCCCATCTTCGAGCCTCACCACAGTGCTTTCGTCCCACTCCTTAGGGAGCGCGCTAGGCATCAACTCTATTCCCTTGGCAATTACTTCAATTATCATCTCCCTGTACCTCAGTATAGTTATGTTATTCTCAGAAGTTGCAGAGCAAAAGCAAATCGATGATCTCCTGACCTACCATTTGGGCCATAGTCTTAGCACCCTCATCATTTGCCCGAAAAATTTCCCTTATTTTAGTCTTTCGTTCTTTTATATACGCTCTTGTGGCATCATCTTCTACAGGCTCTCCCTTTTGCCAGAGGTTGATCCAAAGCTCAAGATAGCTCTTTATCACATCCATACAATCCCTTTTGTTCTGCTCATTCTCCTTAGAAATAGCACCAGAGAGGTAATAGGGGCTAAAGAGCATCCTGCTCCAGGCAAACCTGTTGGGCTCCATGCCGGGAAGTCCTTTATACTTTGTCCAGTATGGATCAAGGGGATCGAGGTACTTTTCACGATAGTCCTCCCGCATCACCAGATCTACTAGGGGGATAAAGTCTACCACTATTGAGATGGAATTTTCAGTCTCACTCCATTCCAGTACAAGCATGGGAAGTTCATGGTCATCATCTGGGATAGTAATCAAAGCAGTTACCAAAATCCTGTCCATCAGTATACAGTGAGATAAACAGATCTTTTCACACTTGTCCATCTTATATGGTTTGAAAAATCCTTTTAAAAAGGGGTTCTCTATCCCCTCACGTAGGGGGTGTATCGACCTTCCCTCCAAAGTATCTATAGGCTGTAAGTCATGTTCATCCAGTACACTACAAAACCTTTCTAAAATAGGTTGAAACCCTCTCTCAGAAAAAGTTGGCAGCATTTCTGATTTGAAACTAATCTTTTCCTCCTTTGACATGATAAATTCCCTTTACCAATATTTATAATTTTTTGACTCTAACGTGAAGCTGTGGATGTCAATTAATCTCGCACTATTATAGAAACTGATATGCAGGCACAGATTTAATTACGAGATGTTCATTTTCCCTCTCTCTTCTTTTTTACAAAAATCAATTTTTCAAGATCTCGCGCTACAGTATTGAGACCGAGTTCCTTAAGTTTTTTCTTGGTAGGAACACCTGTCCCTACATCCCATCCCCTTACCTGATAGTAATCATTGAGCATCAGATCTAAATCCTCTCTTTTCACCTTGATTCCCTTCTGGGGCCCCGCATCCAACGGCTCATCAAAAAAACGATCCGGCACCGTATCATCTTTCCTGCCCCATCCTGCAACCTTCACCCCAAAAGACCTCTCAACATTGGTGATCCTCTCCCCCACCTCCATCAGATCATCTTCACTCACTTCAATCCCGGTTGCCGCTTCATAGAGCTTGCAGTAATCTTGCAGCGTATACATATTCTCCATCCCCTCGGTAACGCTCTGAAGCTTACAGGTCCCAAAACTATCAGGAAGAGCAGAAAAATCTTGAATCCACTTCAGTGCAGCAGCCTTCTTTGTCCCCAAGGGATCGCTCACCTCTTTCCCAAACTTATCCTCCAATACCTTTATGGGATACCCATCAAATACAAGACCCCTCAAGTGATCCGGTCCCCTGGTCGAGGTCACGTATCCCAGAAGCATTCCATGTTTACCTCGTACATCAGCAGTTATGTTTGACCCCTTCACCGTGAGGGCATACCTCTCAGCTCCCTTACCAATCTTTTCCCCTGCCCTCTTCACTCCATCTGCTAGAAGATCTCCAAATCCTTCCCTCTTTGCAATCTTCTCAATAAGTTCTAGAACAACCTCTTTATCCCCCCACTTGAGCTTCAATCCATCGGTTTCTTCCTCAGAAAGAATACCCCTCTGGTAACACTCCATGGCAAAGGCAATACACATCCCCACCTCACAGGCATCCATCCCATATTGGTTAACCAGCCACTCGGCCTTCAGCAGACCAGGCCAAGAAGTTGTCTGAGGATGAACTGCTAAATTGTGCATGGTCCCCCAGTCAGGCCCCTCTCCCCAAAGCCCTGCAAACTCCCCCTCGGTGATGGTGTATATGCGGCTGCACCGAACACCACAGGCAAAACATGCCTTCGGTCGCCTTAGATATCTCTTATTGTAAATAATAGGGTTTAGTTCCTTCTCCTCCGGAAATAAAACAGTTTGCATGTTCTTCGTCCCGCATGACCACCCCTGCGATATCTCCCCCAGAATAATTGCAGGTGTCCCCATAAAAGTTAAGGCATCTCGCATAAAAGATTTCCTGGAAAACATCTCTGCAGCAATCACTTCAAACTTCTCTGGATGAGCAACCTGTATCCCTCTTCTTCCCTTGATGGCAATCGCTTTTAAGTTTTTGGATCCCATCACAGCACCCATGCCACCTCGAGATGCCGACCTCTTTGGCCCGTGCATGATACATGCGCTTCTCACCAGATTCTCCCCCGCAGGACCAATGCAGAGAATCTGAACAGCTTCATCCTCTAAATCCTTTTTTATAATCTTATGAACATCGTTATTGAACTTACCCCAAAGATGGCTCGCATCTCGAATCTCAACTTGCTCGTCTTCTATCCATAAATAAACAGGTCTCT
>SMTZ1_10005041_pt1 | contig 13266 bp, 10 predicted proteins | sample DeeMarSWOR136_30_FD_25667 | JGI IMG/M metagenome (IMG submission 25667) | reverse complement strand
TTGACGATGAAGGTCATGGATTTGTCAAGCCGGAAAACCGACTGAAGTTTTTTGCAGCGGCAGAGAAGTTTCTGGCAAAACATTTAGGCGGCCGTTATGAGGAAGCTGTTGAGGATGCCGCGCAGTAAATTTCATTAGGGGAGAGAGTCAGAAGAGTACCAATTACTGGCAGGGGTAAATCTGTGGACTGCGCTCAGTGCAGGTTTGTGAGTTTGTTTCTGTAGGGTTATTATTGGAAAATATTTCCTTTTGCAGAGATATGTCATTTTCAGGTAGAATGAAGAAAGTAGCGACCAATTTCTTATAGATTATAGAAGAAAATGAGGTGATAGTTATGGACAAGCTTTATGAAAATTCGGAGACCGGCTGCTGTCCGAGATTTGATCCCGGGCCGTGGGATGATAAAGAGATAACCTTTCAGGATAAGCTGTTCGTTAAAGACCATGTCAGAAGCTTCTTTCACATCCCGCTGAACTTCGGCAAAGTGATGGTGAAGAATATGGAAATGATTAAGCAGGCTGGTGCTCTTGTACCGACGCCCGTTATGCTCTCGGATGAAAAATCTCTCTGGGGAGCTGATATATACATCGCAGTGGCCAAGCAAGTGCCGGGTGCGAAGATGGCAAGAATATCAGGGACTTTTTTGACGAAGGTCTTTGAAGGGCCGTACAAAAATGCCGGGCAGTGGGTGAAAGAAATGAAAGAGTATGTCAAATCGAAAGCAAAGGAGTTGGAGAAGATGTACTTTTTCTATACCACCTGTCCGAAGTGTGCCGAGTTTTACGGCAAAAATTACACCGTTATATTGGCAAAGATTTAAGAATAATGAATCTAACGGCAGGCTTTGGAACTTTACGCCACTTCGATCTGGCGACTCTGAAAAACACTCTGAAGGATGGACGATATGCAGCGCCTGAAGAAAGGAAATGAATATGTCTAAGGATTCAGCACCAGAAAAGTGGAAATATAGAGAACATACGAGAGTAAAACATATTTTGATGGAGAAATATCTTGCAGCATGGATACCCATTCTTGGGAAATGGAATCCAAAAATTTGCTATTTTGACGGATTCGCAGGGAGGGGAGAATACACCGATGGAACCTTAGGCTCACCCATCATCGCCTTAAAAGTAGCTGACAAACTCAGCAACTATTTTGAGAAATTGCTGTGTTTCTTTATCGAAAAAGATGTGGGTAACTTTAGGAACTTAGAACAAGTTTTAGAGCGTGAGAAATCAAATATAACAAACTGGCAAAAGATAGAAATTGCGAAAGAAAACGATGAATTTGCTGATGTCATCGAGAGAATCTTCGAGAATATGGAAAAAGAAAAGAGCATACTTGTTCCCTCTTTCTTTTTTGTCGACCCTTTCGGATTCGGAGGCATTCCTTTCAGAATCATACAAAGGATTCTATCTAATCCAAAGACAGAAGTGTTTTTTACCTTTATGGTTAGAGATATGGCGCGTTTTATCGAACATCCGCAGCTTAGAAAGACTTTTACCGGATTATTTGGCACCGATGAGTGGAAAAATGTGATACAGCTATCTGATAGAGAAAAGGCTTTGATAGAGTTGTATAGGAAACAATTACACGACGTAGCAGGGGTAGAATATAGTTGGCATTTTAGAATCTGCGAAAGTGAAGAATTAAGAACGTTGTATTATTTGATTCATGCCACCAACAACATCAAAGGTCATTATATAATGAAAGGCATCATGTTTAACCAAAGTGCTCTTGGTTCTTTTGCTTACTTAGGTCCTGAGGACATTTCCGAACGGTCTCAAATGAGATTATTCAATGTTCATGATACAGGGGAATTGAAGAAATATCTATTAGAAAGATTTGAAGCCGAAATCCTGACCTACGATGATATTCAAGAAAAGGTATGCCATCCATGGTATTCTGAACCTCCGTATATTGATAAACACTTTAGGCAAGCTTTGAAGGAACTTGAGAAAGAGCCCAAAGTCAAGATAGATAGAGTCACATCTAAGACAGAAAAAGGATTAAGCGGCAATGATAGAATAACTTTTCCTACAGACAACCCAGGAAAAAGTAGTTTAAGTTTTCCAGTCCCGGGATTAAAAAATAAGATTAAAATTCATTGTAAAGAATATCAGCAACTTAATGAGAGAAAAGAAATTTTAGTTGAGCGGGTCAACGACGGTTCTATTATTAGGAGGTTCGACAAAACACCATTGCCGAAAGGGAGAACAAATGTAGTATGTCCGCATTTTCTCGAATTAAAATGGGCCTACGGTTGTCCGTATGATTGTGCCTGGTGTTATCTCAAAGGGACTTTTAGGTTTCAACCTAAGGGAACATCTCCGGTTGTCAAACCCTATCAAAAAATAGAACTGCATACTCGAAAATTTCTCGAAGAAGTAAAAAATCCTGAAATACTAAATACAGGTGAAATTGCTGATTCATTGATGCACGAGAATGATGAATTACCTTTTTCAAAGTTCATTATTCCTATCTTTGAGACACAAGAACTGCACAAAGTTTTGTTTTTAACAAAATCTTCGAATGTAGCCAATCTTTTAGAGCTTGAGCCTCATAATCAAGCGATAATTAGTTTTAGCCTAAATGCTATACCTGTTGCTAAAAGATGGGAAAAGGCACCCCCCGTCTTAAAAAGAATTGAGGCAGCTAAAAAAGTTTTTGATGCAGGATATGAGGTAAGGATTAGAATAGATCCTATGGTTCCTTTAGAGAAGTGGCAAGAACACTATTTTCAGTTACTTGAGATTCTATTCGATAACTTCAATCCTGAAAGAATTACTCTAGGTTCTTTGCGAGGCCTGCAAAGCACTATTAATGGGTGTACTGATAAGAGCTGGACACACTATTTGGAAGAATCTTCTAATTGGGGTAAAAAAATAAATTTTAAAAAGAGATATGCCATTTACTTCGCAATCGTTGATCAGCTCAAAACTAAATATAGCTTCAATGAAGTGGCTTTGTGCAAAGAAACTGTAGAAATGTGGGATGCTCTTAAGATGGATTATAAAAAGATAAGGTGCAATTGCATATGGTAAACAGCAGGGCCCAGACAGCCAAGGCCAAAACTCTAAATTTGTCATGACTTCGTGAATAGAAGAAGCGTTGTCTGAAATTCTCAAGACTTTCTTAAAGGCGGTCTCTTATGACTTATGTATTTGCTGTAACTATACCTTATACTGCAATAACCATAATTTTTATTGTCTTAGCCACGGCTGTTGGCGCTTTTGTCAGAAAAAGAAGCAGAGATAAGTGCCTGAGAGATTTCGAGCAGAATATGGTAACGTTAGAGGATACAGCCGGTAAAACAATATGGGGTAAATTGAGGGTGGAAAATACGGGGCTTGAATTCGTCTATCCAGCCAAACACAAAGACGAAGAAGGGCACGATGAGGCCAGTTATATTCTGTATAAATATGAGTATCCGAATATCAGAGCTGTAATTCGTTTCCACGATGAGCTCAGTGAGCAAAACAAGAAGGCAAGAGAGAAAGAGTTGAAACGAACGTATCACCCAGGGCCTTGGCGAAGGCTCAAGAGGAAAATGCTGAATGTCTTGCGAACAGTCAGGGACTCAGTGGTGGAGGTCGTCAATCTGCTAATAAGCCAGGCTAAGAAGGCCACACCGGCGGGTAAGATGCTGACTTCACAGGACAAATATGTCTCCCAGATGAAGCAGGAGCTGATGGGTTCAGTGGGGACATCTTTTGAGCCTTTGCTGGAAAGATATATCGGCCATAAGGTTGTGCTGGAGATGATTAAGAGTGATAAGATATTTGAATACTGTGGAGTGTTGAAGGAGTACACAGCGGAGTTTATCGAGATAATGGATATTAATTACAAGATTAAAGAGGACCAGCCGGCCAGAACGGCAGACCTTGTTGTGCCTCGAAAACTCGGTGTCATCCGGCATCTCGCAGAATGATTTCGTATTTCGTATTGCGTATATCATATATCACAAAGATGTATAGCGGAGGAATTTTGGGGCAAGTAGATTAAAAGGTGATTTGGAAGTCTATGTATCTTGGGTCGGGTGGGATTTCTTCGATTCTCGTTTCTTTAAGGTAGCCGGCAAAATATTCTTTTAAGTCCTGGATACAATCATCTATATCCTCAGAGCGACCCTGGGCGAGCATCTCGACAGTGCCGTTCGGCAGGTTGCGGACGTAACCGGTCAACTGTCGGCGACCTGACGCCCTGCGGGCGGTGAAGCGAAAGCCGACGCCCTGGACCCGGCCGGTGAAAATTATATGCTTGGCAATCATTTTTCGTATGCCGTATTGCGTATCCGCCAGACAGAAGCGGACTTGTCAATATCGTATTGCGTATTCGAACATATTAGAGTCAAGAAACGTATAGTAATCCCTTTTAGTTTTTGATGCAAGTGGCAGCAGCAGAATAAATTAAGGTTCACCGGGAGCTGTAAGTTGAGTATAATCCAGTTGGCTTGAGTAAATTAGAAATTGATTATGACGAACAAGACAAAGAAACAAATAGAAAGAGATGAGCAGATTTATCAGCTTACCACGCTTGTGGCGGGTGAGTTTTCGCTTCAGGAGGTGCTGGATAAATTAGCAGAGGCGGCGGTGAGGATTGTGGGGGTCAAGGCCTGCTCGATTCGGCTGCTGGATGAAGAGGCCGGCGATTTGAAAATGCGAAGCACGTACGGACTCAGCGAAGAATACCGCAATAAAGGTGTGGTCTCGAAAAACGATACCGTTGTAAAGGCCGCTTTTGCAGGCGAGGCGATTGTGCTGGACGATATGCGTCTCGACGGCAGGGTCAAATATAAAGAGGCAACAATCAAAGAGGGACTTGTCAGCCAGCTCACCGTTGCGATGCAGTTCAAAGGCCAGGCGATTGGTGTGCTTCGGCTTTACAGTCCCAGGCCTAAACACTTTGATGAAGATGATATTAACCTTGCCAGAGCGGTTGCTTCGCAATGTGCGGTGGCAATAACGAACGCCAGGCTGTATGCAGAGGCGATTGAAGGCGCACATATGGCTGAGCAGATGCGGCTGGCAGGGGTCATTCAGCGAAGGATGATTCCGGATAAGGCTCCGCTGATACAGGGCCTGGATATAGCGGCTGCTTATATTCCCTGCTTTGATGTCGGCGGCGATCTCTATGATTTTCTTCAAGTGAGTGACAGATGTATTGTTGTGGCGGTTGCCGATGTGATGGGCAAAGGGATACCGGCCGCTCTTATGATGAGTTCGTTCCAGGGTGCTTTGCGAGCTTACGCCAACGCGTTGATGCCGTGCCAAGGTGTTTTGCATGTTTGTGCCCAGACCGAATGCAAGGCTGATGTGTTCAAAGAAATTATCAGCAGGCTCAACGAGATGGCGTGCCACGAGTGCAGGAATGGTGGGTTTGTCACGTTGTTTTATGCAATCATTGACGTTGAAGATAAAACTATAACTTATTGCAATTGCGGGCATGAGCCAACGGTGCTGATAAGAGACGGGCAAATTATGGACCTGGAAAAGGGCGGCCTCTTGCTCGGTGTCGATGCCCAGGCCGAATATGAGATTGAAACCATTAAGTTAAAAGATGGTGACAGTCTGCTGTTTTATACCGATGGGCTGATTGATGCAGTTAACTTCGATGATGAATTTTGGGGCAGGGAAAATTTGTTGGAGACCGCAAAGAAATTTACCGCGGGTTCGGCAGAACAGACGATTAAAAATATACTCACATACAGAAGGCGGTTTGTGGGACTTGCCAGACAGATTGATGATACGAGTATTGTCGTGGCCAAGGTTGGTAAGTAGGTGATTAGGTTACCGGATTATCAGGGTATCAGGTTGCAGGATATCGGGAAATCAGTGTATCAGAAAAAGACAAATTTATGTTGTGCATTTATCCTGATAACCTGGCACCCTGATAGCCACTGCCTGGTAACCGGATACCGTGGTAACCATTGGCCGAATATAAGATGGCGGATTTGATAATTACAATTGATGGTCCTGCGGCCAGCGGCAAGAGTACCGCGGCCCGGTTACTTGCTGAGAAGCTGGGGGCGAGTTTTCTCGATACCGGTGCGATGTATCGGGCTGTAACGCTGGCTGCGATGCAGGCCGGGGTCGATATGAGCAATGAAGACGAGCTGCTTGGCGTTATGGAAACGAGCGAATTTCAATTCTCTCTCAGGGATAACAAGATGGTGGTCTGTATCGACGAAATTGATGTTACCGAGCAGATACGCCAGCCGCAGATAACCGCTAATGCCCGGTATATCGCCTCTTCGCCAAAAGCTCGGGAGAAATTAGTCCAAATGCAAAGGCGATTCGCGGCAGGCCGGGAAAAAATAGTGACCGAAGGAAGAGACCAGGGCACTGTGGCCTTCAGCGATGCTGATATAAAATTTTATCTGACGGCTGATTCTATCGAAAGGGCAAGAAGGAGACAAGCTGAGCTGCGGGCCAAAGGCAGCGATGAATCCCGCTCATCAAAGACGGGACGGGATGAACCCAGCCCCTCAAAGCGAACAGAGGGGCGGGGTGATAGCCTTGAGCAAATACAAAAGGCCATCGAAGAAAGAGACAAAAGCGACGAGAACAGAACGGTCGGGCCATTAAGACCAGCCGAAGATGCCATTGTTGTTGACACGACCGATTTAAGTATCGAAGAGGTTGTAGAAAAGCTTCTTGGTTACGTGAAAGAGGGACCCCATTTCGCAAAAAGATAGCGAGGGCCAACGCAAAGCGGGAATCCAAATGGGAACCCAAAGAAAAATGCTTAAAGAAGAGCTGAGAGCGAAATGGTTCTGGCTTGCCCGATGGATGTGCAGAGTTTTTTGTATTTTATTTTTTCGGGTGCGTACTTACGGCAGAGACAATGTCCCTAAAAAAGGTGCCTTTGTATTAGTCAGTAACCACCAGAGCTATCTTGACCCGATATTTTGCGTGGGGCCTTTGAAGAGACCTTCGTGCTTTGTTGCGCGTGATTCACTTTTTACCAATTGGTTCTTCGGCCCGCTGATTTCTTCGGTGAATGCGATACCATTAAAGCTGGGCGAAGCGGACATATCCGCGATGAGGAAGGTCCTCGGCAAACTCAAAAAAGGTCAGGGAGTCTGTCTTTTTCCGGAGGGAACCCGTACGCACGATGGTAAGATTGCGCAGTTGAAGCCGGGCCTCGGCCTTTTGTGCAGACGCTCAGCGGCGGTGGTTGTGCCGGTGGTGATTGACGGGGCCTTTGAGTGTTGGCCGAGACATAAGAAGCTGTTTTCGACAGGCTCGATTCGGGTCTGCTACGGCAAGCCGATATCGGCTGAGCAGGCAAAGAATATGGGCGATGATAAACTGGCCGAACTCTTAACCGATACCCTGCGCCGGATGCAAACGAAAAGCCGAATAAAACACGGCAAAAAACCGTATGAATATTGACTAATTCTCTAATTCCCTTCATCCTGAACTGAGTGAGGTTACCCTGAGTAAAATCGAAAGTAAGGGTCATCCTAAGCGTAGCTGAAGGATTTACCTCGTGATATGCATAGCATTATCTCACCGGGACCAATTAACTAACATATCTTAAAAAAATCATCTGCGACACATTAGATACAGACCCAAATAAGATTTCCTATCAGCCAAACACTTACGAAATTTGGAGTAGCAGAACTATGTGGTGGCAGCGAAATTTGATAGGGTATGACTTTCCCTCCGGAATTTTTCGTCCGTGATCTGAAGTTCTATGGTCCCTATTAGGAAAATGAGCGTGCGGGCTAAGTTTCCACCTACCCTTGTCCTCAATATTCCGAAATACCGTATTGGAATCGCCCGACAACAAATAGCCAAGCATGGCTGCTTCACTCGAGAAGGGAGAATACCTACATGTGAGAAAGTTAGATTTTATTTCATTAATATAATCTGCAACGCTACTGCTTGTCCTCAATACCTTGGCTTCCAATGGCCACATCACTCTTGGATGGCTGTCCAAGACGAATGCGATGTCGTATTGAGGAGGTTGAGCGGGTGGCCCTAGCCAGCTCTCATGTTCATAAGGCTCATGCTGAACATAAAAAGGTTCATATCCGGTCATCACTTCACGAATCTTCGGCTCAAAGAGCTGCGTGATGTCTCTCTCTAAATCACCATCCTCCTTGGAGCAATCAATTTGTGACAAAGTCTCTGCACAAAAACGATCGTAACCTTTCCATACGAGTTCTAAAAGTACTACAGAACCACCCGCTTTCAAACTGTGTAATACCGCGTTGAATTCCGGTGTGTCTGGCCACCGTCTCCCTGAATAGATTTGCCTTGCGACCAATTATTTCTCCCCAATCATCTATTTGGCCTCTGATTCTTTTCGCCAGAGCATAATATCTCTTGCTATTTCATCAGCATCTCTCATAGCCATCGACCTTGTCCAATAACGAATCTGATCCGGCTTTACAATAAATATAGTCGGTACTTTTTTACCCTCTATCAGTACAGTGTCATATATACGCGCGACCCGCTGATAAAAGATATTCCCGTCTGTTGCTCGATTTGACGTTTGTAAAAACTTCTTGTCCAAACCTTTCAATCGTTGGATTAATTCTGGTAAATCAATGCTCTCCAGCTTTATAAACGCCTCCCCTGGTGTATCGAGGTGTATACCTACTAACCGTACAGACAAAAATGGCTCATTTCTTTCTGTAAAAATAGTAGCTGATAATTTCTTGTCCTCTCCGAATCCGGCTCGGAGGACGCGGATGAAATATTCACAATATGACGTTAAGACGAGCTCACTTTTTCGGTCTTCCTGCTCCTCATCCAACGTACGCGTTGACCGTCGGCCAGGTGAATCCATCCCTTCCTTAAAGTCCCTCAATGTATACTTGAATAGATCCTCCACAAGTACCCATTCCGCATCTTTAAGTCCATATGCCTTCTTAACTTTTTCATCAATAGCATCCTCTGACATGTCCCTTAGTTCTGTGTTGCTTAGTTGTAAAGTTTGCGGTAGGGGAAATTCACGTATATCATCCAATAATAGTGTCGGCCGATAGCTACCCATGCGCGCCCCTGTTAAGAGAAAATAGTAGACGGCTAGAACGCTATTGATCGCAAGCGCAACAGTGTTTATGTTATACTCACTTGTTGCCGAGCTTCGGATCCCACTGAAAGACTGCGAGAACAGTAGCTTATTGGCGCTCGAACTTGACGCTTTAACCAAAACTGCCTTGAAGCGTTTGGCCTCCACCGTCCATGATTCCTTTATTATAACGAGCGGGAGGATATAATTTTCTAAATCCCTGAACCTTTCGAACATGGTATTAGTATTCAAAGGGAACTGCTCATAGTCCACTACTATTGATAAGTTTTCCCAGATTTCGTGACTCTCTAATATAGGAATATTTTGTGACTCTGGATATTCTTTTGCTCGTAGTATTCCACGCTTAAAGCCATTTCTTGCGTGGACATGTCCCTTCTTTTCTAGATCTTCAATTGTGGAAAAAGGTCTCCTCCGCAGCTTACGAATAAGTGCAAGGTCTCTTCGCCCGCCCCAAGCAAGTACTGTCCAAACCAAACGATCCTTTATTGCCTCCTCAGGGTAAATGTAATTTATGTCACACGGCTCGACCACTATACAGTATTCATCTTGCTTCGTATGTCTAGGCTTCGGACATATATATGTCGTTGGTTCTTCAGAAGGTCCTGCTGGTCGAATGACCACAGTGCATGCTGGCGAGACTGCCCTCTTAAAAAGGCCAAATCGAAGTGCGGACAAATTAAATATCTTCTCAACGGTGAACTTAGAAAAGAACTTTTCACGAAATGCTATAGCTGTCGAGTGTCGGTTAAATAACATTGTCCCAATAGGTTGTAGCATTGCAATTTGACCCTTGGCCTTTGTCAAAGCTGCAGATTTGCACAAGAAAAGTGGGCCCAAATTTCGGTTGGGTATCGACCAATTCCATATCTTAGCCCATCTTTTTCCTTCTTCGGTATCAGTCCCATAACCCCACGGCGCATTCCCCATAACCAGATCATAAATTCCTTGATCTTGACTCGTTTGGAATCCATCTTTGTCCTCGGCGAAGAAATCTGACTCGATCAAGCTCTTATCTCGAAGGCGTGGAAAAAACACATTTTTTTGCCATATATGCTTTGGATCAATCTCATCACACATAGCAAGATAAAGACTAAAAGAGGCAACACGCACAGCGTCGTGGTCTTTATCAACACCAAATAGATTATTTACGAGCAAACTCCTCAAATCTCCAACACCAAGTTTATCGTGTCCTATCTTCCATCTATGGACCAAACGTTGATATGCCTTCACCAAGAATATTCCCGAGCCACACGCGGGATCAAGAATTCTAATATCCCACTTCTTGCTATTCCACGGAAGTACTTGATCAAGTATTAGGTCAACCACATGTCCGGGCGTGTAGTGAATCCCCACCGTTTTCTCCGGATGCTCTCCTTTTTTCTTTTTACCACTCTTCTCACTCACAAACTCCTCGTAGATGCTACTGATAAATTCAAGCGGTATAACATCGAATGCATATCTCTTCCACAAGCAACGCTGGTCCGTCGCTATCTCCATCTCGCCCCGAACGAATTCTGACAAGAGCTTCAGATGCTTCCCCTCCACTTTCTCCATTTCAGCTTTCCACTCCCGCTCACGTTCTTTGGCGGTTTCACCCTTTCCAGGAAACAAATCTCCATTAAACCTATCGTTGAGTTCTCGAAAGAATCTATAAGTCTCCCCGTGGCTTTGCAAAATGCTCGCTAAATCATTGTGAACTTTCGACAAAACTCCTTTCTCATAAAGAATTTTCAAAATATTCTCGTTAAGCGCGGCATTCCCTTGAGAATCCTTTCGCTGAAATAAGAACTCTATGAAGATCACCCTTGCAAGCAAATCGTGGCAAATCTCCTCTGCCAAATCCGCGTCCAGAAGTCGTTGCCGAAGCCCCTTCAAATCCTCAAGCATTAACTGGTCGGCCCGCTGATCTCGATGAAAGTATCCCGAATATCTCGTATTCCTGAAGAAATTCCCTGAAGCCAGTTCTACCCACTGAAGCGCCTTCGCCGCTTGTAGAGATAATGAACATTCCTCAAGAACATTTCTTTCTAATTGTTCGACGTGCAACTCATCAAAACTTTCGTCCTTCTGTGGGGGTCGCTTCCAACAGGTCCAAACCCTGATTAAGGTCGGCTCCAACGTGATCAACATCGGTGAGCGAGAAAAACTCCACACTAACCTGTGCGTCTCGCGCAAGACTTTTTCGCTAATATTGTTCGCAAAATCACAAACAATGGCTAATGGATCTTCCGTCCTGTTTGAGCGAGGGTTAGCTGCTAATACACCCACATTAACCTCGACATTGAGTCGACTTATAGCTGTTCCTATTTTACGCTTTGCCAAGTCGGCAATAACGCTGGGACCCTCCCCTTTAGGCCTCATTATATCTTGCTTCGTTGGCCAACCAAGTCGTTCGTGAGTTAGTTCGAGCAGTTTAGACATATCAGCAATAAGACCCCTAACAACTTAAACAGCCTAAAAATACTCAACCTGGATTAAGGTTTCAAGAAAAATCACCCCCCACTCAGAGCCATTACTTGGAATACGCTCAAATAACGTATTCTACCTTAAAACTAAAAAACCGCAATTCCTGTTTTACCCAGTGAGATAATGAGTCCTATCTCAGGCGGTCTAATTCACTATTCACAAAACAATATATCAAAAAATGTTGTTAATCTCGCTCGCTTCTGATTACTAAATTATCCCCGGCCATATCATCAAAAGCAAGAAAAAATTGACGGTTTTTAACCGTCATCCCGAGCGAAGTCGAGGGATCTGGCTTCACAATTACATCCAGCATCAATAATCGAGTATCAAGTATCAATCATCCAGCAACGATATACGCTTCACGTTTCACTATAAACGGAGCCCTCTAATGGTCATTTTCTTCGATTTCAATTGATTTTTAACGATAAATTTGGTATAATACCCGAATGTTAGCCAGCAGGCTAAAATAAACCGCCCGTAGGCGAAGATGACATATCAGTTAGCATGTCGTAAGCTGCAGCGCAGCAAGGACTTATAGCCAGCCAGCCCAGATTCGTGATTCGTCAATAGTAAATAGTCAATAGTAAATAGTAAATCAAGAGAAATTACCAATCATGGGCATCGAGAACCCAAGTTTAGTTCACTTTAGGCACTTTAGCTCACTTTACACTCCCTACGCCCTCTACATCTGTAGAGAATCCTCTACAAATCACCCCTTTTTTTACAAAACAAACCCAATTTCCAGGATGCCCAAATGAGCGTAAGTAATATTATAACAACGAATTATAAAATTTTTATCCCGCTGGCCGGATACAAAAACAAACCCAATTCAAACCCAATCAAACCCAATTTCCAAAAAGCCAAAATGAATGTAAATTTATATTATATAGAGGATTACAGAAAAAATGATGATTTTTTAGTCCGAATAAACAAACCCAATTTCGTTAAAGGCTCAAAATGAACGCAAACTTATATATTATAGAGGATTATGAAAATGAAACTATCCTCAGGCCAAAAAAACAAACCCAAAACAAACCCAATTCAAACCCAAACAAAGCCTGTCCTGAGCTAGCCGAAGCCCTGAGCGGAGCCGAAGGGGCAGTCGAATGGGCCAATTTCACTTACCACAAAGGGGTAAAACAGAAATCCGATACCGGTTCTCAATGGCTTCCGGCGGAAAGGCTTGACAGCGCTAAAAGTGGAGGGTTAAATATCCGGCGGGGGTGAACAGGTAAGAAAAATAAAAACCGACTTAGGAGAGAAAAAACCATGAAAGAGCAGAGCAAAGTAACGATATCAAGACGGGGTTTTATGGGCGGAGCAGCGGCTATAGCCGCCTCAACGATTATCTCGCGATACGCTCTTGGCAGTTCAGGTGCGCCGGGAGCGGGCAAACCCAATTCTAATTTTAACGGCGTACAAATCGGTGCCATCACTTACAGTTTCCGCGGGATGCCCGGCACCGCCGAGGATATTCTCAAATACCTTGTTCGCTGCGGGCTCAGTTCGGTCGAGCTGATGGGTGAGCCGGCGGAGCAATTCGCCGGGGTCCCGAGAGGCCCCGGACGCGGCCCAAGGAGAGGCGGCAGGGGACAGATGACCGATGAGCAGCGTCAGGCCCGCCAAAAAGCACAGGAAGAACAGCTAAAATGGCGCCTGTCGGTTTCGATGGACAAGTACAAAGCCCTTCGCAAGATGTACAACGACGCAGGCGTCAATATCCATATCGTCAAGTTCGGCAATATCGGCAAT
>SMTZ1_10012468_pt1 | contig 13267 bp, 12 predicted proteins | sample DeeMarSWOR136_30_FD_25667 | JGI IMG/M metagenome (IMG submission 25667) | reverse complement strand
CGAGGGATTTCTGGATATTCATGCACATTACGAGGGGAATTTTTCGGGGCTCTTTCGATCCCGGGGGCAGATCAAGGTAAGGGATGTGGCATTCAACTGTCCGCACGTCTTCAATGCGGTCTTGATACCCAAGAAGTTTGTCGTCGATTACGATGCCAGGCTGAACCGGAGGGGCTTGATCATCTCGGACGTCTCTTTTAGGGTCCCCGAGATTGAAATAAGGGGGAGGTGCACTATTCATGAGATCAGATCTCCTAAACGACGGATAGAGGCCTTCGCCACCACGGGTTCTTTTCAGTACAATGAGGTCAAGAAATATCTTCCCCTGAGGATCATTTCCCCCGGCTTCGCGAAATTCTTGGGGAAGGTTACCCGCGGGGGAAAGGGGAGGATCGTATCCCTCAGAATTAAAGGGCTTATCGAGGACTTCCCCATGCTAAGAGATCCGAAAAAGGCGGATCTCATCTATGGGAAGATGCGATTGGATGGCGTTGCCTTTCCCTTCGCCAAGGCTCTCAATCCCATTGAAAACATCTCTGGATGGATGATTTTGGAGGAGGGGCTCCTGAGGTTCCAGGATTTGAAAGGATCTTATGGGAAGTCGAGGTTCAATGCCGCTGAAGTGGCTATTTCCCGAATCTATTCTTCTCCCCAATTGAATCTCTCCCTCGACGGAGAGATCGATCTGGACGGGATTATGGACATGGCCAAGCCGGGGGCATCCATAAGGAAGGGGATTCCGATACGGGATATGTTCGGGATGGGAAACCTCCAACTCCGTGTGTCGGGGGAACTTTCGGATCCATCCAAGCTGAGCTACAATGGCCATCTGGTTCTTAAAGGAGCTGGTCTTTCCATTAAGAGGGTCCGCGATCCGGTAACGGGGGTTTCGGGTAAAGTCGTTTTCTCGAAAAATCGGTTTCGTCTTATCGATCTCAGGGGGAAGGTGGGGAACTCGGCCTTTTGGGGAAAGGGGCAGATGGGAAACCCCTGGCTTGGGAAACGAGGCGAGCAGGGGCTAAACCTTACCCTGAGGGGGAAGTTGGATTTGAGGGAATTGTTTTCCCGCATCCTTCCAGACCTTTTTCCGCGGATCTCCAGGGCCATGAGATCATTCTCGGGTATATCGGGAGGGGCTCAGTTGACCCTCGATCTCAGGGGAAGGGGAAATGGGTTCAAGGGGATACGGTATAAGGGAAGACTTAGCCTAGGAGAAACAATTTTTCGACACCATAGAATGGTTTCCCCGGTCCGTTTTCTCAATGGGGAGGTCCATTTTACCCCAAAGATAGTTCGGCTTTCAAAGATGGAGGCCCGATTAAAGGGGTCGCATCTGAAAATTGAGGGATCGGTCCGGGACTATCTCAGCTGGGAGCGGTCAATAATCAACCTGCGTATCCGTGCCCCAAACCTGGACATAGGGGATTTTGAGCCCCAAAAAGGGGGGGAAGGGGAATGGATCTGGAAAGGCGGGATTGGCCTGCCCCAGTCTGGAGTGATCACTCTTCGAGTAGAGGAGGGGAAATGGCGCTATACGGACTTTTCAAACCTTACCGCCGGTATCACCCTAGCCGAGGGCAGGCTTAACCTGGAGAGGTTCCATTGCGAGGTAAAGGGGGGGACAGTAGACGTGACGGCGTGGGTAGATCTGGCCAAAAAAGGTGAAGTGGCCTTTGCATTGAACCCAAAGTTGAGCCATGTGGATGCCGGTCGCTTCTTCAAGGATCTTGGCTTGGAGGAGCGGGTCTGGATTGCCGGGATCTTCAACCTATGGGGAAACCTTATGGGAAGGGGTAGTAATGGGAAGGAATTGAGGCGATCCCTTGAGGGGAAGCTCAGGGTTGGGATGGAAAAGGGGAGGATTCGACGTTTTCGCGTCCTCTCCAAAGTCTTCTCGTTACTCAACGTCCTCCAACTATTCAAGGGGAAACTTCCGGGGCTAACCGGCGAAGGCCTCCCCTACAATACGATCACGGGGGAAATTGGGATCGCCAAGGGGATCGCCAGGACGAGCAACCTCCTGGTGGACAGCGATGCCATGAAGATTAGCATCATCGGGGAGGCGGACATAGCCCGTGAGGCCCTCGATTTAACCGTGGGCCTCCGTCCCCTGGGGACCGTCGACACGATTGTGAGTAGCGTGCCCGTGGTCGGAAGGATTCTTGCGGGTGAGGATAAGTCGATTATCGCCTATTACGTTGAAGTGAAGGGTAATTTTTCCAATCCACAGGTGAAACACATTCCCCTAAAATCAATGGAGAAGGGGCTGATAGGGATGATCAGGAGAGTTTTGGAGGCCCCCATACACATCATCCCCATGGGAAAGGAGTGAGGGGAGGCTATCCCCGGTATTTGTAACCGCAGTTGATTCCCCGAGGAGGCGGACGATGATATTTTCCCATAAGATGATTGAGAGGTTCAGGGGGGCGAGAAGGCTCGTGGTGATAACCGGGGCCGGGATCTCGGCCGAAAGTGGGGTTCCCACTTTTCGGGGGTCGGATGGACTCTGGAGGCGATATCGTGCGGAGGATCTGGCCACGCCTCAGGCCTTTCAGAGGGATCCCCGACTGGCCTGGGAGTGGTATGATTGGAGGAGGCAATTGATTTCCGGAAAGGAGCCCAATGCGGGCCACATGGCCATTGCCGCGATGGAGGGCTTCTTTGAGGAGTTTCTCCTGATCACGCAAAATGTGGATGGACTCCACAGAAGGGCCGGAAGCACGAAGCTCGTCGAAATCCATGGGAATCTCTGGAGGGTTAGGTGCATGGGTGAGGGAAAGGTTTTCCCCAATAGTGAGGTTCCCTTAAAGGAGATTCCCCCGCGGTGCGAATGTGGGGCCCTTCTCCGTCCTGATGTGGTCTGGTTTGGAGAATCCCTTTCGGAGAAAGACCTGGCCGATTCCCACATGGCCTTAAGGGAATGCGAATGTTTAATGGTGGTTGGAACATCTGCCGTCGTCCAACCGGTGGCTTCATTTCCGGCCATAGCCCGGAATGGAGGGGCCTTCATTGTGGAGATTAATGTGGAGCCAACGCCCATTTCCGGATGGGTAGATCAATCGATCCTCGGAAAATCCGGGGAGATATTGCCCCAACTTCTGGAAAGCATGAGATAATTTTTTTTGTATTTTTCGCTTGACAAGCCCTATATCTTGTAGTATTTTTGAGAAATACTACAATATATAGGAAAAAAATGCCATGGGAGGGGCTATGGAGAAGATTGAGGAGGGTAAGGTGTTGAGGAGGGATAACGAGACCACGGATATGGCGCTTTTTGTCCGCACCTCGGATGAACAGTTTTCGGGTTGGGATCGCCAGAGGATCGTCGATGCCTTGATAAGGGAGACGGAGGTGGATGTGGTTACTGCCCAAGAGATAAGCCGTGAGGTAGAGGAACTCATTGCCTCATCGACCATCTCCATGGTGACCTCCCCCCTCATCCGGGAGTTGGTGGACGCGAAATTGATCGAGAGGGGATTGGAGCAGGAGCGCAAGAGGCATACACGGTTGGGTATGCCCCTTTACGACGTGGACCAGCTGATCCTTCATCCAAACAAGGAGAACGCCAATGTACCTCATGGGCCTGAGGCCACCAACCTCACATTGGCGGAAAGGATCAAAAAGGAGTATGCCCTGCTTTCGGTGTTCTCCGAGGAAGTGGCCGATGCCCATATGCGAGGGGATATTCACCTTCATGACCTGGGATTCATCGATAGGCCATACTGTTCTGGACAATCCCTGGAATATATCAAACGGTTCGGCCTAAGCCTTCCCAATTCCATCGCCATGGCCAAACCGGCAAAGCACGCGGAGGTGTTGTTGGCCCACATGGTTAAATTTGCCGCAGCCCTGCAGAGCAATTTTGCCGGGGCCATCGGCTGGGATGCGGTCAACCTCTTTTTCGCTCCCTACCTGGTGGGGATGAGGGATGAGGAGATCAAACAATTGGCCCAGATGATGATCTTCGAGTTCTCCCAGCAGGCCGTGGCCCGGGGGGGCCAAGCCATCTTCACCGACCTCAACCTCTATTGGGAAATCCCGAGGCATTTTGAAGACGTACCGGCCATCGGGCCGATGGGGAAGTATACAGGAAAGACCTACAGCCAATATGAACATGAGGCCCAGAGATTTGCGTGGTTCCTCTTCGAGGTGTTCAAGGAGGGGGACGGCTCTGGCAGGCCTTTCTTTTTTCCCAAACCCCTCGTCCACATCACTGAAAAGTTCTTCAGGACGCGGGGGCACATGGAGTTTTTGCATCACATCTGCGACGTGGCCAGCGAGAAGGGAAACACCTACTTTGTCTTCGATCGAGGGGAAACGGCTAAGGTATCCGAATGCTGCCGGCTCAGCTTCAAATTGGATGCCTCAGATTTGGAGGATGCTAAACAGCCATGGAAGATGCGATATTGTGCCTTGCAGAATGTGACTCTCAACCTTCCCCGGATTGGCTACCTATCGGGGGGAGACGACAGGTCCCTCTTCGAGAGGATTGAGGAATTCATGGATATGGCCGTCAGGGCCCACCTGGAGAAGAAGACCTTCATCGAAAAACTCCTTTCCTGCGGGGAGAATGGCCCCCTGGCCCTTCTGGCCATGGAACGAGATGGATCGTCCTACTTGAGAATGCACCGGGCCAGCTACCTCATTGGAATGGTTGGGCTGAACGAGCTGGTTCAGATCCATACCGGCAGACAGATGAGCGAATCCAAGGAACCGTTCAAGTTCGGGCTGAAGGTGATCGCCCACATGAAGCTCCTGACGGATCAATTGAGCGAAAGGCATGGAATGCATTTCGTCCTGGAGCAGACGCCGGCGGAAAGCACGGCCTATCGATTTGCCAAACTAGATCTTCAATACCACAAGCAGGAGGCCCCCCGTGTCGTCAAGGGGGATATTTCCCATGGAGAGGTCTACTACACCAATTCCACATATCTCAATAACAGTGCGGTTATGAACCCCATCGAGAGGGTAAGGCAGGAGGGTCTCTTCCATCCATTGATTGAAGCGGGAGCCCTTACCCATATCTGGCTGGGGGAGACCAAACCCTCAAAGGAATCCCTGGCCAATTTCGTGATGAAAACTTTCAAACAGACCCAAAACGACCAGATTGCATTCAGCCCTGAGTTTACCACCTGCAATCGCTGCCATCGGACAAGCCGTGGCCTTGCGGAGGTCTGTAGCTACTGTGGTTCGAGGGATGTGGACGGAATCACGCGGATTACGGGGTATTTTACCAGGATTTCGAGCTGGAACAAGGGAAAGATCGGGGAGCTCCACGATCGGTATAGAAACCAGGGATTTCTTAGGGTTGAAGGGAAAGATGAGAGATATGAAGGGGAGATGGTTCCCTTGATATCGGCATAACTGGGCAAATCAAAGCACTAAGGATCACGGTAATTGGATGGATGAAGGGATGAGGGTTTTTTTATTCCGAGGCCACACCACATCACAATAATATCATCATCAGGAGGAGTCCCTACGATTGAGGCGACTCATTTCGATCGGTAAAGGAGGAGAGATGGGGGCGATAAAGATCTTCACGAAAGAGCAATGTCCGAAATGTCCTGCTGCCAAGGATGTGGGGGATCGGTTGAAGATGACAGGGGTAAAGGTTATTGACTATGATTTAGGGACCATCGAAGGGCTTGCGGAGGCGGCTTTTTACGGGGTGATGGCTACCCCCACCATCATTGTGGAGGATGGTGAGGATAATGAGCTGGCGGCATGGAGGGGTACCGTCCCAGCTTTACAAGAGATTGAAGAGATGTTGAGGGCCAACGGGTTATTTTCCTCATGATGGACTGGGAGAGGGCGAGGCTACAAATCAAAGGTTTCTGGGAGACTTCGCTTCTGGACTGGCCGGGGAAGTTGACGGCGGTTCTGTTCCTTCCCGGATGCAATTTCAGATGTCCGTACTGCCATAACCATCCTTTGGTTATCAATCCCGAGAGGTTTGAGACCATCCCCCTGGAATACATTTTGAGGCGCCTGAAAGGGTTAAAGGGGTGGATTGATGGCGTCTGCATTTCAGGGGGAGAGCCGACTGTGAACCCCAACCTATCGCTTTTGTTGGAAAGGATAAAGGCGGAAGGATGGGCCATAAAACTTGATACCAATGGAACCTTCCCCGGCCGGATCAAGGAGCTCATGGAGAGGGGTCTGGTGGACTGCGTTGCCATGGATATCAAAGCTCCCTTGGATTCGAGGTCCTACAGCCGATGTGCTGGTGTTTCCGTGGACATTTCGGCGATTCGGAAGAGCATTTCCGTATTGGCCAGTGAGGGGATTGATCATACCTTCCGGATGACGGCAGTCCCCGCCCTCCTCACGGAAGAACAGGTCTACGAGGCGGCCCTTCAGCTCGTGGGGATGGGGAGGCTCCTCCTTCAGGATTTCAACCCCTCCGATCCCCTCAGTCCGGAGTTAAGAGAGGTTAAGCCTTTCGGGGAAATGATGTTGCAAAGAATGCAAGGGAGGGTCGATGCCATTTTGGGTCAGAAGGGAGAGTCATATCATGAGTCCCCCATGCTGGGCCGGGAACATTCCTTCCAGCGGATAGACTCATCTATCGGCCGAAGCCCCTAAGTCCTTCGGTTCATAAGTTCGATGACGAACTTATTCACTCAGGACTTAGTGCTGAGTGAACAATATGTTTGAAATAATTCGGCAAAATATGTCACCTTAACTGCGGATCGAAGCACTAAGGGAGGGGGTTTCGCCGCATCCAGAGGGGGAGGTAAATCGGAATGTTTTTGGGTGAAAATTCGGGTGTGTTGCTCCCTTTGATTGCATTGATCCTCGGCATTCTTATCCTGGTAATCCCTAAATTGCTCAATATCTTCGTTGCCCTTTACCTAATCCTTTCGGGCATTATAGGATTGCTTGGCCAATTGAAGTAGTACATCGAGGGAGAAATGACCCAAGTAGCTGATTACGAGGGTCTTGAGGCGAAGATTCGGAGATTGGAAGAGGAATTCCTCACGAAGGAGAGGGAGATTGGTGAGTGGAGGCGCCGCTGGGAGGAGAAGAATCAGGAGTTGGAGACCTATAACCGGGAACTCATAGCTCTTAAAGAGCTGTATAAGGAAAGGGCCCGTGAGCTAAGAGCTGTCATGGAAAAACTGGAGGAGGTTTCCATAACCGATGATTTAACCCAGATCTATAACCATCGCTATCTCGTAAGCCGCCTCCACTATGAATTCGAGAGGGCAAAGCGATACGGGCTTTCCATATCATTGATCATGCTGGATATCGATCACTTCAAGGTATACAACGATAACAATGGGCATCTAGCCGGAGATGATGCCCTCAGGGAGGTCGCGAGACTGATTAGTGGCGCCATCAGGGAGACGGATATCGTCGGCCGCTATGGGGGCGAGGAGTTCGCAATAATCCTGCTCCATGCGGACTTGATCCAGATGGAGGAGGTTGCCGAAAGGATTCGAAGGACCATTGAGGAAGCCCCGTTCCCCAATGAAGAATCTCAGCCCATGGGGAAGATTACCGTCAGCATGGGGGGCGCGTGCTTTTCTGATGGCATGAAGACCATGGAGGACTTAATCAGATCAGCGGATGAAGTCCTCTATAAGGCTAAGAGGAATGGCCGAAATCAAATTGCCATACAAAGGAGATTATCCGAAAAGAGTACGAATTTGCACATATGAACGACCTCAAAATCGTTACCGCCGGAATCGTTATGCAAAAAGGCAGGGTTTTGGTAGCCAAACGCCCGCGTCAATCCCATAGGGGCTTTCTCTGGGAATTTCCCGGAGGGAAGGTGGAATCGGGTGAGGATCCCAAGGCATGTTTGAAGAGGGAACTTTTGGAGGAGCTGGATATCGAGGTCAAGGTGGGGGAAATTTTGGAGGTGGTGTACCATCGATATGAGAGATATCCCGTTTTGCTCCTCGGTTACCGGTGCACATTGAAGGAGGGGACTCCGAAAGCCTTGGGATGTCACGAGTATCGGTGGGTGGGAAGGGAGGAACTGAGAGGGCTCTCCATGCCGGAAGCCGATCAGCCCATACGCGATAAACTCATGAAGGCCCATCGACTCTTCCCGAGCTAAAGGAAGAGGGCGGAGAGGGATCCTCAAGGCCTGTGGGCTCACCATTTCTTTTCTCTCCTCTGTGGATTGATCTTTTCTCCTTCGGTACAGCTTTCCGGAAAGTTCATCCCCCGATAGTTGCACAACCCAATAGCTCGTGAAATCCTGTTCTCTAAAGGGTTAGGTCTTCGGCAAGATCTGGAATAGTGGAATAATGGAATACTGGAATGATGGGTTGAGAGCAATGAAAACAAAAACTTTGTTCTTTCCACCATTCCATCATTCCATTCTTTCCGCTTTTGATACCCACTATTATTCCATCATTCCATTCTTTCCGCTTTTGATACCCACTATTCCAGCAATCCATCAGTCCAATTCTCCAAAAGATTACGCTCAGGGACAACGGAGTCCCTCTGAAAAAACTCAGGAAACTCCCGAGAGGATATATCGTTTTGAAAAACGTGTTCATATGGTATAATTGTGTTGAGTTAGGATGAGGTTGAGGTGGCGGAATGGAAGATCTAAAGATTAGGCGCTACGTGATGAGCTTGGAAAACAATGTCGATATGAATTGCCGGTTTTTGAGTGATATTCACGATGAGTTCCGCGATAGATGTAGAATGGTCTCTCCGGAAAAGTCTTTTCCGCCGGATGTCGTTTCCCGGGTGAAGCGCCAATACAAGGAGATCAAGGATCGATTGGCGGAGATCAGGGCTGTCCAGCAATTACTCAAAGGAAAATATAGAAGAGCTGCCAGGAGGGACTCGTTGAGGGACAAGAAGATTGATGAATTGGGGTTTGCCTTTAAGAACTATTATTCCAGCTTCGAATTCAACCTCAGGGCTATTGAGAGATTGAAGAAGAAGTTGGAAGAGGAGTCGAGGAGGCTTCGGGTTCTCTATCGAAGCCAAGAAAACAACCTCAAGTTCAAGGAAGGGCTGAAATTGTTGGGCCTGGGGGAGGGTGGCTATCATTCCATCTCCATCATCTTCCTGAAGGGGGATAGGGCGTCCATTGAGGATATTTATGGGAGGGGTATTCGCTTCAAGGAGGGAGACGTCTTTGAGAAATATGGGGACGACGAGATTCGCATGTTCATTGCCCATGGGGAGGAGTCCGAGAGCCGGAAGATACAGGAGGTGATGCGGAGATTTCTGCTGCGTAAAGCCTTTAGATCGGTCAAATGCGCCATTTACCGGGTTGAGAAAGAGGGGGATCTGGGGAAAAATGTTGAGGGATTGCTCTATCAGGCCCTGGATTCGATTGGTAATAAGGAGCTCAAGGTGGTGAGGTAGAATCATCCCTTGACCCGATGGAAGGGAGGTGAAGGGCTCATGCAGAGATTCATGCAGGTCCTCATGGCCATTGCTACTGCTATAGCAGTGATAAGCGTTGTCATCGGCATCATAAGTAGATTGGCACAAACTACAGCGGCTGGGCTTACCCCCAACGCCTATTTGCGGTTTACCGATACATGCCTTCTTTTTGCAATCACCTTCGCCCTCTTTTTAATGCTGCGCGGTAAATTGGAGGGGAAATAGGTAAGATCTTGGGGAAGCCTTCGTCCCATGGGATCCCATAGGGGAAGGGAGAGTTTGATATGCCCATATCAGCCTATGTCTTTATCGAATGTACAGCGGGGGCTGCAAGGGAAGTCGCCGAGGAGGTGCGTCGGGTCCGTGGGGTTCAGCAATCCAATGCCACCACGGGTCCCTATGACGTAATTGCCCTTGTCGAGGCCTCCGATGTCAACGTGCTGGGGGACTTCATCGTCAGCAAGATCCAAAGCATTTCCGGGGTGCTGAGGACCCAGACCAACGTCATCGTGGATTGATCATTCATTAACCCCGGATTTCAGCCCAGGGAAGTCGCCTCGAGGGGGGAACGGGTATGGTTTATTCCGGGGGGTAACCGGATAGTTACGTTTGGGAAGGACCGAAAATGGGGAATGTCGTCAAAAAGCGAAGAAAGAAGATTCGAAAGCATAAACACAAGAAGCTCCTGGATAAGACCCGATTCAAACGAAAGAGGAAATGAGGGGTGAAGATGAGGGGAAAGCGGTTGAACATCCTGCTCTTCGCCCTGACGGTCTTTTCCACCTATCTCATCGGGGGGGGTTGGTACTCGCTGTCGTTGACTTCCATCCTTCTCGCCCATGAGATGGGCCACTTCGTCATGAGCAGGAGGCATGGGGTGCCGGCGAGCCTGCCCTACTTTTTGCCCGTTCCCATTCCTCCCTTCGGTACCTTTGGTGCTATCATCAAGATGAAGGGGAGGATGAGGTCCCGAAAGGCTCTATTCGATATCGGAGTGGCGGGGCCTCTGATGGGGTTGTTCATTACCCTTCCCGCCATCGTTATTGGATTGCTCCTCTCCAGGCCGGTTCTTCTGGCCCAGACCCAGGATAATTTCTTCCACCTTGGGGATTCATTGCTGTTCGTCCTCGTCCAGAAGATCGTCCTTGGGGACTTGCCGGAAGGCTATGACCTGTTCCTTCACCCCGTGGCCTATGCCGGGTGGGTGGGACTGTTCGTCACGGCATTAAACCTCCTTCCGGTCGGTCAATTGGACGGTGGGCATATTACCTATGCCCTGTTCGGTAGGAAGAGCAAGGTCATATTTAGTGTGACCATCATGTTTTGGGTGGGAATCAGCTTCTTCTTCTACGTAGGGTGGACTCTCATGATCGTTTTGGTGCTCCTGTTTGGTTTTCGCCATCCCCCACCCTTGGACGACGTTACCCCACTGGATTTGAAGAGAAAGATCCTGGGGGGTGTTATTTTTTCCCTCTTCATTCTCTCCTTCACCCCGGTTCCCTTTGGCCAAGCCCCTGGGGGGATAAAGGATATCCTTCAATTGCTCCTGCCCCACTGATCCCTCAGTACTTCGACCTCTCAAAGGTTGGACAATTCTGGAACTGCCATGGCTCCCCGGGTTTGCATTTCGTTACTCCTTATAGATCCTGCATAGCGTCCCTCTCGTCCGAACTGAAGCGCATATCTCCTCTCTCGGAGGATCGTCCGTGGTTACCACATTAATGTTGGACTCGAAACAACCATGCTCCGGAGCTGGTTTCTCCGGGAACCACCAGGCATGTCTGGCAAGGACCATCCTGGGATGGAGATTAGTAGTGAGCTTGGCCTTGAACCTGACTCGCTCGCCCTTGACCTGGGGTGTTTCGATCCATACCCACTCCCCCTCCTCTATATTCGCTTGTTTGGCCGTCTCGGGGTGTATTTCAACCAGAGGGTCAGGGACATGCTCCCGCAGCGCAGGAACCTGACGCCCTTCTGAATGGAAGAACTCAATGTGCCTGTTCCCTGTATACAGAATAAGGGGATAGTCTTCGAGGAGTTCCGGTGTGCTTACCGGACTTTCTGGTGGTTCTCTAAAGAAGGGGAGCGGATCATATCCTTGTTTCTCAAAGGCGGTTGAGTAGAGCTCAACCTTCCCCGTAGGGGTGTCAAATCCCTTTCCCTCGTATTTTTTATACTTCATGGGCACTATTACGCAGCTCTTCTCCTTTAGTTCCTTAAAGGTAAGGCCCGCCCCTTTGACCAGCGCCTCATTGAATTCGTCAACATCGTTCCAGGGAAGGAATTTCCTATTCGCCCAGGGTATCCTCTTGGCGAGCTCTATGGACATCTTCATATCGTGCCAGCATTCGCCAAGGGGCTCTATTGCCTTCTGTCTCGCGGCGATGTAATTTGTGTACAAGAGGTTACAGGTGTCCTCCCTCTCAAGCCAGGTTGCCGCTGGAAGCACATAGTCAGCTATTTCAGCCGTTGGTGTCATAAAGAATTCGGCAACTACGTGCAATTCCAGGTTTTCCTTCAGCGCCTTCCAGACGCTCTTGGAATTCTGCATATTTAACACCGGGTTCCCACCGCCGCAGAACATAGCCTTTATGGTGTAAGGCTTGCCCCTGCGCACCGCTTCGTGGGCAAGGGGGGCAGCGACGAAGGGAATAACGGCTTCACGTCCCGATATCAGGGGGTATTCCCTGGCTCCAATACGTTTCTCCTCAATCTCTGGAGCAGGCCTGAACATCGGTCCCTCCCCAAGGAGATTACCATGAGAGATATGTCCCGGCATGGACATCGAGAGGAGATTTCCCCCTGGCACATCGATGTTTCCAGTGAGGGCAATCAAGATGGCGAGGGCACGGCATGTCTGAGTAGAGTTGATGTTCTGTTCAATGGCTACGCGATGATGCATAACCGCGGGTTTCGTTGTCGCATAGATCCTTGCTGCCCCTCTTATCTTATCGGCCGGTACCCAGGTTATTTCTGAAACCCTCTCCAGAGGATATTCCTTGACGCGCTCTTTGAGCTTATCAAATCCATAACACCATGTATGAACAAAATCCTTGTCGTAGAGTTCCTCGTCAATGATCGTTTTTATCATCCCCAGAGCCAGGGCCACATCTGTTCCTGGCCTGATTTGTAACCCCCTTGCCGGGTGTGATGCTAGCGGATTGCCTCCGATAACCACGATGCAGTCGGAGTTCAGGTAATCGGGCCCCGTCTCCATCATAACGGTTTTTCCCAAAGTCCAGTGTTCCGCTACCAGCGAGGGAAGGAAGCAGATGTGAAGATCGACGCTTATCACGTTGGGACTGCCCAGCGCGTAGGCCAGGAGGGGTGTTGAATAGAGCGTCGGCCTTGGCCCTGTGCCATGTATCGCGGCGAACGACTCCGGACCATATTTCTCCTTGATCTGCGTGAGTTTTCCGGCGATTTCATCCAGGGCCTCATCCCATGAAATCCTCTCCCACCTTCCACTTCCCCTCTCACCAGCACGCCGCATAGGGTGCATTAAGCGGTCAGGATGGTGTACGAGTTGAGGTTGCACCCGTCCCTTCACACATATGAAACCCCTATTCATGAGGTTCTCAGGGTCGCCTATGATCTTTGTAACTCTTCCGTCATTCACATGGACCAACACTCCACATTCACAATGGCATGCCTGACAGACGCTTCTCACTATTGTTTCCATTTTTCCCCCCGGTTAAAAAGTTGTTTTTTCTTATTGGCTTTTGCCAGCTTTACACACAGAGAGAGATGACTCGATTTAGCTATCCCTACCAAAATTATGGCCAAAATACAATCTTTTTTACCGGAGAGCGTAACGAGCCATCGAGCAGAATGGTAACCTGTTTACCTGCTATGAGCAGCCCCACCCAATAACCATTCGGCACGGCATTGGATGATCTGATGG
>SMTZ1_10005038_pt1 | contig 13267 bp, 13 predicted proteins | sample DeeMarSWOR136_30_FD_25667 | JGI IMG/M metagenome (IMG submission 25667) | reverse complement strand
CAACAATTATGGTTAAAGTAGGGGGTAAGACAGAACATACCGCTGCACTGGGCAATGGACCAGTGAATGCACTTGATAATGCTTTGCGGAAAGCATTGGAAAAATTTTACCCGCAATTGAAAGAGGCTGAACTCGTTGATTATAAGGTAAGGGTACTTTCAAGTGGGGAGGGAACAGCATCCAAGGTGCGAGTTCTTGTGGAAACCGGAGACAAAAAGCATAGGTGGGGGACGGTAGGAGTTTCAGAGAACATCATTGAGGCAAGCTGGCAGGCACTAGTTGATAGCATAAATTATAAGCTCTATAAGGATGAGAGAAAGTAAACCCAGTTAGAAAGTTTTGGCGAAGCTTTCAACCGCAGTTCGCTGAGGTTTTCTTCATCTCGCCCCGATACCTACTGCAAATTCTTGGTTTAAAACTATGCTTAGCTGGATATGTGTACCTATGTTTGGATTTTATAATTTCCTTTGCAATGAAAAACTTCACTCTGGAGCAACAACAGGTTATCCTTATCATTATATTTTGCTTGCTTATTATTTTCTTGTTTAAATACTCTACCTTAAGTGACCTCTCTTTTTTGACCATCACCAAGAAAATTGAAGGGGAAAACCCTCCCTCTATTGCCATAGAGATAGTGGGAGAGGTTCAAAAGCCTGGTATCTATTGTTTTGAACATGAGGTTAACCTTGGTGAGGTGATAGAGAGGGCAGGGAGGCTTAAAAGTAACGTGGTTTCAGCACAAAGATACTTTTCAGTTGAGGTATCAAACGGTGCTAAGATTACCATTAAGAGTGATCCCTTTTCCTTTACGATGGAGATGATGGAGCCTGAAACACGCCTCCTCTATTTTATACCTATAAGTATTAACACTGCGAGCTTAGATGAGTTAATGGTTGTTAGTGGTATTGGTGAAAAAACTGCTCGTGCCATCATACGCCATCGTCAGCAGCATGGTTATTTTTCAAGGCTGGATGAATTGAAGGAGGTACCTGGAATCGGACATTATAACTTCAAAAGAATGAAAGATTATCTGACGATTTAGCTTATTTACTCATTTCTTCACATAAGAAAATTTATGGTATACCATTGAGTGAGTTTTAAATTTTTTCTCAGATAGTATCTCCTAAATTATAGTAAGCGATATCAAATAAGTTTACTCACTACTATATCATTGTGAGCAAAATGAAGCAACATCAATGGATTGCTTCGTTGCTCACATTCCTCTTAAATGACAATTTTCTTTTAGCATGTACTATAGTATAGCTAAATTGTACTTTAACTGTAGGGTAAAAAAGGTTGCATAGTGAACTTACCTTTTTGGTTTCGGGAATTATTTTTGGCTTGAGTGCAGGGATTTCTCCCGGACCATTGTTAATCTTGGTTATTAGTGAGACATTACACTACAACATGAAAGAAGGAATTAAAGTTGCGTGTACACCACTCATAACCGATGTACCTATCGTTTTAGCAACTACGCTCATCTTTTCACGGTTTTTTCTTTTTGAACCACTTATGGGTTTGATTTCACTATGTGGCGCACTTTTTATTGGTTATTTGGGATATAAAGCTATTACTGCAAAGGCAGTTGAGATCACTACTCAGAGTGTAGAACCACAATCCTTTAGAAAGGGGATAGTAACTAACTTTCTAAATCCCCACCCTTATATGTTTTGGTTTGTAGTTGGTGCACCAACTGTGATAAAGGCATTGGATCTTAATCTTTTCTCAGCACTTTTATTTGTAGGGGGTTTCTATACTTGTATCATAGGATCAAAAGTAATAGTAGCCACAACGGTTGAGAGATCACGTTTCTTCATAAAAAGTACGATATATATTTATATACTTAAATTTCTGGGTGCACTATTGTTGGTATTTTCTGTAATATTCCTACTGGATGGGTTAACGTTTTTAGGAGTGCTGTGAGTTAAAATTAGTGTGTCATGGTATGCCTTCGCACCATGGTGAACCAAGAAGTACAAGAAAGAGGTACGAGAGGGAACTTTTATCTTTCAATTAAGTGGCGAGGGAAAGGAAGGTATAAGCGTTTTCCCTAAGAATAGTATTCTTAACATGGTCTGGCATTGATAGATGAGCAAAATAATTTACATAAGAGATAATTTCTTTTGTTGGATTTGAGATAATGGCGTCTGATCCCATCATTATTCTCTTATGATAGTTATTAATAAAATTAAGGTAGCGTTGGTTATTCTTACGAAGGAGAGAAATGAGGAAGGCAGGATCAGTATAGGTATTTTCGAAACGGTTTAGTATATCTACGATTCTTCTTAGGCTGTATCCCAGATGTGGGATATTCACCTTTAGATTGGGGAATCTTTGAAGGAATTTGTAAGCCCAGTCAAAATACTGTGAAAGATTAATATGATAGAGAAGAGGTAGATTTAGTTCATACGCACACCTGTAGATTTCTTGCTGGATTTGACAGTAGCTATCGATGGATATACCCAGTGCTTGTGGAATACCCTGGATGTCTAGAATCCTATCCGGTTCAGGTATAAAAGCACCCTTAATTCCCATAAACCCTAATTCTTTGCAAGAGATTATTTTCTCTCTGATTTTTTCTGTGAGGAATCTGACGTCAAAAAAAGGAACAACGATTTGCTGAAATCCATATCTTTTGATCCAACCAGTTAGCAGGATTGTTTCATCAACGTTATCTTTGCCAATAGCAGGATGGATATTTTGAGGAGATAGACTAAGTTTGAGTTGATATTCGAAATTGTGATATGGAAGAGCGGTTATAATAATTTTTTCAAGACCTTGCCTTATCAGTGTTTGTATGTTATTTTTGAAACGCTTTTCATCAGTCGGTTTAAGGAAGCCATGAACATGAACGTCGACAAACTTTAGTTTTTGCATTGGGTTGAGATTGATGTTATGTTGTTGGTAATTTTTAAACAGTATAACAAAAAGTTGACAAAAAGACGAGCACTATGTAGACTTACACCAACGGAACATAGAGGTTTCGCCCCAATTGACCTCCGATCCATAGGGGTCTTGAGCCCTGGAGGGAATGAGGGGTTAATCTGTTGGCTCTATTGCCCGTTTTCTGTGTGATCTGTGAACTGGCTAATGAGCAAAAAGGAAAAAAACCTGTACTCCCTTAGCAAGGAGAAAGTAATAGCTACAAGATCTTTTACTTGTTAATAAGTTATAGAATCTCTGAGATGTCTATGAGAGGGATGCATGCCTAAGAAAAGAAGGGTTATTAGGAAAAAGTTAAAGGAACCTGATGAATTTATATCCACCTCTAGCTTAATCATAGGATATGTGAGGAACAATTCCAGACATGTTATTCGAATAGCGGTAGCAGTGCTTATTATTTCTTTTTTAACATATGGATGGATTTACTATAATAGAGAGAAGGAGAAGGAAGCATCACTTGTCTTCTATCAATCAGAACAATTTTATAAAAGTAATAGGTATAGTCAAACTGCTAATCAACCTGTAGAAGAGGGATATAGCTTGGCTTTAAGAAAATTTGAAGATATTATGAAAAAATACTCAGGGACTTCATCAGCTCTCAAGGCTTTATTTTATATAGGAGATTGCTACTACCATTTAAGAGACTACGATAAAGCTATTGATTATTACAAGCAGTTCATTAATAGATCGAGAAAGGGCGATTATTTGGTATGTTTTGCTTTTGAAGGTTTAGGATACTGTTATGAAGAAGAGGAAGACTACCAACAGGCATTAGAATATTTCAAAAAATCAATGGAAGAAAGTGAAATTGATATAGAAAAATTACAATATCTTAATATCGCAAGATGTTATGAGGCTCTAAATGATAAAGCTCACGCCCTTCAGTTCTATAAAAAGGTTATTGATGACCAAAGTAATTCAATCTTTTCAGAGTTAGCTCAAGATAAGGTTAGAGCCCTAAGGAATTAATCAGTCATTCTTTCCTGCCTTCTTTTTTTCTTTGCTTCTTTTTAGTCTCAAATTAAGCCTATGTCTTTTCCTCTTGTGTTTGAACTTAGATCTAGCCATTAGATAATCCTTCTCCCGTACTACATTAGTGATAAGAATTCTCCGCCTACCATTTCACTGCTGATAGAAAAAAGATGAGCAGGATGCTTTTAGTAATCTTTGAAAAAAATATGGAATTCTAATGCGCTAATATAAGAGCATAAGAGGTGGTAAGTTGTCAATAATAAATCCTGCTGACTCATCTCTAAGTTATCTTTATCAATGAGCAACTCTATGCTTTTTTATATATTTGAGATGCTTCAGAAGAGATGTAATCGCACAAATAGTTCTCTATTTTATGGGAATCCTTTTTATAGTATAGTACATAATGAGGGTATATGATGGTATTATCTTACTTAGGGAGGTTGTGTAGTCTGATGAATAACAAAACATTAAAAGTTAAAAAGATTTTAATACCCATGGCTGGGGAAGGAACAAGGATGATGCCCTTAACGCGCTCAATACCTAAAGAACTGTTACCAGTGGGATATAAACCAATGTTTCAATATGCCTTGGAAGAGGCTATAGAAGTGGGTGTTAAGGATGTATGTGTAATAGTTAATGAAAAAAAGAAAACTGCAATTCACGATTGCATTTTAGGTAGCGTGAGTGAGAAGCAGGTAGAATCTCGGTACTGTATCGAGTTAAAAAAATTGGTTTTATCATGCAATCTTACGTTCGTATGCCAGCCTGAACCACGAGGTTTGGCTGATGCCCTTTATCGATGTAAGAGTTTTGTGAGCAATGAACCTTTCATCATTGCTCTTCCTGATAATGTATTCTTTTCTTCTACACCATCGCTTGAGCAGATGCTGCCTGCTTTTTATAAATACCAAAAGGGGATTTTAGGCTTAATAAAGGTGAGTGCTCGTGAAGCAAAAAGATTTGGGAATTGTGGTAGGGTTTCGTACACACGTAAAAGTGGAAATGTCTATCAGCTTAATAAACTCTATAGGAAAAAACCTGGAGCCTTTTTGGTTAAAGAAGGTGAGATTGCCATAAGGACGTTTTCAAGACAGATTTTCCTTCCAGATTATTTTGATTATATAGAGAGAGTGAGGCATAGAGAAGGGGGAAGAGGAGGAGAACAAGATGATGTTCCTGTATTACAGCAAATGATTAGGGAGAAAGAGCTATTGGGATGTGTGCTCAAAGGCAAGGGATTTGACGTAGGTAATTGGAGAGGTTATTTTGCAGCCAATGGGTTTTTAATTAATCGACGAATAGCGGATTGATTTGCAGAGTGCGAGGAAATATGATATTATTAATTAATAATTACACTAAAAGAGGGGACTGATTAGTATGTTTGAGAATTTGCCAGATCCAAAAGAATTAGAAAAAGAGCTTAATGAATATCTTACTAAAAAGTATGGGAGTAGGATTAAATTGGCCATGCCTATGGTAATTCCTCAGAGGGATGAGGGACTCATTGAAAAAGAATTTGAGAAGCAAAAGAAATCAAAGAAGTTGAGGTTCGATCTAAAGCCAGAGGAGTTAGAAACTTATCTCAATGAATTTATAGTTAAACAAGATGATGCCAAGGAGATTCTTGCAACTAAGATTTGCACCCATTTTAATAGGATAAAGTACTGGGAAGAGTACAAGGAAAGAGAAAAGTATGATAGAGTTGGAATGATTAAGAATAATATTATTATGATTGGTCCTACTGGAGTGGGGAAGACCTATCTGATTAAGCTTATAGCCAAAAAGATTGGGGTTCCTTTTGTAAAAGGTGATGCCACTAAGTTTAGTGAGACAGGTTATGTGGGAGGAGATGTAGAGGATCTGGTGAGGGACCTGCTACAAGAGGCAGATGGGGATATTGAACTCGCCCAATATGGCATTATTTATATTGATGAGATAGATAAGATTGCATCAGGCAATAATGTCATTGGAATTGATGTTTCTCGCACCGGGGTGCAAAGAGGTCTTCTTAAACCGATGGAAGAGACTGAAGTTGATTTGAAGGTTCCTCATGACATTGTTTCTCAAATGGAGGCGATGGAACATTATCGTAGAACTGGTAAGAAAGAAAAGAGAGTAGTTAATACAAAAAATATCCTTTTTATTGTCAGTGGGGCTTTTAATGGTTTGAGTGAAATCGTCAGGAAAAGGGTTAGTAATCAGGGTATCGGTTTTGGAGCTGATTTGAAGAAAAAGGATAATGAGTCAGACTATTTGAAGATGGTTACCGCAGAGGATTTAATCCAGTATGGTTTTGAATCAGAGTTTATTGGGAGATTGCCGGTAATCAGTGTATTTGATAGGTTAGATATCAGTGATTTATATCAGATACTGAAGAATAGGAATAGCACTGTCATTAATGGAAAAAAACAGGATTTTAAGGCTTACGGTATTGATATTCGTTTTGAAGATGAAGCCCTCGGTAAGATAGCTGAGAAGGCATATGATCAAAATACTGGAGCCCGTGGATTGGTTAGTGTTTTTGAAAAAGTTTTAATAAAGTTTGAAAAGAAACTCCCATCAACTACTATTAAAAGATTACTGGTAACTAAGGAGATGGTTGAAAATCCTGCAAGAGAGTTAAGGTTGCTTTTGGAGAATGCTGAAGGTAGAAATAGGGAAAAAAGATACCATCGGGTAATCAAGCAAGAGAAGGTGGAACTGGAGGAATACATAAAGAAGCAAAAAAAGAACTTTCCTGAGAAATACAAGCCTCTGTTGAAAAATACCCGTCTTAACCTTATTGTTGAAAGAGTTGTTGGTACAGGGATTGAAATGAGTGTAGTTCTTGAAGAAATCCTTTCAATGGAAGAAGCTGTGAGGGAATGTGAGAAAGCATTTTTTGAAAAAAGTGGAATAAAAATCATGTTTGAAGAGCGTGCTGTGGATCAACTACTAGAGAGAGCATTAGAAGAAGGAACTCCGGTAGAGGTCTTATGTGGCACTATACTTAAAAATTATCACCATGGTCTTAAGCTCATAAGGGAAAAGAGTGGTAAGGATGAGTTTATAATGACAAGAGAGGCCTTAAGAGATTCTGAAGGATTCCTTAATAGACTGATTAAAGAATCATATGGAAGTTGATTAAGAGGATATGGCTACCAAAAGAGATTATTATGATATATTAGGTTTAAAAAGGGGGGCTTCTGAGGAGGAGATCAAAAAGGCATACCGTAAGCTGGCTATGCAGCATCATCCTGACAGGAACCCTGGTAAAAAAGAGGCTGAGGAGAGGTTCAAGGAGGTTAATGAGGCTTACGCAGTTTTAAGCGATAAGAAAAAGAGACAGGAGTATGATACCTTTGGACAAACAGGTTTTCATAGACGCTATACCCAGGAAGACATTTTTAGGGGCTTTGATATTGGAGATATTTTTAAGGATCTTGGATTTGGAAAAGAAGATATCTTTAGCACCCTCTTTGGTGGTGGCAGAAGGACCTCTAGAAGAATGGATTTTAAGGACTATTTTAATCATTACACCCAGTCTGGCTTTGGAGCAACGCAGGAAAGATATGAAGCCCCTCAAAAGGGTGCTGATTTAATCTATGATCTCTCAGTGACATTAGAGGAAGTAGCTTCGGGAACTTCTAAACAAATTGCTTTTCGTAAAGAGAATGGAGAATTAGCAAAGGTAAATGTTAAAATCCCTCCAGGGATCACAACAGGTAAAAAACTGAGAATTCCTGGGAGAGGGCTTAGAGGAGAAGCGGGAGGACCATCTGGAGATTTATATATTAGGATAACTGTGAAGGACCACTCTGTCTTTAAAAGGGAAGGCAGTGACCTTCATGTGGATAAGGAAATACAATTTACTCAAGCTGCACTGGGATCAACTATTGAAGCACCCACACTTGAGGGAGTGCGTAAAGTGAAGGTCTCTCCAGGAACTCAGAGTCATAGTAAGATTCGATTGAAAGGATATGGCCTTCCTCACTTCCAAGGTAAGGGTAAGGGTAATCTCTATATTCGGATTATTGTAAAAATTCCCAAGAAACTGGATAAGAAACAGCGTAGTTTATTGGAAGAACTGGCTAAGGAAGACATGTAATCAGATCATTTTCAACTTAAACATACCTCCCACTTTCTGTTCATATTAGAGCAGGATTTATTTCTAGGGGTTTAGAAACTCAAACTGTCCTTTCTTCTTCTACCAGTTCCCTGGATTACCAAGGTCATGATGCATCCAAGTAGAAAAATACCACCCCATGCTAAAAGCAGCATAATCCTATAAGGTTCTTCCTTGTGCTTTTGATTATCTAGTGTGAGACTACGTATTGTCTCTCCCATTTCAGTTTCCCTTTGCTTTAGCACTATATAAAAAGCATTCCTATTTTTCATATTGATTTGGAAATTTAACACTTGATTTTCACGTTTATTTATTATAACATTATTTTAAGAGCCTCTTAGGAATCCCAAGAGTTTTATTTTTTTATAGCCCTCGGGTCTTTTCTGAGATACTGAGGTTTTTTTATTGAGGAATGAATTACGCTTGCGATTGGACCACATACTACAATTACAATTGATTACTCTTTATCTTGGGAAGGTTTGTTTGAGTCTAGCAAGCACTCTCTCCAGTTTAGATATGGTGCTGGTTATGTCTTAGTAAAGTGAGAAGAAGGATTAGCTGGGCTTTCCATTGGGGAGGAGAAGAATATCACCCTATCACCTTGCGATGCCTATGGAGAAAGTAGATACGCATTTGATTCAGGTTGTCCCTTTAGATGTATTTCGGAATGATATGATGGTTAAAACAGTATTTCGGCATGATACAGAAGTTAGCGTGGGACACATCTCTCAATCTTTAGATGCAAGAGGAAAACTAAGGTTGTTTTCTGTCAGTAAAGTTGGGGGCAATCGTGTAACTATCGACTTTACTTACCCTTTAGCAGGAAAAACTTTATACTATTATGTGGTAGTGAGGGAAATTCAGAGTTCAGATAGACAGGAAGAAATTTAATAAAAGAAAAAGGTAGAGTACTATTGAATACTAAAGAGAAGACATCTAATCTGGACAAAATTATACTAGATCTTGTTAGTGAGATGCAGCCCATATCTTCCGAGGAGCTATGGCTAGAGATTGGGGAGAATTTAGGCCTCGAAGCAGTACCGTCCAAAGAAGAGATTGATCAAAGATTGGAGAAAATGGTAAAGAAAAAAGTTCTTATAAAAGTTGGATTGAAGAGTGAGATTGAGGGGTACACTGTAGTGAAAAAATAACTACTTGATGAGAAAAATGAGGTTACAATAACAGTATTAAACAGATCTCTTATCACGTCCCTCTTCAACGAGTAACACATTACAATAAAGGATGATACCTTATTAGCAAATAGACAAAGGGGATTTAACCTAACCTCATAAGATCTTCATTTTGATACCACATCTCCCCTCCTTTTTTAATCCCGTGATATCGAAATGATTGAACACTCATACCATTAATCGTTTTCTTCAGTGCTTCATATAAGGCTCTGTTGATCACAGGTATGGGTATTTTTTCTATTTAAACTATAAGATTTTATCCACTCTCCTCACACTGTCCTTATTAAGGGTGTAGTAGAGATAAAGAAAAGCATTTTTTACCCATTTATTACCAGAAAAAATGGAATCGTGGTCTTGGAATAGGACGAAGTTTATGTCGTGGTCGTGGCTTGGTAAGATAGAAAGGGGTGATTAATTTTGACCTTAGTGAGGATTAGTGAAAATGAACCCTTTGAAAGTGCGCTGAGAAGGTTTAAGAGGCAATGTATGAAAGCTGGTATCCATGCGGAAATGCGAAAGAGGCGCTATTATGAGAAGCCTAGTACCAGGAGACGGAAAAAGGCAGGGTCTGCAAAACGGCTAGCAATGAAAAGGAGAGTTTTTTAAAGGTAAATAAGAAGGAGGAAAACATGTGAAGAGTAACAGTAAAAGCACAGGGAAAACGTGAAGAGTTTTCAAAAGAACAGACAGCGGATACGGAAGTCGCTATGAGGAGTGTTCCTAGTCCTACAAAGCCAAACGGGTTGGGGTTGACGTCGGATAGAGCAAGAGAAGGGGATCAGGTTGTAAAAAGTGAAGGGGGTAGAAACATATTACTCACGCAGTCCAATTTAGTCACAGAGCTTGAGGGAATGGTCTTCGACCGCAAGGAAATGCCCCAAGGTATAGGTTTTTACTTTATCCAAGCTTGCTTATAGCGATGAATGGGAGAACGAGATCAGAATAGTAATATGTTTTGTGAGTTTCTGACTACTCTTTTATATGCAGGAGAATAGTAGTAATCCAATTATTAATATTCAATAAGAACAGGAGGATGAAATGAATATATACGTAGGCAATTTATCATCTGAGGTTACCGAAGAGGATTTACAACAGGCCTTTGAAGTTTTCGGGGAGGTGAAATCTGCTAGGGTTATAAAGGATAGGTACAGTGGTGAATCAAGAGGATTCGGATTTGTAGAGATGTGGGCTAGAGGTGAAGCCCAGACAGCGATCAGCAGCCTGAACGGGCAGGAGTTGAAGGGGCAAAGGATTAAAGTTAATGAGGCTCGCCCACAGAGAAATAGAGAGAGGGGTGGGTATAGAAGGTATTAGAATCACTGAGAAGCTTATAAGAGGGGAAACAATGGGTTTTCTTACTCTACTTCATATTTTTTTATTTTTAGACTTGAAAGTTTGAAAGTAATTCTGTGAGATTAAATTCTTGGTATTACACTTTTTTTACACTATTGTATGTTTTTCACATTACAGTGACGTGAAAAGGTATCTTTTCTGTGAGGTGAAAGATTTTTAATCTATTTCCAATTTTTTCAGGGGTATGTTCAGATATGAGGATTGGAAGGGATACTTTTTTTATTGAGATATGTAGAGGATATTACTTTTTTAAAAAGCTGAATTTACTTTTTTTATCCTGATTTTCTTCAAATACCTGTGATTCCTGTTCTAATTGTGACTGTTCCAGTTGTTTCTTTAAGCGATGGATTTGAATATTGAGTTCCTGAAGGCTTTTTTCTTTCTCCTTGAGTTGAGTTTTACTCTCTTCCAACTGACTATTTAGTTGGCTGATGGCTTGATCCTTCGCATCCGATTCACTCCTTAGAGTATTAAGAGTGGTCTCTAATTCTGTTATCTTGGTTTTGTGTTTTTTAAGTTCTTCGTCGTGATATCTTTTTTGATCGAGGTATTTATGAATAATTGAGAAATCTGCATAGGATTCTTGAACCATAAACTTGCCTCCAAATTACTATTTTTAGTTAATGTAAAAAAGAAAATCCTCCTTCCTCACTAACACCTAGTTGTTCCCGCATTAAATCAAGTTCTCCCTGTCTTAAAGTAGCGCTTCTAGCTTCATCTAAGGTAATCATCTTATTTGCCAATAGGGCAATGAGGGATTGCTCCAGAGACTGCATGCCATAATGGATCACAGATTTTTCAATTTGTTCAAGGATATCTTTGTATTGATTATGTGCTATCATTTTCCTGATGGCAGGTGTGCCAATAAGGATTTCTACTGCTGGAATTCTCCCCCCTCCGTTAGCCCTGTTGAGTAGTCTTTGAGAGATTGCCCCAACCAATACATTGGAGAGCTGAATTTTTATCTGATTTTGCTGATCTTTAGGGAATATATCAATAATTCGTGAAATTGCTTCATAGGTGTTATTAGAATGCATGGTACTTAAGATGAGGTGACCAGTCTCTGCTGCGTTCAATGCTATCGAGGTGGTTTCAATATCTCTCATTTCACCGATGAGGATCACATCAGGGTCTTGGCGAAGGGCATCTTTTAATGCATGGGTAAAAGTCGGCGTATCAGTTCCAACTTCCCTTTGGGTAATAATAGAATTCTTATGTCTAAAAAGAAATTCAATGGGATCCTCTATGGTGATAATGTGGAGATTCTTTGTTTCATTGATAACTTCTACTATAGCAGCTAGTGTTGAAGATTTGCCACAACCGGTTGGCCCAGTAACTAATACCATCCCTTGTGGTTTATTGCAGAAAGATTTTATTATTTGAGGCAAACCTAGTGACTCAATGGTTGGAATAAAAATAGAAATATTTCTAAAAACTAGTGAAGTTGTTCCTCTTTGGCGAAATACATTTAATCTAAATCTGCCTACTCCTGAAACGGAATAAGAAGTATCAATAGAGTGCTGGAGTCGAAAATTCTCTTTTTGAGTATCATTCATGATGGAATCGACTATAGTGTCGATTTCCTCAATTGATATGGGTGGGTTATCACTAAGTGCTAGCTTGCCCTCGATACGCAGAACGGGTGGAGACATTGCGCGAAGATGCAGATCAGAAGCCCCTTTTTCTTTCATGGATTTCAATAATTGAGTTAGATCCATATTTACTGTTTGTAAACGATCAGACTAGTGAGTGTGCATCCTTAGGTTAACATTGAGTTGAGGCCTTAAACCTTAATGGGATCACAAACTAGCAAAAACTGTTTAATACTATATTTGATATTTATTTGTATCGGTGAGTTTATTAATAACTTTAGAGGAAAACTATAAGCGGAAAAGATTGATCTATTTGTGGTATTCACATCAACAGTGCAGAGATTGTGCTGACTAGGAGAGAATAGTTGATGACTGGACGCATTCTTACTAATGAGATTTTGAGGGAGATTTATTTCGCACTCTTTATACCAATTGAAAAAGCAGTCATAGGGAGGTTACGATTTTGTGTATAAAACCTTTCATAGTGTGTGGAGATATTTGAATGACTACTGCAAGCTCATACTACAAAAAGGGTTTAAAAAATTGCACTAAATTTTAAAAGGATTAAAGTATTATCACTTAAATGTCGATAATAGTGTATGAATTTTCTTATAATTTTATATCTGCTTGCAGTAATTATAGTAGTAAAACATTTTTAGAGGAATTTGTGTATAAATATTTATTATTTTGTAGAATTTAAAATCTTTTTCTAGTGATCAAAGTTATTATTATTTATATCCAAGATTAAAGGTAGCTTTTTTCGCATCATAGAGGAGAGTAATGAAAGAAAAGAATAAGTTTAAGGATCAGAGGCTTCAATTTTTTACTAATATTTCTTCTCTGGTAACTTCAGTTTTTGATTTAGATCACCTTTTAGAGTTAATCATTGAGTCAGTGACTGAGGTGATGAAGGCTAGAGCAAGTTCTCTGTTATTGCTGGATAAAAAGGCAAAGAAACTCTATTTCCAGGTTGCTACTGGAGAAAAGAAAGATGATGTAAAAAAATTTGAAGTTGGTTTAGGAGAAGGAATTGCTGGATATGTGGCAAAAACAGGTAAGCCTCTCTTAGTGGAAGATGTTACAAAAGATTCTCTTTGGGACAAGAAAATCAG
>SMTZ1_10005034_pt1 | contig 13268 bp, 13 predicted proteins | sample DeeMarSWOR136_30_FD_25667 | JGI IMG/M metagenome (IMG submission 25667) | reverse complement strand
CCTTTTCGTAACGGAATCCACCCAGTTCGACACTCTTGGAAAGTAATGACTGCATAGAATGGTAAAGTAGTTTAACCTCTTCAAAAGTTAGTGTAGGGATTTTTCTCAAAGGGTGAACCTTTGCATCAAAGAGTATGTCATGGATGTAGAAGTTGCCAATTCCTGCCACATTTTTCTGGTTGAGCAAAAAGGATTTGATACCACCTCTTCTCTTTTCAAGCAGTTGAGTGAAATACTCCAAAGTGAATAATTCATCAAGAGGTGTTAACCCCAATGATGCAGTCATTTTGTGATCTGTAAGGTTCTCATTTAGTACAAGGTGTAAATAGCAGAACCACCACACACGGATGGTGAACCCTGTCCCATTCTCACACTCAATTTTTATCTGATATTTCTCTGGAAGGTTATCATCTGAGGTAAAGTAGAGAATGTAAGCACCCATACCTGGATTGAAAAAAAGTGTGTGCGTATTTAAGGAAATAAAAAACCACTTACCTCTCGGCTTCACTGATGAGATTTGTTTTCCAATAATTTCTCTCTGAAACTCCTCATAGGGCATGTTCAAACATTTGGGGTTTGATACCTCAATGCCAGAGATTCGGTTTCCCATTAATTCTTCTTCCATCTGTCGGCTGATTATAATTGTTTCAGGCAATTCCATATTTTTTCTTAACCCTACAATTTATAAATGTAGGTAGTCCCAAAAGGCTGTAATATTACCACGCATGGGTAACACTTCTGACACTGCACATAGAACGTTCACCTGTAACCCTGCTGGAAATATTTTCCTATCCCTTTCTTGTGAAGGTGTACGTTTCTTTCCCCTTTTTTGACAGTTCAAACAAATCTTTTGGAATCTTGGGCAGTATTTTATCTTCTTCCATATGGTGGTCACTGAAAGACAGTACAGAATGTGGCTTCAATACTCGATGGAGCTCCTTTAATACACTATGCGGATCACTTAACCCATGGAAAATATCGTAGAGCAAAACAACATCTATACAACAGGATTCTAACCCAGTATTACAGTTAGAATGGATGGTTTCCACATTTTTAATCCCTTTTTTTGCAGTGTTCTTTTGGACTTTTTGAATAGCTAGAGGGTGGATATCTAGAGCATACACCTTCCCTGATGCTCCTACTAGTTCAGCAGCAGCAATTGAATAACTTCCAGGACCACACCCATAATCCAGTACAGAAAACCCTGGCTTTATGCCCGCTTCCTTCAACTTGTCTGCGGGAGGGTGACCCAAATCACGGAATATGTAGCCAAAAGACATGAACCTGAAATGAAAGGTTGACATTGGTTTATCCATCTTGTTCCCTCCTCTACAAGTGTACACGGTTTATCTGAACATTTTTGTTCTGTGGGTGTACATGGTAGGAAACCTTGCCTCCCAGTGTATGTATTCTTTATAAACATTTTTCTGCACTGCACTCTGCACTATGATAATGCTTGTTCAGTAGTCAGTAGAAACAAGAAAATGAATGTAATTCTCAAAATCTGAGCCCTGTCATCATAAAAAAGGATGAAATTCAGATTAATTACAAAAAAAGTATAATTTAAGAAGATATTCAGGAGTATCTGGTTCTCTATGTCCTTTTCAGTTACATGAAAGCGCAGATGCAGAGTATACTGTAAAAGTGTGAAAAAGGTTATATAGTACTATCAGATTGAATACTGCCACGATGATGGAGGAACAAAATGAAAGTCCTTCAAGACTCAATAGAGGTAAAAGTGATGCCTGAAAAAATCTTTGATTGGTTACTCCACCTTGAAGAACATTACAGAGAGTGGCATCCAGATCATGTCATCTGTTCCTGGGCTAAAGGAGGACCTGGAAAAGAAGGTTCAGTTCTGTATATTGAAGAATATGTGCACAAAGATCTCCACAAGATGGAATTTTGCCTCACGAAAATTGAACCAGCCAGAAAAATTGAGTACAATATTCTTTTCCCCACGTCAATTCTCTGTCCAAAAGGTTCATTCATAATTGAACCAAAAAACGGAAGCTGTATATTCACTGCTACACTCTCCTTCAGATTTGGTACACTCCTTTCACACCTTTTTAAAAAGAGGGTTGAAGCGCTCAGAACCCACATGAAAGAAGAAGGGGAAAATTTAAAGAAATTGTTGGAGAAATCTAAAGATAAAGACTAGGTTACTCTGAATCTGGGTATTTGTCATTGTATTACGTTCCTTGCCAAGTTGCGTTTACGTTGCTGTTTGTATTCTGAACCAACAAGGATGCAAAATCAAATCAATGATTTCAATCCATCAGTTCTTGATCAGTAAGGTTTTATACATACAGTATAACAGATATTAGTTTCACAACCTATTCATCTAATGACTAAATGACAAATGACTGTAAATTCCTCACCAGCTGCCCTCTTGTGGAGTGGTCAAATACTTGTTCTGTTTTTACTGAGGTCTTTCAACAACAAAATACCCTTCTCCTTTGTACTGGTACTCAAGGTTGACAAAGCCTGCTTTCTCTAAGAGTTCAATCCATTTGTCTTTGGGTAGCAACATCCAGAATGCAAGTGGTGTAAATATGAAAAACCCCCGTAAATTACGTAATGGTTCCAGTAAGAAAAATGTCCCACCAGGCTTTAGAACCCTGTAAATCTCTCTCAGTGCCCTCAATTTCTTCTCATTGCCACTCAGATTGTTTAAGACACTGCTGCTGGTCACCAGCTCAAAAGAATTATCTTCGAATTCAAGATTTAAGACATCGCCAGATAAAAACTCAACTCTGTTTCGTACTCCTTCAATTTCTGCATTCCTGTACGCTGCTTCTGGTGAATTTCCAGGGATTTCTACAGTGTCCCAGATATCTATGCCTGTCACCTTTCCCTCTGGCACGTGTTTTGCCACCCCTATGGTAACCTTTCCGAGGCCGCATCCCACATCCAAAGCCTGTTCTCTGCCTGTTAGGTTCAAAATGTCAGAAACATCAAGGAATTCTGATTGTTTGAACGAGTACAGAGATATTATATAGGATAACACAATATACAAGCCGAATGCAATAAGGATTGCTCCAACAGGCTTTGACACAAAGAGAATCACTGCACCAGCAATGAAGATTAAAACAGCTAAAACAACAAAAATAGTGAGAGCATAATACCCATAATGAGGGGTTCTTGTATCTTTCTGGTTCTCAGCCTTCAGGTTGATCATGTTGATCACTTCCGCGTTCCTGTCTAATATGATCTATCCCTTCCAGTATTTTTAGAGCAAAATGTTTCATCAAATCTTCCTTGACGATTGCAATCCCTTTTTCCTCATCTCCCAGGATCAGGAGGTTATCCCCTGGGTCGATATCGAAGATGTCGCGTGCTTCTTTTGGGATGACAATCTGGCCCCGTTCACCTACTTTGACCGTCCCAAAGATGTGCTTCCCTTTCTTTATTTCAGTCATCTTTGTCACCTCATACTATTCATGTTTTTCATATTATTCGTGTATACATGAAATGTTATATAACTTTCGGTTGGGGTTCAGGCTGCAGGCTGCTGGAACAAGGCTACAGAGGTAAGACCTCACAATCTACAATCCCTGGAGAATGTATTAGCAGAGAATATTCCAGAAAAACAGTAAAAATCAATCTACTTTCAGAGAAAGAGTCGAAAAGAGGCTGGAAATTCTTCTGTAGATCCCTCCTGCAGAGTCTTTAAAAAGATATGTAAGGTCCCTCGCTGCATGTTGTAGACATCGATTTTCCCTGGTTTGACCCTACACCTTTCCAACATATAGGACCCATCCTCATCTCTCACTAACAGTTCAGCATTGAATATTTCATATCCATCTATAATAGTCCCTTCATCAAAGATGATTACACCATTGCACACATCATGTGTCACCTTGAGCAATCCTGTCAGTTTTTTAAACTTCAGCTTTTCAGTAATAGATTTTACATCTATGTAGTTTGCTACAGAACTACTGTATACTCTTCCTGCAATGAGGCGATTACTGTTGTTTTCATCACAATCGAAAGAACTGTCACTCATGGGGCTTTCCTCTCTGCAGTGCCAATACACGATGCGGTTTCCATCCATGTAATCAGTAATGATTTTCCTGCGCAATAGTTGGGAGACAATATCATAAATTTTTGTCTGCTGTTCGTAATCCAATGGAACGAAGATGTTTACCAGGAGATACTCCCCCATCTTGTGAAAGATGCTGCTGGTAGGGAGGGTTGAAAACAACTTGACAATGTATTCTTCATAGTCTGTTTTAAAACAAAGGGTAAACCTGTCATAGGCGTGGTATCCTTCAGGAAAATAGTACATTACAACTGTACAATAATCTCTCAAGCTCTTTTTCCATTCTTCATAACATCTCCAGCTTATTGGAAATTTCCTCCTGAGATGAGAGAATTTTTTCATCAAGTCCAATTTGAAGTAGTTGAACATCTTCCAGTGATCCTCATTCCAATCCGGGTGTAATAACTCACACGTAATGTTCGATTCTTCAATTTTTCTTCTCTCCAGCAGTTGTTCCATAGTTGTAAAACAAGTTCTCCAGGACGTGTACTTGACCTGTTGTGTAAAAATCTTCCCCATGGGGCCTTCCATCACCTTCCCTTTGTAACCGGAAACTTGTGAGAAATCTACGAACCCATCATACACTGCTGTAATATCCCAGTCCCCTTGATAGACAGAAAGATATATTATACCTGGGTACGCTTGAAGCTCGTTATAGGCTTTCCACTTATCTTCGAACAAGAGGAGTGCAACTCTTCTGAAAGGAGAATTCAATCTCAATTGCGGGGTTGGAACTACGATTTCTTCTTCAGCTTTCTTTGCATATCTGTTCACTGTTGGAATTGAATGATTCACCAATTTTGCTATTTGCTTGTTAGGTATCCAGGGATTTCTGTACTTGAACCTGTAGATCTGGTACTTTAGATACCGGATTTCTTCTTCAGAAAGTCTTGTCATGGTTACACCTCCCTCTCGTCTGACATGGCTCCTGCTAGGATTACACTGATTCTCTGTTCTGATGCAATACCCTGTTTTGTCGATGTAATATCCTGTAAGAAAGGTTTTCAAAATTACTGAGAATGATCACATGAACTCCTGGGGTTAGTCCTGACAGCCTCTGCATACTCTCTCTCACCTCTGCATCTGTTATATCTCCTCTTGATGTTGCCTGTATATACTGCACATGCCCATATATACATTACGGTTGCGAAAATGAAAAAAATCTCCAAAAAGAAAATACGTAAATCTATGATTTAAAAAAGCAAATATGTGATTGATTTAATCCATTTTTCAGTAAATTAATCTTTGTTTTTTCATTGGAATAACCTGGCCAGAGTTAATCACCTGAATTGTCGTATATTGGAGTGGGAGTTTCTCTCACCACGAGGGTTGGCACACAAAATACTTTTTAGAATACTGGTCACATTGAAACAGCTTTTGTACGAAAATCTGCCAAATTAATCCAGTATTTCAGGGCCATGTATTCAAAATATAGCAGTGATTTGCAAAAGAGAATTCAATAGTACAACCTAAAGATTCCAGAATTATATTACCATTTCATTCTGGAACGGGTCATAATACCGTAGGTTTCTATGGGAATTTTTTCTGAGCTGATTTTAAGAGAACCTGCAATTCGTGTAGCGAGCTCCCAGTAGTGGGCATCGACTAATATACCCATCAAAATTTTCTTGTGCTCGTATCTGTGCCGTATGGGGTAAATCTTCAAGTCAACGTCTGATGAAGTAACACTGCATGTTTTCAATATGTGTTGTTCATCCACAACGAATTTTACATCTGGATCCAGGTCAATCCACTCTTTGTTATTAAGCATGACCGCATACTTGTAGTCATACCCTGAGTAGTCCCCACGTGAGATTACAAAAGAATAATCGTTGTGTAAAGCTAAAATCCAATTCCAGGAAGCATTACGAGGAAAATCACAGAACGTATGCTCTCTGCAGCCGAGGGTATCTATTTCATAGGTCCTGCCAAAAGCATCCAGTGTTCCAGTTACTGTATTCTTAGCATACAATTCGCACTTGAATTTTTTGTCCCAGAAAGCTTCAATAATCTTTTGAGTGCATTGAGGTTTGTAAAAAAGAGTTGCTGAGAGGTTAGGATTTTTGATCTTCAGCTCCCATCCACCTTCTTCAAATCTGCCCTTTACTGAAAAGCTTCCCTCCTTCCCTTCCGAGTATAAATCTGTATGATCTCCCTCTGCTGCTGAAATTTTCGAATCAGAATCGAGCTCTATCTTTTCGTTCTTCCTAAAATTCCAGATAGAACTCGTAATATGATCACGAATAGGTGACTTGACCATGGTATAGGAAAAGACGAGACTCACCTTCTTTGAGAAAAAGGTGAAATTCCACCACTCCTTGTATTTTAAAATGCTCCCAATTTTATGGTATCCTTCCTCCTTCATTGGAAGCCCTCCCGTTTGCGAAAATAATACAACAGGATCCAAAATTACTGTAGGTTTTTACTGCGTCTCATTCTCTCCCTGGGCTGACAGAAAAGCGGTAGCTAATTTTCTGGGGTTTTCTGTGAACTCCTGTGACAGAGTATGGGGCATCTGTTTAAACCTACATGAGCTCCAAGATTGGATCGTAATAGCATCTCCATGGGCTTTCACTTTCTGCATCCAAAATCATATCTATTTTGGATGTTCAAGCCAAAATCTATATAAAATACTATCTTATAAATATTGTGGTTGAGAAGCTGTAATATTGTACTAACCTATCTGAATTTGGTTATCACCCATGTTACTGATCTTTGTACATCAGTATATAGAATACTTCTGTTGAAGGACTAGGAGTGTGACCAGAAAGAGTTTTAAGCAGAAGATGAACAGGTACATAATGGACACAGAACAGGTTACCAGTAACATTACAGTTATCAAGGGGAAAAACAGGGGAAAGTTCCCCTTCTCTCACTCGATTCTAATTGAAGATGATATTACTGCGCTCATAGATACAGGATGCGGCATTGAGAATTTAACCCAGTTAAAAGGTATTGATATTGTAATAAACTCCCACTCCCATCCTGACCACACTGCTGGAAACTGGCTCTTTCAAGGTATACCTTTGAAAGTCCCCGAAGAAGAAGTTGATTTCAACAGTAATGTAAAAAAACTCTCTGAAAGGTACACGGAAAAGGGGGAGCTTTCTGAAATCTGGAGGGACTTTGTCTTCAACAGAATGAGCTTTCGCAATGCTTTGCCAACTGAAACGTATCACAACAAAGAGGTACTCAACTTTGGAGATACAACCCTTGAAGCTGTTCACACACCTGGCCACACTGCAGGTCATTACTGTTTCTTTGAAAAAGATCGGAAAGTTCTGTTTTCTTTTGACATTGATTTCACAACATTTGGACCCTGGTATGGGCATAGAGAATCAGACATTGAACAGTTTAAAGCCTCTATCAAAAAGGTGAGAGCACTGCACCCTGAAATAGTGGTTTCCTCCCACACAGAAATTATTAAAGAGGACATTGAGAGGAAATTTGATGAGTTTGTAAATGTTTTCTGTGAGAGGGATGAATGTATACTAACTTTTTTACAAAAAGAGAGAACCCTTAAAGAGATAGTGGATAAAGCTTTGATCTACAAAAATTTTTCCTTTCACCCTGTCCTGTTGAGGTACTGGGAGGAAATGATGATACGGAAGCACCTGAAAACCTTGATAGATGCAGGATATGTGATGAAAACCCAAAAAGGATTTCTGAGAAAGGGTTGACAGTTGATGCTGGTTCAGACTCACCATGCCAGCTCTTGTTGTGAGGAGAATTATTTTTAACCAAGATATAAATAGTTCCTATCAAACCTGTACGTGTGAACCTCTTCGTCTACCATGCCAAGCACTGCAATCCCAACCGCTGTACTGCTGAAAAGTTGGCCAGGTTTAACCTGGTCGTCCTCCTTTACTCTGTAAGAGATATCCCAAAAACCTCTTTAATCCTGAATCCCTTCAGTCAGAAAGCTCTCTCTCCCGAAGACAACCTCTTCAAGTCTATAACAGCCTTAGACTATTCCTGGGAGAAAAAAGACAAATTCAAGAGGAGATTCAGAAACGGAAGATGTCTTCCCTACCTGGTTGCAGCCAATCCTGTAAATTATGGAAAACCCACAAAACTCTCCACTGCAGAAGCTTTAGCAGCAGCTTCATACATTCTTGGAGAAAAGTCGAAAGCTTTAAATATTCTCTCGAAATTCAAATGGGGTAGGACCTTCCTGACTCTGAATTCAGAAGCGCTTACAGCATATTCGCAAGCTCAGTCAAGCTCGGATATTATCAAAATCCAGAATCAATTCATTCACGAGGTGAGACTGTGAAATCACCAGAAGCAAAAGTCAGGCTCTTTAATGTAAGAATTTGCATGAAGTGTAATGCAAGAAATTCCTGGCGTGCAAAACGCTGCAGAAAATGCGGGTATCACGGACTGAGACCTAAAGCAAAAGAACGCAGGGCGTGAAGCCATGGGTGTGGTCTTTGATTACATAACTGAAAAACTTATCAGAGAAAGACTCCATTTCGCTCTCATAGATCCTGAGGATGCAGATATGGACAAAATCCCTCAAATAGCTTCTGCTATAGAGAAATCAGGTTCTGATGCTGTCATGGTAGGAGGATCATCTGCTGCTGCTGGGTCAGCTAATGATCGCACCATCCAGAGTATTAAGAAAGGGACCAGCCTCCCTGTGATTATCTTCCCCGGCGGATGGTCTGCAGTTTCCCCGTATGCAGATGCTATCTTTTTCATGAGCATTCTAAACTCCAGAAATCCTTACTTCATTACCAAAGCACAGGCTTTAGGTGCAAAATCAGTTAAAATGTTTGGGCTAGAGCCCATTCCTATGGGTTATCTCATTGTGGAACCTGGAGAAATGGTGGGCTGGATTGGTGAGGCAGATGTAATACCCAGGAGAAAGCCAAAAATTGCTGCTGCCTACGCTCTGGCTGCCCAGTATCTGGGTATGGATTTGGTGTATTTGGAAGCAGGTTCAGGTGCTTGTGAACCTGTTCCAGACAAAATGATTAGTGTGGTCAAGAAAACAGTAGACATCCCTGTGGTAGTAGGCGGTGGAATCAGAACTCCTGAGCAGGCTGCACAAATAGTGAAAGCGGGAGCAGATATTGTGGTAACTGGCACTATCATAGAGAAAACAGAAGATATCAAAGAGACACTGTCTGTCATAGTGAGAGCAGTAAAGGAGGAGTACTGATCAAAGTCTTTAAAGCTAAGAGGAAAGAAGAGTTACTCTCTGAAATTGAAGAAGGATTCTCAGATGAAAAAGTATACATCTCCAGGGTTGTGGGGATGGATATCCTTCATACTCTCAAAGAGCATGGGCACAACTTGAAAGTGATTGTAGTACCTCCCAGTGTTTATGCACAGACTTCAGAGCGGGTGAAATCGCACTTAGAAAAAGTGAGAGTATCTTTGGAGAAAGGAGGAGAACCTGCTGGAAGGCCGCCCAAGTATACAGCCCAGGATTTAGAAGAGATTGCAAAATTGAAAAATCGAGGAATACCTGTGGTTGAAATCTCCAGAAAACTGAACATTCCCAGAAGGACAATCTATTATCTTTTAGAAGAGAAAGAATAGTCAATTCAGCTTTTCAAATTCCAATTTGGATTTTTCAATCATGGACACTCTTTTCAATTTCAAACTGACATACAGGGTCTCCTTTTGCCATGCACTCAGTTTCACGCACTGTATACGCAGTACCCACCGCAGTTTCAACTAATTGTGTTAATAACCCAATTTCTACATAACACATAGGTTTTTCTGCAGATATTCCCCTACAATGGGGACAATCAGGAATTCTTACCACTATTTTCTCCTCTTCGTCAGTGGTAACACTGTGAGTCCCCAGTGTCTCGTTGAAAGCTTTGCTGAATTCTGATACTACAGTCATCAATCGTTTTTTCTCAGGGAGAACCCGCAGCAACCTGCTGGCAACCTTTATAGTGGGCGGCATTCTGTAGTAAGCAGAGGTAAATCCTATCTTTCCAGATCGTAGGAGGATTGGTCGTGCTCCATCCTCACCAAATATGTCAACTAAGGCTTTCACGTATTGCGAAAATTCATCCACCAGAATAGATGGTGTATCTTCATCTGCAGGAGTGACACCAATGAATCGGTTGAGACCAGACCTCCTCAAAACAGTGGCAGTCCCCTTTTCTCCAATATTATCAGTAGTGCACGCAAGGACAATGCGCCATAACCAGGAAGGGATTCGTGTTTCCATGTAATCCCTTCATATAACTTTTGCCACTTCTTCTGCTGTCCTCTTCATGTCCAAGAATACTAACCCTAATTTAGCATCTTTTCTGGCTAAGGCGGTCAAGACTGCATTCTCTCCTGAAGCCATTAAGACTACATACCCATTCTCTCCCTTCACATACACTTCAGAGAGGCCACCTCTGGCCAGTTCATTTGCAGTCCTCTCACCTAATGACAACATAGCAGCAGACATGGCAGCCACTCTATCTTCTTCCACATCCTGCGGGAGGGCAGATGCAATCATTAACCCATCCACTGATACCACAGCAGATGCTTCAATATCCGGGGTGGTAGCTTCTAAATCCTTTAGCAGATCTGTTAATTCTTCAGTCTTTGATTTCTTTTCCATCAAAACACCTCTTTTGGCATAAACTTAGATTTTGGGATTAGTTTCTGAATTCTGGGGTTCTGGGAGAAGCTCTACACGTGCAGTAGACATACCTACTGAGCATTTCTTGTTGAAATTTTCGTAGTGAACTCACGTCAACACCTGTACTACTGGTTCTACAATTATACTATTCCCAGGTTTTATATAAATATATGTGTGATGTGAGATACTGACAAGGGTTATTGCTGAAGAATTCCAATCTCCATGAATGGTTTTTCGTTCTTTTCCAGTCACAATTATTTACATTTTTCTATTTTAAAAAATTTAAATATAATTTTTTCTTTCTCTTCGAATATAAATTCAAAAAATTCCTTCCAATTCCCATTTCTTATCTCTTCTCTTCTATTTGCAACCCTCATTGACGTTGTCCTGAATGTGGAAAATCGATTATTTTTCCTGTGCACTACCGTAAATTTTATAAAGGACAAAAAGATGAAACAGATGTATATTACGTAAAACATGAAAAATTAAAAATTACATGAAATGAGGTATATCCATGAATCAAGAAACTCGTCATGCTAACGATATATTCAAAGACTTCAGGGTACAGAGCGTTTCTGAATTCTTCAGAAAAAATGCAGCCATGCTCGGTTATACAGGAAAGATACGTTCTTTGACCACATTAGTTCACGAAGGAGTAACAAATGCTTTAGATGCATGTGAAGATGCCAGAATTCTCCCTGAAATAAAGATTGAAATAGAAGAACAGGGGACAGAATCCTACAGAGTCTCAGTAGAGGATAATGCTTCTGGTATTCCGTTGAATTTTATTCCAGAAGTTTTTGGCAGAATGCTGGCAGGAAGTAAAGCTCACCGAAATATTCAATCCAGAGGACAGCAGGGAATTGGTATATCGGGAGCTGTCATGTACTCCCAGGTTACCACAGGAAAGCCTTCCACAGTGATAACTTCCACAGGAGACTCCCACATTATAAAGTGCGATGTACAGATCGATGTGGAGCACAACATTGGAAGAATCGTTCACAAGAAGAAACGGTCAAATGAAGAGAAATGGAGAGGAACAAAACTGATTTTTGATGTCAAAGAAGTGTTATACAATAAATCCAGGTATGGTCCTTACAACTACTTGCGGATGACCTCTATTTCCAATCCGCATGCGCGTATTACCTTTGTAGAACCTGACGGTACCAGGGTTACCTTTGAGAGAAGTATTTCTACCATACCAAAGTCACCCAAAGAGATGAAACCCCATCCCAGGGGGATTACTCCCCACGATCTTTTGTTGATGGCACGCTACACCGATAAGAGGGCATTGTCTTCATTTTTGTTACACGATTTTGTGAGAATATCCAAAGCCAGGCTCAAAGAAATTGAAAATGTGAGTGGACTCTCCATGAACAAGCGCCCCAATAAAATGATCTGGAAAGAAGCTGAATCACTGGTGAAAGCGTTCAAAGCGGTAAAGTTCATGGCTCCTCCCACAGATGGGTTAATCCCTATTGGACAGGAGAATATCAAGAAAGGATTGGAGTCTATTATACAACCTGATTTCAGCTATACGATAACCAGATCTGCTTTAACATACAGGGGAGGAATTCCCTTTATCATAGAAGTGGGAGTAGCCTACGGGGGGAACCACAGCTCCACCAATGGTACAGATATCATCCGGTACGCTAACGGTGCCCCTCTAATCTTTGACCAGGGTGGGTGTGCTATTACAGAAGCGGTAAACTCAATAGAATGGAGGAGATACGGGCTCAAAGAAGGGGATAAGACCCCGTTGACAGTCTTTGTCAACGTCGTTTCAACCCACATTCCGTATACATCTGCTGGAAAACAAGCAGTGGCCCGGGAAGAGGAGATCTTTGCAGAGATCAGAAACGGGATCATGGATGCCGGGAGGTCGCTAAAATCCTTTTTGAGAGGGAAAAGGAGAGCTTATGAAAAAAAGAAGAAGAGAGATACTCTCAGAAAGTATGCGCCTGAAACTGCTGGCGCTTTAAACACGTTGTTGAAGAGAAAGGAGAACTCTAAAACCAGAATTGAGAACAAGTTGTATACAATCATTTCAAAAAAATATGGTGAATCACATGGATGAAGTCATTCAAAAATTAGAGCAATTCGGGAAAACAGTTTACAATCAGATCCAAAAGGGGAGGTCACCCTACATGAAGATCCCCCAGCGTGGACTGGGGAATGTGAGCTTTGATGAAAAGAGCGGTATGTTGGTTTTGGGGAACAAGTACTCGAAACGGTACTACATGAACGTGGCCCACACCAGGAAGTTCATGCAAACCTTGCTCGTAGCGTCCTATTGTAGGCGGCTGGTAGAGGAAGGGAGACACGCAGGTATTCGTGAATTGTATTATGCTTTGAAACACACTATAACAGGAACACGGGAGAACACTTTTGAAGACCAGGTGGAAAGCAATGCTATAGCAGAAGACATTGAAGTCAGTCTGGATTTGTTGAGAGAGCAGTTGAACCTGACTGCTGACAGGAGGGGGTACTTGTACGGGGATATCCTGATCAGAGACGGGGAAGACGAGTTCAACGCTTCACGACTGGGCAGAGGGGGATGGGCAGTTCCAGGTACAGTAGAGGACATTGCATTCCCTGAAGTGAGTGCAGAGTACATACTAG
>SMTZ1_10005033_pt1 | contig 13269 bp, 7 predicted proteins | sample DeeMarSWOR136_30_FD_25667 | JGI IMG/M metagenome (IMG submission 25667) | reverse complement strand
CGGGGAGCATATTTCTTCATAAATTGTTCTCCATTTGAATTCAATAGACGCCCTCCAATTACGCGAGCGGTTTCAGAGATTAATATCCCAGAGCCATAAAGAACAGTTGGATGAAATTGCACAAATTCCATATCTTTAAGAGGAGCTCCAGCCCTAAAAGCTATAGCAGTGCCATCTCCGGTGCAAATATGCGAATTGCTCGTGATAGCATATACTCTACCCCATCCACCCGTTGCAATAATAACAGATTTTGCTCTGAATCCATAGAACTCTCCACTTTTAATATCAATCGCTGTAATCCCTCTACAGACTCCATCTTTTATTAAAATTGATGTAATAAAAAATTCGTTGTAGAAAGTGGTTCGCCTTTTTAATAATTGTTCTTGAAGGGTACATACCAATTCTTGGGCCCATCCACTACTTACTATAGTAGCTGTTCTTGTTGTCATTCCCCCAGGGGAAGATCTTATGATTGTTCCATCCAAGTCGCGATGAAAAACAACTCCTATATCTTCTAAGTGAATTAATTCCGTAAATCCTTCTTGTGCCATTATTTCAACAGCGTCTTGATCGTTGAGATAGTCTCCGCCCTTTATTGTCTCGCGCATATACTCTTCGGGATCTTCTCCGGGGGCTGGTGAGATATGAATAGCTCCGGTTGCGCTCACAGTATGAGATCTTACAGGATAAACTTTAGAAACAATTCCCACATCTACAAATTTACTGCATTCAATAGCTGCCCTAAGCCCAGCAAGACCAGCTCCAATAATAATAACATCGTGAGTTTGGAATATCAATTTTAAAAGGAACTTAGAATTTTTTTATATAGATTTATTATAATCTTTGTTTAATATGTTTATAAATACTCTTGATTAAATCACCGAACAAATAGAATGGGTTTCTTACATCTTGAATATTGAAACTGAAGTTCTGATTATAGGCGGAGGTGCTGCCGCGGCAAGAGCTACAATAGAAGCGGTAAAGAAAAATCTCAGTGTAACAATGGTAATAAAAGAAAAATTTCCCTCAGGTTCAACAGTTATTTCTATGGGGTATATGTCTGCAGTCGTGAGGGATGACGACAATCCGGAACTTTTCTATCAAGATATTATCAAAGGGGGGTATTCGCTCAATAATAAGAAACTTGCTAAAATCTTAGCGAGCGAATCATATTCTGCATATCAAGATTTGGTAGATTTTGGTACAGAATTTCGAACGACAAGAAAAGGTGTTCTTTATATAACACAACCATCAGGTATGACTCGTAATCGGTCGTTTGGTGCTATAAATCACATGTTCATGAAAGGTCTTAATTCAGAAGTAAAAAAATCACCGGCTCAAATTTTCGAGGGAGTAATGATTACGGATTTAATTGAAATAGACAATAAAATTATAGGAGCAGTAGGTTTTAATTACAAAACCGGAGAATTTATCTCAATATCAGCAAAATCGATTATCATTGCAACTGGGGGCTTAGGACAAATTTTTCAACATAATTCAATGCCACTCGGGGCTACGGGGGATGGTTATGCTATGGGATTAAGAGTTGGAGCAGAACTCGTCGATATGGAGTTTATTCAAGCAATGACTTCTGTAATTTGGCCAACTGAAATTAAAGGCCTTGCTCCACCATTCGATGGATTAGTAAAATTTGGAGCACGCTTTTACAATGGATTGAACGAGAGATTTATGGAACAATACGAACCAGAAAAGTTGGAAAATGTCACTCGCGATATTGCCTGTATTTGTGGCTATAAAGAAATAAAAGCCGGTCGAGCAACCTCTCATGGAGGATTAATTATGGATATCTCAAAAATACCATGGAATGCAATAAAGAATCTAATGCCTAAAATTTACAATGCTTACGCCAGACTTGGATTGGATGCTACTAAGGCTGGAATAGAGTGGGTTCCTGGGTGTCATCATGAAATGGGGGGTTTAAAAATAAATGAGAGATGTGAAACTTCGATCAAAGGACTTTACGCAGCAGGGGAAGTTGCAGGTGGAGTTCATGGTGCAAACAGATTGGGAGGAAATTCTTTAACAGCTACTCAAGTTTTTGGAAAAATTGCGGGAAATAATGCTGCAAATTACGCCTCGGATGCTCTAAACTACCAAATACCAGATGATCTTATCAAAGAAAAGAAAAGAGCAATTTTTAATATCTATGAGAGAACAGAAGGCATTAATTATTTGGAATTGCGGGAAAAAATTAAGCAAATTATGAGTCAAAATGTTTGGGTAATAAAAACGGAAAGTAGGATGAAAAGAGCTCTGGATTTTTTGCTTTCTATACGAAACGAAGCAAATATTAATCTTAAATTGCCAAAAAAAAATTATCAAAATTTGAAAGGTGCTATAGAAACATTAAACATGCTAGAAGTATCTGAAATTATTACTCGAGCGTCAATAATTCGAAAAGAAAGTAGAGGTGCACATTTTAGGGAGGATTACCCAGAGATTGATGATAAAAACTGGCTAAAAAATATTGTTATGTACAAAGAGAATGGGGATTTAAAATATCGTATAGATTTATTCAAATAAGAAAGGTGCCATCCTTCATTACAATTTCACCATCAATTTCAATAGTAACATTCTTCATTACTGCATCGTGATGGATATTGCTATATGTTTGACCTCCGATATTTATATTCTTACCAACAGCTAAATGTGCTGTACTTTTCATCATTTTATCGCCAACCGTTCCAGTGAGGCGCTTAAGTGTGTGATTAGTTCCGATCCCTAATTCAGCAATATTGTTTCCATTTTCGTCTGCTGCTTTAATTATACTTCGAATTTTATCTGCTTCTTCAGCTCCTTCGATTTTAATTACTCGACCATTTTCAATAGTCCATTTTACGGGTGTTTGAATGCCTCCAACCTTTTCAAAAAATACATTAATAACCGCTACTCCTTGAGCAGTCCCCTCAACTGGCGCTATTGCGGCTTCTGCATAGTCTGGGACTGCTCCCCACGCTCCTGGAACTACATGTCTAACTCGTAAGGGCGCAGATGCCCTATTTTTAATTGATAATGAAACATCAGTTCCCTCTTTGGTTCTAATTCTCGCTTCACTACCGCAAGTTAATATTTCGGCCAGTTTTTCTGTTAATTCTGTGATCTGAAAAATATCTTCCTTTGTAATTTCGTATTTAATGTATGGGACGGCACCTACTCTTGCTCCGGCTTGTGTGGCCGCGTTTCTCGCATTTGTATGGAGAAAAATCTGTATCGTACTAAGAGGTAAAGGAACTAAAATTACATCGGAAGATAACATCATCTTACTTACATCTTCCGGAGGTTCTATTTCCATGTCTCTAACATCCACTCTGATCGAGGTGACCTCCGCACCTAAGGCCTCAGCTTCCTCAGCTAAAACGCGGGCAGTTCTAGCAAAACCCTTAGCTGTGACGATCAATACCTTTTCTCTTGGTTTTATTCCCATGCAAGTTTCGACAATTACTCTTGCTCCTTCTCTAATACCCATTTTTATGCCAACTTTATTACTCTTTCAAATCATCTAAAAAAATCCTTAGTTCCTCATAAACAGCTTCAGTCATTCTTTCTTCGCTCCGCGTTTGTACATCATTCTAGAACCAAATGCTATAAAATAATCAACGATAAAATTTACTACTAAAAGAGTTGGAAAAAAGAAAGCGTTTAATAAGCTCGCCAATATTGGATAGCTTCTGATCTTTCTTTTTTCGTGAACAATTTTCGGGAATAATTTTGTGATTAGTTTTGGTTCGTTTTTATCGCTCACTATGCCTTTGCGGTTAAAGCCCTGCTGGTATTGATTTGTTCTGCTTAACGATCTGAAATCTCTATAAATCCATATGAACCATCCCGCGTAGTAATCCTTAGAATTTATCGTACGGATGTAATGATCAATTACTCGAACTTGCCTTTCCTCGCTAAATTTTAGCTGGTTCTTCCACCCTCCCCTAAAACCAACTTTCGCTCCCGCTCCAAACTCAGAAATTATCCAAGGTCTTTTGGGAGCCATTGCTCTCATAGCGTCTGCCATCAAGTTAAGTTGATTAACTCTCGCGTAATACCACCCTAAATAAGTATTCATTGCAGCGATATCAGCTTTATGTTGGGTAAAATCCATAAAAAATTTATACGATACGTAAGTTACGAGTCTTGTATCGTCCAACTTTCTTGCCCAGTCCATTAAGCGCTTCATAAATCGGGAACAGTTTGGCCGTTCGATAGGGACTTCGTTTCCAACGCTCCACCATATTACGCTCGGGTGATTGAAATCGCGATCAATTAAGGTTTTTAGCATCTTAGCTCCCAGTTTAAAGGTTTTTGGATTCTCAAAATTGCACATTCCCCACACTGGAATCTCTTCTAAGATTAAAATTCCTAATTTATCAGCAGCATCCATTAGGCTTTCGTCGTGCGAATAATGCGCAGTTCTTATAGCGTTAAAACCATAAGATTTCATATTTTTGATGTCGTTCTCGCGTTCTTCGTAGGGATAACTCCTTCCGTAAGGCATTAACTCTTCGTGCAACGAAGCCCCTCTAATTTTAATTCTCTTCTTGTTTAAATACAGACAATAGCCTCTTGCTTCAATTTGGCGGATTCCGAAATTGGTTTCGTATAAAACTTGCTTATCTTTTGATTTTATAATTAATTTATACAATTGAGGCGTTTCGGGAGCCCATAATTTGGGATTCTCAATTGAAAATTCTATTACATCTTTATCACCCTTTGATCCCGAAACGACTGGTTTGCTTTGGTCTTTAGAATCGGGTTCATTAACAAACCAATCAAAATCAACAGAGCCAATCTCTTTATACGATATTTCGATATTTGCTTTTGTTCGCGAAGGTAATTTGGTTTTGATTTTTACTTTTTCTACGCGATTTCTCTCCAATACCGCAATATCAACATCGCGGTAGATACCACCCCAATGAAACCAATCAAAAAATAAACTTGGAATTCCGTCTATTCTTCGGACATTATCAACTCTAACTACCAAAAAGTTTGATTTCTTTTTAACTATATAATGATCCTTTACTTTAAATCTGAAAGGTAGAAATCCGCCCTCGTTATTGCCTAGAGGTTCTCCGTTTAGCCACGCTTCGGTAAAATAATTAGCCCCTTTGAATTCAATAAAAGCGTCTTTATCGTCGATTTGCTGGTCAAAATCAAATGTATAGTAGTGCCAAAAAATACCTTCGAATTTTTCGTATCCTTTTAGAGTGTTAAAGCTAACTGGAATTTGTATATCCAAAAGCGAACCTTTTTTAGCGGCGAACTTCTCTTGTTGAAACCATTCTTCTTTTCTTCCAGCGTTTGTTTTATCAACTTCACAAAACCATTTACCATTAAGCGAAATTTTCATGATTTATTATTTGCTCCTTTTTTTTTTAAACTTTCTATTAGGCTCGGTTTTGTTGCTCTAAACATTTTAAAAACACTTATATGCGTTTAGATTGATATTTTATCAATGGCTTCACTGATCGATTTTTTCTTAATCTTACCATGCGTTGCTGCGCTAATTTATTTCCAACAACGAATAATTAAGTATAGTAAAGACGAGAATGAAAAGCTCTACTGTAAAATTTTGCTCGGGCTGTTCATATTCGTAATATTTTCTTTTTTAATTAATGTAGACTATAAATTTCCCGCGGGATTTATTATATGGCTGGGATTTTCCGTAATGATCGCTTTTTTTGCGTTATACAATTTCATTAATATTAGAATCCTCCATCGTACTCAAGAAATGGAAGAAATTGATAAAATTTTTCAAGAACTACGAGGACATACTCACGAATATCTCAGAAAATTTTTCCACTTTTTCGTTTTTGGGGGAGTTTTATTGTTCCTTTTTATATATAATTCAATATTGATAGTTTTATTGGACACATATCCCAACTTTGGAGAATACTACGACATCCATCCTTGGTGGCCTGGTTTTGACTATAAAGTCTATCCGATTTATATTCTACCAACACAAGTGGATGGGAGTTTGTGGATCTTTTTTATGTTAGCATTACCATTTGCCATCATTGTCGAGTTTTTTAGGCTAAGCCCAAAAATGGGCATTCCTTTCTATAGACTTTTCGTAAAAAGTTTAAGACCAAAAGAACAATACAACGCTGCACACTATTATTTTTTCGTCTTTGGCGTATTTATTTCGACTTCCTTTTTACCAGTCGCTTGTACATTTGGAATTTTATGTGTTTTGTGTTTCGGGGATACGCTTGCATCAATAATCGGCAAGAAAATTGGAAAACATAAACTTCCGGTAGTTTTTCAATCTGATAAGTCGTGGGAAGGAACGATTGGTGGGTCGCTGATTACTTTTTTTACCTCAATGTGGTTCGTAGGCTGGGAGTTAGCGATAATTTTAGCGTTAATATTTGGTGTATTCGACATCTTAACTCCCAACTTTCTAAAAATCTCTGATAATTTCTTATATCCGCTTTTATCCATCGCTGTGTTATATGTCATAGTTGTCCTCCTTGGTTTTGAAATTCACGCCCCAATCGCCGATCTCTTTCGTATATGGGACGAGTTTTATTGGAATTATCTCCCCGATTGGCAAAAAGCGTTCTATAATTTTTGAGACGAGAAAGAAGATCCCCAACGGGAATGATAGAATTTATTCATAAATAATCTCTTTCATGCTTATTTTTAGTTATCTTTGAAAATTTGAGCCCAATAATTAGTTCTTTCTATATAATAATCACCATATTGTTGGGATGGTTCAATTTCAGAACCTTCATGCCATTCATTAAAAGAAGTAATTAATATCCAATCGGCGTCTGCATTTAAGGATTTTTGCCATAAGTAATCATATGTTTGTCCATTATCTCTTTCAATCAAAATACCGGGTTCCCGAATTACTCTATCATCGTAACCAGGAATCACAGTTAGAGCACATAATTTATTATAACCTTTCGCCGTAATACTCATTGCCTTGTAAATGTCAGCAATAGTACCAAGGGACTTAGAATCAATGGTAAATTGTTTTTGAACATTTATAAAATAGGTTGGATTATAAATATGAATACCATCAAATGATGCAAATAACTCAGACCTTGGTTCTGGCGTGGGTACAATATCTGCTATCAAAAAGCAGTCATGTTCAGTTTTAATTTTTTCTGTTATTTTTTCCCAAATTAAGGAGGAATAGCTCATTGTAGTATAAAAGAAAATAACTGGTTTTCCATCTACTTTTAAAAATACATCTGAATTTGCATATTTTTCGATGATATATATAACTTCGTTTGAGATCAAATCGATAGCCTCAGCTATGGGTTTTTCTAAAATCCGTCCTGAAAATGTTTCATAATATATGGTGAGTTTAACGGATGTGGCGGTTCTTTCTGCGATATTTACTAAATTCTCAAAAGTAGTATCTGTATTATCCTCAATCCCCCACCAAGTGCAAATGAGAGCGTCAATACCAGCATCTTTAGCTAGTTTATAATGATATTCAATCAAGTTTGGATCATTAGAATCATACAAACCATAACTTGGGCTATTAGTTCCTGTGTAATTATCTGGTGTGGGTGGATATGACCCAAAATTCCAATGAAGCCAATTAGAACCTTGCGGGTCCGTTATACCCAAATTTGAATCGGTATAATCTATTGTATTACCATACCATGAATAATAAAAAGCTAAAACTTTTCGATCTATTGGATTCTTGTTTACTTCATTCATAATATTTGCGAACAATGGTATCATTGAAATCAATATCATTATAGCCACCGATATAACATTATTTCTGCTTTTAAATTGCGGTTTCCATGTCTTTATTGACAAATTGAGTTTGTTTTTAAAAACAAAAATAAAAACTGTAAATAGACATAACATAATGATGCTGTTGATAAAAATAAACAGAAAAGGTAAACCTACAAGGGAAGATAACAGAAACATAACAAGTGGTCCTACTATTAAGAAAATACCAGAAATTTCTAATTTTAACTTAATTATGCTTTCTAAAGTTATTATTAGCAATAATAAAAGAAGAAAATTAGATAAACTCCATAAAATAATATTGAATATTGAATGAATAAATAAGATGATGATTGAAGAGAAAAAAACTGTTAAAATTATGATTACTATAAGTAATCTCGAGTTTTTAAATTTTCCAAAATCGAGATTTAATGGGTAATATAGAATGAACACCATGAAAGTAGTAGTAGATAATAGAATGAAGAATGTGGTTAAATTATAATCAAGATTAGATATGCTACCAAGAAGTGAAGGATTATCAAACAAAATTATATTGAAAGTAAGAATACAACCGATTAATAGAATTAAAAATTTAGAGAGAGATTCATTTTGAATCCGTTTAGTTATGGTTGTATCGTTAAATTTCTGTTCTTTTATTTTTTCTATCACATTTTCTTCTTTCTTAACTGAAAATAGAAAAACAATACAAAAAATTGGAGTAATTATGTAGACAATAAATGGATGATATGTTAAATAAAATAATCGAGTTATTACATCCACGATAAATGCTAAATAAAAACTTAATCCAATTAGAAAAGATTTACTCATATTTGAGGTTCTTGCTTCTTTAGTAGTTACACTAAAAAATCCAGGAAGAAAAGTTCCATAGCTTAAAATTATTACCATATAAAAGAACAATCCATCAAAAAGGAGTAACATAAATGAGAATAGAGTAAGAACTGTAAAACTTGCTTTTAGAATTATGACATTTCTTAAAAACTTCTGTAAAAGCAGATCTAAGAGTAATGCTGCTCCATACACAACAACAAATATGATAATATCCTCTGCTACCGGTATAATTCTAAGAGTTTGGATAAAAAACCATAAAAAATAGGTGTTCGAAGCAATTAAAATTTGAAAGCTATAGTTTTTGGAGGTCATCCATATTACTTCAAGGTTATAACTTATTAATATTGTTATGTTGGAATTATCTGCCCGATTGCCAAAAAGCGTTCAAAAATTTTTAAGACGAGAAAGAGGGCCCACGGCGGGAATTGAACCCGCCCCTAGGGATGACTCCTTATCTCCGAACTGGAGAATAATTCACAGTCCCCAATACTGACCGCTATACTACGTGGGCCATATTTTTTAAATTTTAATCTTAAAATTATAATTACTACATTCTAAAAAATTTAATCATTCTTATTTAATTTTATAGAATCAAGTGAAATTCCATTGAATTTAGACTCTGATTTTTACTTTCGAGGTTTATTATGATCTTTAAATCTTGATGAGAAAAAGAATTGCCATGATAACTTTAATCCTCTCATTTTAATAAATGAACACTAAATAGTTAAATATTAAAATATAATATGTTTGTATTATGGTAGTTCAAGATATAAAAATGAATTCTCTACAAGGGATACCATCTGAGAGGGTTCGAAAAATAAGAGATGAAATGTTATCTAATCCTTTCGAATTAGATCTTGAGCGAGCACGATGTTATACGCGAATATACAAGCAAATGGAAAATTCTCCACCCTGTATGAAACAAGCTAAAGCTTTAGAGGAATTCTTACAGTGCCTTCCTATTCGGATTAATGATGATGAGCTTCTTGTAGGTGTAAAATCTAGTAAAGTGAGAGCTGATCCCATGGAAATAGAACACGGAAGGAATGCCGGAGCACTTAGCTTTTACTACGACGATACAATCAATCCAAAAATGAAAGCTACTCTCAGCTCCATGCTAGCTCTTTATGAGAGATATCAACCGCTTTCAGAAGAAGAAATTAAGGAGCTGAAAGAAGAAATTCTTCCTTTCTGGAAGGGAAAGACATTAGTGGACATTTCAAACGAACTCTTTAAGGAAGCAGGATTAATTACAGAAAATAAGAGTGGTTTACCAGATATCCCAATGTTTTCGATGGGAGGAACCAAAGCTTTTACACAAACAGTTGGACAAGGGCATGTCATTCCTGGTTATAGGCGAGTTCTTAAAATGGGATTTAAAGGAATCGAAGAGATGGCTGCAGAAGGTCTTGCGAACCTCAAGGAATCAGATGAGAATTACGATCAACGCAAGGATTTTTACGAATCAGCTCAGGTGACTGCAAGAGCAGTTTGCGACTATTCTAATCGCTATGCTGATCTAGCGTTGGAAATGGCTAAAAACGCTGAAGAAACAAGAAAAAGAGAACTTTCAGAAATCGCAGAGCGTGCAAGACGCGTGCCAGCGCTCCCGCCTAGAACATTCATGGAAGCGCTTCAAGCAATATGGATGACTAATGTCGTAATGGAAATGAGCTATGGAGAGGCGAATATCTTTTCTCAAGGACGAGTAGATCAATATCTTTATCCTTATTATGCCGCTGATATGGCAGAAGGCCGTATTACCTATGAGGAAGCTTTAGAAGCAATTGAAGAATATTTGGTTAAACTTTCTACTGTTGTTATCGCAGGACAAAACAATGTAACCATTGGAGGATTAGATAAAAATGGGCAGGATGCTACTAATGGCGTTTCATATCTAATGTTAGAGGCCATATCAAATGTAAAAAGCTTGCTAAATACACTATCAATACGAATCTCTTCAAAGACATCCCATGAATTCGTGAAGAGAGTAATTGAAACATTCCGATACACTGCGGGAATGGCCTTTCATAACGACGAGATATTAGTTCCACAACTTCATCAAACTGGCTATTCGTTAGAAGATGCTCGTGACTATTCAATTGTTGGGTGTGTGGAACCTGCTGGTACTGGAAACGACTTCTCCTATACTGCAGGAAATATTCTTTGGCCTTCAATCATTTTTAACATGGCTTTAAACGAAGGGCGCACGCTTTTAACAGGAAAAGAAATTGTCGGCGTGAAAACACCCGATCCAAGCACTTTCACTTCTTTTGAAGATGTAAAACAAGCGTTTGTTGATCAATTGACGAATGCAATCGACATAGCTGTACAAAAAGCCGAGCTTAAGGATAAAGCATATGCGGAATATCTTCCATCCCCGTTGCTCTCATCTACAATAGAAGGCTGTCTAGAGAGTGGAATGGATGGAACTCGAAATGGAGCGCGCTACAATAATAATCCAATGGGTTCACAAGGATTAGCAACTATAGCTAATTCATTAGCAGCAATTCGATGGGCGGTATTTGAAGAAAAATTGCTCACAATGGAGGAACTTTCTAAACACCTTCGTAAAAATTTCAGGGGGGCAAAGGAGATTAGAGAGATATTGAAAAACAGGGCTCCCAAATATGGTAATGGTGATGAAAGAACGGACGATCTAGCAAAATGGGTTGCTCATACCTTATGCGACATCACGAGAAAACATAAGGCGAGAGGAGGCGATGGGATATACCATCCATGTCTCATATCTGCTGCTGGAACACAAGTCATAGAAGGATTTATGTTAGGAGCAACTCCAGACGGAAGATTACAAGGTGAAGCCGTATCTAATGGCATGTCTCCTTCAAACGGTACAGAAAAAAATGGTCTTACAATGACCCTCCGATCAGCAGCTCATGCCACAAAGGACGCTCTTTTAACCAATGGAACAGCGATGAATGTAAGAATCTCTCCTTACTTAATACAGACAGACGAGGGCTTAGATCATATGGCTTCTATTGTGGAATCTTTTTTTGAGTTGGGAGGTAGAAATCTTCAGATTAATCCCTTTGGTACGGAAACATTAAAAGACGCTCAAGCACATCCTGAAAAATATCCCGATCTGTCGGTCAAGGTTTCAGGATACTCCGCTCGTTTCGTTGATCTTCGAAAATCGCTTCAAGACGATATCATTGCTCGAACAGAATTTAACTCACTAGAATAGTATTATAAACTTAACTTCTGAAAGTCTTTTTTTTCTAATTATCTAGTTAAACCAGACCACTTCACGTGTCTCACGCCAGTACTTTTAGCAACTTCTAGAAAATGTTCCATTTCTTCTTTTGTCATTAATGGTTCATCTTTAAGAATCCATGACTTACCTAGCCTTGAATATTTAATGTCGCATAATTTATTAAAACTTAATAAGTCCCATCTTTCAGGAATATTATTTAATTTATTTACAATGAATTCTCCAATTCCTTTAACATTCTCTTCCGTGGCAGTATAGTTTGGTATTAGCGGTGTCCTTACCCACATTATTTTTCCATTTTCTTTGATATAACGTGAAATCCATTTAGCATTTTCTAAAATTTTCTTATTTGAAACGCCCGTGTATTGTTCGTGTTTTTCAGGATCAATAACCTTTATGTCGAAAAGGACTATATCAAGGTAGAGTAATAAATCTTGATACACTTTTTTAGTTGAAGATCCACATGTATCTAAAGCAGTAGAAATGTCATTCTCCTTGCATAATTTTAAAAATTGTAAGAGAAAATCTGGTTGTAATGTAGGTTCACCGCCAGAAACAGTTATCCCTCCTTTTGTTTTAGCAAAAAATATTTTTTCTTTTTCAATATCATGAAAAAGATCTTCTAAATCCCACCACTGTCCAAACATATTTAATGCAGTACTAGGACAAGCTTCTACACAATCTCCACAACTAGTACATCTCTCTCTATTAATATGTAAGCCATCTTCTTCAAAAAACAAAATATTTTCTTGACAGGCCTCTAAACAACTTTTGCAACCAATGCATTTATGGTCTATCCATTGTAGTTGAGGTTTTTTTGGAATTGATTCTGGATTGTGACACCATACGCAATTTAAGAGACACCTGTTAAAAAAAATTGTTGTACGAATACCAGGTCCATCGTCAGTAGCCATTCTCTCAATTTTAAAGATTAATCCTTTAGATTTTGAATCTATAATAGACCACCTTGCTTGCTTCTGAAATTTATTTTCAAACAAAAATCTTATTACTTTTGTTTATGATTAATTATCTTTTTATCTATTTTTATGTTAATATTCGTAAGCTTTTAGTTTAGGAATCCACCCGCGGACACATTTCTTGTAATGTATATATTCTTCCCCAAATCTCTCAATTAAATGCTTTTCTTCGCTAAGGGGTATATAAATTAAGTTACCAATAAGAAAACAAAACGCGAAGAACAGAATCCACATCGAACCGAAAACTAAAGATTCCCCCACGCTCGTGATTATCACTCCAATTATCATCGGATTGCGTACATATTTATATGGTCCAACTATTACGAGCGATTTTGTTTCGACTTTTTTTGAAGGAAATAGAGTACCCTTTCCTATTTTATAGAAAAGGACAACGCAATCAAGCCACAATAGAAGGCCCATCCCCAATACAATAAATCCGATTACTAATAGGATTAAATTCGAATTTAAAATAGTAAATATTGTTCTTCCTTCGCCTAACCATAAAAT
>SMTZ1_10005031_pt1 | contig 13270 bp, 16 predicted proteins | sample DeeMarSWOR136_30_FD_25667 | JGI IMG/M metagenome (IMG submission 25667) | reverse complement strand
CTAATGGGAATGCTGCCACTTATGCTTTTACCAGTTGAAACTAAGTACTCGTCAACATCGCGTTCTAATACAGAGTCAACTACATCACTTATCCAGTGGATGCTGTATTCCTCTTCTAGAGACCCATTGGACACCTGACTGTCACCACCTTCACCCTTTGTCCTGTGCTAAAGAAGATTGCTCTATACTGAGAACTCGGTGACACGAAGTTCTGACTTGCTCTGGAATAGCAGATAAACCGGAACAGCAGCAATCACCACTACTACCAGAAGCGCCACAAGAGTAGTTACCATAGCAAGAGGAAGATAAAGGAGCGAAGGAACAGCTGCTTCGGGAATTAGGAAGTAAATGCTGAATACTGTGGCTACAAACACAGCTGGAATTCCTGACTTCATTCCGATATCGACACCCTCGGCAATTATTGTCTTGGCGATAAATGAGGGCTTGGCTCCGATTGATTTCATTATAATATAGTCACGCAGCCTGCCAAATACAGAAACAAGTAGGTAATTCATCAGACTAAGAAAGGCGCTTATCAGAGCCATTATTGGTAATGGCTGAATCAATAGCCAAAATGCGCCTATCGTATCGAGATTCTCTTCGAGCAGATCCTGTTGGAGGAAAATCTCAAAGCCCTCAGCATGGGCAAGAGTTTCAATCTGGGCTATAGTTGAAGGGTCATATTCTTCTAGTTGAAAGAGGGCTAGATTTACTCCCGAAACACCAAAGAGGTCCTGCATTAGCTCAAGATTCAGGAACGCAACATCACCACCATTGAGAATATCAAATGCGATGGCACTGACATTCAACGAAGAGCCACTTACTTCTAGTTTTTGTACAAGTGGATCATCATACATGGTAACTGCTATCTGCCCTCCAATCCACACATCAAGGTTTGAGCTAACCTCTTGGCCTTCAAAGAACCAGTTTGACACAGTTGAGTCCCAATCAAGACCGACAATCAAAGCTTTCCCACGCCGGCCTTGGCCTATGCTTTCATATTGCTCAAAGGTGGGATTCCATATGATTCCAGGACCTTCACGTATGTCTGCGTATTGCAACAGTCGTAAGTCGATCTTCGTGACGGCAGGCAGATCTGTCACTGTGCCAATGAGGCTTGATGGTATCATGTAAGTGCTGTTCATGAAATCAAAAGACTCGTTCAGAGTGTCACCATTGAGAGAGTAGGCATCATAATACTGATTCAGTAGGTCAGGATTACCAATCGCAACGACATCTGAACCCATCGACCTGATTATGTATGCGTCAGTGGTTGCTTCTACTACTCCTCCACCAATCCATAACATCGATGCTAATGATATGCTTAGAAAGAGAGAGAGGAGAGTACGGCCAGAACCCCTAAATCTTCGACCTGTCCCCTTGGTGGCAATTCGAAATGGCAAGCCAAAACTATCCAGATATCCTGCTCTTCTTACTTTTGTGCCAACCTCTGGGTTCAGTGCCGCTATTGGGGATTCATGCACAGTATCATAGATTGGCTTTTGAGCTGCAAAGAATCCGATGATTAGATAGATTGCAGCGTATGCCAGAACCTGGAGCCATGGAAATTCTAAAGAGAAATTGAGGGAGGGAACAAGTGATGCCATCCAAGCCAGACCGAACACATAGAGGAGTGCGCCTGCGGCAATCCCGACGATTACACTAGACCCGAGGAGGATTAGGGCTTGTGCCATAAAATGGTCGAAAATCGTGTCCATCAGGGTGCCGATTGACTTCATGAGTCCAATATCCTTGCGTCGTGTCACAACTTCAAGTGAGATGGTACTGGAAACCACAACAACTCCAAGTGACAAAGCCAGCAATAACGTTGCCCAGATGAAGGTTTCAAATAAGATTGCTAACGCACCAGCAATACTTCCTGAAGTGAGAATGAAGGTGACATCAAGTAGTGCATTGCCAAATAGAAGAAGGAATGTCGTAGCTGCAACTACCGTTGTTAATGAAGCAAAAATCAGTGTGGTCCTGAATGGACGCCTCTTCAGGTCCTTTGATGCATAGTCTTGCTCAGACATTAGAGGACAACACTCCATCGGCCATAGTCAGATGACGTGCACCTTTCGTTCTAACAATAGCAGAGTCATGAGTCATCGCAATTACTGCTTTTCCAGACTGATGCAATAATTGGAGAAGATCTCGAACCATCTTTGCACTCTCTGAGTCCAAATTGGCAGTTGGCTCATCGGCCAGGATTATAGGGGGATCATTTGCCATTGCTCTGGCAATAGCTACTCTTTGTTGTTCTCCAGAGCTTAATTGCCACGGAAGATGATCAGTCCTTTCAGCAAGCCATACTCTTTCCAAGAGCTGTAGTGAGTCTTCTTGGATTTCATCCAAGCTTTTGTCAGTCAATTGCATAGGGAACATGACATTCTCTAGCGCAGTGAGTGTGGATATTAGGTTGTAGCTCTGAAAGATGAAACCAGTATTTGCAAGACGAAAGGTCGCCCTGAACGATTCATCATAGTCCCCGATTGGGACATCCATCACAAATACGCGACCCTCAGTGGCGTAGTCTATTGCACCAATGATGTTGAGTAGCGTCGTTTTGCCTGACCCTGAAGCACCAGTGATCGCAACAAACTCGCCCATTCCGATTCCGAGGTTGATGTTTTTGAGCGCATCAATCTCTCGTTTCCCAAGGGAATATCTTCGCGATACATTTTCGAGGCGTACCGCGAACTTAACTCCATCACTGTCTATGCTTTCAATGGTTTCATAGATGTCATCAGCTACCCAGGCATCATCATCAGACATGGCAGGCACCTCTTAGGTATCATTTCAATAAGATGTGAGGGCATCTTGCCCTCAGCTCAGGTCAGTTCTAGTTGAAAGATAAATCTACAGGTATCTCAACTAATGTACTAGTAGCCCCAAGGAGATAATCGAATTCCGGGCCCAATCGCTCAACATCAGAGGTTTCTCTCTTCCGAAGACCCGAATTGTACGAAGGATATCGGAATCTACTAACCCGGTCACGTAGTAGCTAACGAGGCTTTTGTCAACCGAGAGAGTCCTACTCAGTTCTGCTTGAGTGATTCGCCCATTGGTCGCGCACTCCTGCAGGATTGACTGTATCGTTGGGTTTCTGGTGAATGCAGTCAATCTCAATACTTGATCTTCTGAAGAATATCCGCTAAGAAACAGATGTCTGGCATTACCGTTCCTGATAGAGATTATCACACCTTCACTCTCAAGATTATTCAGATGGTATTGAAGAGCACCCATTGCGCAACCTATGTTTCGATGAAGCTCTCTGAGATGAATTCCAGGATATGTGGAGATTTCATCAATTACTCTGTCTCGCAGCTTCTCAAGTCTTTCTTGGTCTCTTCTCTCCAGTGAGATGGTGCCTAATGCCAAGAACAGGGAGCCTGGTATGATTGAACGCGACAACCCGTCAATAGAAACAACAGAGGTGCCTATGCCAGATAGTATCGAACTCAAATGGAAGTCAATAGTTGATGTGTTGTGCAACCATTGCACACTGGGCTTAAAGTCTATGGCAGGCATTACTGAAGAATCAGAAACTTCTTGAGCAATTAGCTGTGAGCTTGTAGAACCAAACCCAGAAAGGACTAGTCCAGTTAGACTTGTCGCTAGAAGAAGGAATGACAGTCCTACTATGAAGTTCCTAACTATCTTTGAGCCCATTGTCCATCTTCCGCCTATTGGTTATTGATGTTTATGCCAATTAAGCAATTTGAATGATTAAGGGACGTACTATTAATCAATCTATCCACGCGCAGGATATGTGAGAGTTATCTTGAACCTGCAAGCATCTCCCCCAGCTGACATGCAGGTCTCTTCAACAATCTGCAATTTTTCATATTCCATCCTGTTGTAGTCTGTAAGATACTCAATGACTGCCTCTGTGAATCCTTTGAGGAAGTAGCATGATGGCTCATCAGCATCATAGCCAGATGCATAGGGATTGTCTTGGATTCGAATAATCGCTTCTTCATCTAGGAAGAGCTTGTATAGATTCTCAATCTCAACATTGCCAAATGGTACAATCAATGTACCAAGTGCCATCTTGAGAAACTCGACAATTCCCTTGAAATCCCCTGGTGGCTTCTGTTTGCCCACTCTGAAGTACTCACGCTGCGCCTCCAATCCAGCAAGACGCCCAGCACTATAGTAAAGGTCTTTAACACTGTCAGGGAACATCACTGCAATACGATTACCGAGCTTATTCCATGTCTTAGCGAAAAACGCTCTCATTAGGTCTCTCTCTTTGAGTCGACCTTGCCACCAAGGAATAACATCTTCCTGTTCAGACATTATACGCCTCCGAAGGAGGAAGAACAGAATCGCGTGTTAAGTGCTTTGTGTTGACTCACTATACTAGACGGACATTCCATGTACAATTGTCAGCACCAGTGGCCTTGCAAAGCTCTTGGAAGACCTTCGCATCTACGCCCTTGATTTCAAGAATTGCCTCGAGGATGCCACTGAATGCTTCGCAGTAGCCAAATCCCCTCATTCCCTCCAATGTGACATCTTGACACCATACGCAGTCTTTATCAACAACTCTGACTGAGCCCCTTGCGGACTTCATATCCACATCAGTGGGCTTCCTATCAAATAGTAGTTTGTAGACACTATCTATGAGCTTGCCAACATCTTCACGTGTCATCACACTTTCTTTTGTCCTAGATGCAAGCTCGGTTGTCAAATAGAGATGAGATCCCATCTCTTTGCCTAAGTCACGAAGTCGTTGATTAGCCTCATCTATGTTGCTTGTTTCAGCGAGGACCTTGTCAACCCACTGAGCGTAAAGGCTTACGAACAATGGATTTTCTATCTTTGCCATATGATGTGGAACCTCATTCTGATTTTCTAGATAGTCTTGCCAATCATCTTGATACCATACTTCTTGTTGCGGGCGATTATTTGAATAACTTTGGAATTCTGAACACCGGCCATTTCTGCTATCTCTTCAGTGGTCTTAGTGCCGTCGCATAGCCTCAATATCTCGACGTCGCGACCATCGATCTTCGATAAATCTCCAATAAACTTTGGACACTTCACAAATCTGCCCATTGTAGCTTCAGAAACGACAATGGATTCTTCACACAAGGGAACTCCAACTATGTTTTTCGAAGCAGCCCATTTTAGAAGATCAATTACTCTCTCGTTTGGTTGAAACATTGAATCGGCAACTTGTGCAACTGATAAAGAACCATCCACAAGCATTAGGACATCGAAACCGAAATTTCGATGCATCTGCTTCATTTCCTTATACAGGTCAGAGTCAAGGGTCAAGGCGGCTGCATAAGCTGGACCCCTTTTCGGGACTGTAGAGGGCTGAACGTTGAAAGCCTCTGGAGGTCGGACAACAACTTCTTGTATAGGCGGCGGCGTAGGTTCGACAGAAATGATAGGCTCGGTCACTATTGGCTGTGGCGAGGGCATCTCAGATGATGTCGATGCAGCCTGCATGGCTATGCTTTCAAGTACCTTGAGATTGGATTCGGCCGATTCTTCAAACTCCTCTGGAGGCGGCGGAAGCTCAATCCCTTCCAACAACCTCAGCACATTTTTCGTCTTGGCAATGGCAAGGCCAAGTTGCAACTCTGGCACATAAAGAACTGTAAGTATCCAATTCAAATCGACCGGAGAGAGAACCACAAGCCCCCTATCTGTGTCAATTGTCATGAGGCGTAGATCTGTTTTGTAAAGATTGATACTATCCCTAACTCGAGGAAAGAGCTCATTAGGGAAAGAGAAGCTCACAAATGGCCGTCCGGCCTTCGTCATCAAGGAGTAGCCGAGCACCTGCTCATCGAATCTCAGTTTTGCCAGGGCTCGTTCCAGATCGCTGTTCATCTCTGCACCTCTATTTTGCTCTAGACCAATCTTGACTGCCTGTGATTGGCTTTCATCCGATGTGGTCTGAAAAGCATTGTGGTTGCACGATGGAGTGTTTCGCATTGGTGCCAATGATTCACTCAATACTTGCGGGTACAGATTCACGTACCACACTCGAAGAAACCGTTAAGTGTATTAATTATACGCCACAGCAAGACTCGAGGATTGGAAGAGGCCACATAATGAGGAATCTACTTGGCGGCTTATTGGGGACACTCATAGGTTCGTGGCTATTAGTACTCATATTGAATCTGAATCCTCCGTCCTACCCTCAAGAAGTGATTGGCCTATGGACTTTTCTTGAAGGCAGCTACAGCTTGAGTCAGAGCTACGTGACTATGTTCAGTCTACCCACGTTGGCATCGTATCTTCTAGTATGGCTAATAATGGGTGCTGTTACAGCACCATTCTCGAAGTCAGGATGGAATGCAGTGAGAACGGCGCTCTGGACAGGTGCTTGGATCAGTATGTGGGCACTAGCCTCAATTCTTCTTCTGAATCCTGGATTTTGGAGTGATCCAAGTCGGAATTGGAGCTTACTTCTGCTATTCACATCTACAATAATTGCTTCAACTCTCACTCTTTTGTCTGCCTATCCCATAACCAGAATCATGAGAATGGCTCGTCGCGAGAGAGAGCTGCCAATACCAGATAAGATAGAAACTATATGCGAGTGTGGCGCAGTGTTCAAATCAAGACCCTTGGTTTGTTCTGAGTGTGGTAGAACACTATCTGGATAGAATACAGATGTGGAAATCACCCTAGTTATCGTTGCCTAGTGATACCGCCACCAAGGATTCCGCCCACCACAGCAGCAATTGCAGGATAGAGGGAACCATAAAGTACAGCCTCAAGGATAAGCATCGAGGGGCCCCCGAATAGGGCCGTAAAATCAGTGGTCCCAATCACAAAGACAAGTATCCATGTCAGAAACGCACCAGCGATGACAGCGAAAAGAGCTGCAAGAATTCCTGAGAGAATATCACGAGCAAAGAGGCCTGCCATAAGACCACCAGTCCCCCAAGCGAGAGCCATCAAGACCGTCCCGCCTTGGGCGCCAGTCATTAGAATGGCACCTAGGCCTGAAAACCCAACAGTTGCAGGATAGAGAACGGTTCCTACAACAGCGAGTCGCATCTCCAGATCAGTGTAAGACAGAAAATCGGCTACTACGGTGGATGAGATGAGGTCCTCAGGCATGACACCACCAAAGGTCAGTACGACAAAGGCGATTGCGAAAGCTGTGATTAGGCCTATGAACGTGCCAAGAAGTTGACCCAAACGCGGACCTCCGATATGTCTACTATTCTCTTCTCGATTCGTGCTTTTATATACATATGCGCGACGGCCGATGCAATTGCCTATTTTTGAATCTCACACATTCTATATTGAGTCGTGGTTCAGAGATATTTCCTCAGAGTCCACGTGCAGACATCATCACCAAGAGCCTTGCATGATTCTTGAAAGCTATCAGCCTTAAAGCCTCTAAGTTCCATTACTGCGTCAAAAACTCCGCTGACAATATTGCAGTATTGAAGCCCTGGCATATCTGTAATCTCTACACCAGCACATATTGGACAGTTGGCATCTGTAAACTTTATTGTCTGCTCGTCATCGCTCACCCATATCTTAGTGAACTCTTGACCGGAATTGACCTTGTATGCCAAACCCAATGTGCTGGCGAACTCGGCAAACTCGCCAGCGTGCTCGCGGATTCTGTCAGCATAATCCATTAGGAGGGTTTCACCGACCTTGAAACCAATCTGTTTCATCTTGCGATTGATTTCTTCGACACTCCCACTTCCAGCCATGAGTAGGTTCATCATTTCTCTGTAACTCGCTTGAAATAGAACCTTTGACACTTTGTCGGTCATGAATGACCATGCGATCTTACCTTTGATTCCCATTATCTTTACACCTCTGGTCTAGCTATGCATCTTCTTGCTTTTTCTTACAAACCTGAGCGTCTTGCCTCGGTAAGGAATTATGCTCTGCAGTGCTTGGAAGTATGGGATGTTCAGTTCGTTGGCAATTTCCTGTAGAGGCCTATTGCCATCACACATGGACAGCAGGTCCCGATGCTCTTTCTTCGCTTTCTTCAAGTTACCCTCAAAGAGTGGCAACTCAATGATCTCGACTGCACCAGTTTCCTGTTCTTCAGGACATTCCACGCTGACTATATTCCTTGGAACACACCAGCGAATTACTGCGAGCGTTTCTTCGACTCCTCGAGCAAGACTCTCAGCTATCTTGAAAATTGTACGTTTCTCATCAACCATCAGTAGGACATCTATACCAAGGTTAGCAAATCGAATCTTGATATCCTTGTTGAGACCGGATTCGAGGGTCATCGATTCGTTGTAATTCTCTCCTCGAAAAACAACACAACCATGATGGATCTCAATCTCGATTTCGGCTATTGGTTCCAAAATCGCTTCAAACACCGGTTCTGGTTCAGTCACAGGAGGTTCAAGCAGCTCTGTTGGAGTTGAAGATTGAGAAGTAGCCCCAACTTGTGGATGCTGCAATGGCGTGGGTACTGAAGCAAGAGTGGGAGGGGGAGGCAGATTGACTTCGCCCATTAGTTTGATAACATCCGCTGCCTTTTGAAGCGCCACTCCGAGCTGCAAGTCAGGCGAGAAGAGCACTGCAAGCACCCAGTTTGCATCTATCCTAGAGAGAACAACAGTGCCTTCGCCCGTCATGACATTCATCATCCTTAGAGAATCCGAATGAATGCGGAGAGCACCCTGCACCTGCGGCAAAACCTCCTCTGGAAGAGAGAATGATAGGAATGGTTGCCCATCATTTGTTATTAGAGCATATCCGCTAACTGCCTCATCAAATTTGAGTTTGGTCAAAACACGCTCTAATTCCAAGAAGACGCACACCTATTTTTCCATTTGTAGTTGCCCGGATGTATCAAGAACGGCTAACAAGTCTTTCGCCGAGGGACTCATAGGGGGGGTTAGAACGAAGAAATATGATTATCTCCTCTATGGAGGGGTGAGAGGCATCCACAGAGGAAACATATTGCGATGCAATAGCATTAGCGAGAGTCAGTCGATCGAAGTCCGATAATCTTTGCAGTGTGCCATAAATATCTCCTGCATTCCATGAATCTCCAGCGCCACAAGTGACCCTACTTACTGCATCAAATGCAGGAACCGTGGTAAGATCGTCATCAACAATGGTTGCAGCGAAATGCGGAGTATGTAAATCAATTCTCGTTCCAGTTTCAGTCGACAAAAATTGTGCAGCAGATAACCAGTCCTCAGGTTTTGATGAGGGCTGGTCCCAACGACTATCCTTTCCACTAATAGCCCACGCAAACCAGCGAGCCTCATTCTCATTCAAACTTACTATGTCAACTAGACCTTCAGCCAATGCCTTCCTAGCAAGCGGTTCTATTATCTCTAAATGTCCAGAAGGATCGCCGACATCCATGAATCTCAGGGCTTTTGATGATTCTCCCACCATCGTAAACAGGTCTTCTGTAAGTTGAGCTGCATCGGGATTATGATTCAAGTTGAGTAAGGCTACGAGACTGCTCTCACGTATTGATGATAGGTCTGCTTCTGTGAGGTCTGAGAAGGAGAACTCCGCAGCAGAACCACTATCACTCACCATAAGATTCACGCGTCTTCCCTTGAATTCAAGCTCGATTGACACAGTTGAAGATAATCTACCATTTGTATGAATATGACTTAGATCAAGGTCAGGGCTCACAAGCGTCGGAAGTATTTGTGAACCATACTCGTCTGTAGTTACAATGAGAACGGGATCAAGACCTAGCGTGAGAAGAGCTGAGGCCGTATTCACGGAATTCCCTCCTCGACGAAGGAACTGTCTATTACCTAGGAGGTTTCCTCCACCTTGCTTGGCTAGTCTTGTTAGACCTTCGATGAATTCCTCAAAGCCTCCAGCTATGACAAAGTGGTCGACATAGAAATCCGGTAGAATTACTGGTCGCCCTACTTCGACTGGATTCTCAAGAGCTTCGATGAGCCGGTCGTACTCCAGCACTACCGCCTCCATTAGAGAACTGAACCGATATCAGACCTTCTTCAGCGCGGCCTTCACCATAGCTGTGATTCGATCTTCTTTGATACCAGTCTTCTTGGCCACCTTATCGATATCACAATAAGCCAAATCAGCGATCGACTTAATGCCAGCTGCCACCAATTGTTCAGCCTCATCCTTCTTGACAGGTCTGAGAGATACAAGCTCTGCAACAACCTTGTCATCCTTCTTTGTAGGCTTTGACTCAGCGATTTCCGTTTTAGTCAGCTCGGCAACAAGATCATCCAGATCTTTGATGTACTGCTTAAGTATCTCCACATTCTCTTCATGTGTGGTCTTTCGTCTGACATCTATAATGAGTCCCATGCGACGCGCTTCTTCGATCGCGAGTCCAGCCTGTTCCGTTTCATTAATACTGAATCCTCGACCCCTACGGGGTTGGCCCTTACCAGGTGACTTCACGCGGGGCTCTGCCGCTATTTCGAAGCTCATAGAGAATCACCAAATTCGGCACGCCAGCCTGAGGTCTGCTTATTAGGCTTTCGAGATGGCAAAGACTCGCATATTACTTGGAGCGAGTAGTTGCTGATGTAGAAGAGGAAGACTGCACTACTAGTCAACCACCGAATTGATTCCATGCTGTCAAATCACTACAATTTCAGCATAGATGTTTCTTACTTGTCTAGTCCTCAGATATGCGATTATGACAGTATTGAGAAGGATGAACGGAATGCTAAATGTTAGAAGGTACATGATAAGCGCCGCAACATTCCTTGCAAGAGCAATCCTCCAAGACCAAGGTTTCAGTTGCCAAAGCCCCCATCCCGTAAATACAGCAATTACTGATAACGCTCCACGAATTACTTCATATGCAACAATTGCAATCACGTAACCTGGTGAAACTGGATATATACCCCCAGCAAAGTTCATTAGCATAAAGACAAGACCCAGAATTCCTGACATAAACTCTAGAGTGGCTACAATTGTGACTGTTGTATCCATTTCGTCTACTTCTGCAGAGAGATCGTTCGTCAATTGTGACATTGTTTATTCCCTCTTCCTCGTCAGCAGTATTGCCATTGCCACCATTACTAATGGAATGAGGATACTCAAAGGAAGTATGATGAAGAACACGGGCACTTGGATGTCCATACCTCGGGGGATCATTTCCAGAAATACAAACACAATGGTCACGGCAAGTATGCAGCTCATCACGATTAGAGAGCCACCAACAAGATACGCCCATTTGGGTGGTCGACTCATGGCGCTCGACCCTTTTCCCAAGAACTGCTGTAAAGTTGGCTCTCTAGTCACTTGACACATGGATTTCAAATGTGGTCCCTGTTATTTACCCCGTTTGTACAAATATGCTTTTAGCCCGCTCACGGATTGCTATGAAGGAGGACGGCATTTGGAGTCTTTAGTTAGATGAGCGTCGAAGTATATTGTGAAGAGATTAGTTATGGGTGTTGGGCTTTCGAGCTGGGATCTAAAAATCCTCGAGCGTCGTCTGCTTGACTGACATACGTTTGAACATTAAATCGAGTTTCTGCTGTTGTCTTGGCTTCATTCTACCCATTAATTGGAGCATCTGCAGTGCGTTGAACGGTGCATTTCCACCAAAATGATTGTTCCAGTATCCTAGAACGGATTCGGTTCTAGACATTACATCTTCTAAACGAGGCTTCCATTCCCTTAATTCCTCAATGGAATAGAGATAGTTGTACCATGGATTCACTCCATGGCCATGCCATCGTATATAGGCGAAATCTGTGGTGACACGCAAATCAATCGGGAGCTTGGGTTCATCAACTATCACGTATGCCACACCATAGTCCTCAAGCATCTTCGAAACCCTCTGATTGAGCCAGCTCTCATCCCTAAACTCAATAGCATAACGAAAGGATGAATCAAGCTCTGAGAGGAACCTCTCCAGATTGGCCATCTTAGAAATGTCCCAAGGCGGAAGTTGAATCAGCAAAGCTGCAATCTTGTGTTCCAAGGGACTCACAAGAGAGTAGTAAGATTGCAGAACTTCACCGCCCTCGCCAGACAGATCTAGTCGACTGTCATGAGTGACTTTCTTAGGAATCTTGGCAGTGAAGAATTTGTCCTCACCTAGCGATGCAAGATGCTTCACAAATTTCGCTTGCGGTAGGGCATAGAACGTTGAGTTTATCTCCGCAGTTTCGAAGATTGCAAGATATTGCTGAAGAAGCGATCCTCTTGAGTGATAGAAAACATCCTTCCAATCGCTTTCATAGGACCAGCCACTTGTTCCAATATGGAGCCCCTTTCTTGGCAATGTCACGGTTTGATGATGGTAACAAATGGGTTTCTATCTTCCGGCGTTGACGAAGAGATTCATAAGAAGCAAAGACTGCGATGCAGGTGTGTTTGACCAATGAAGGCAGCAGGTATCAAGGCCGAGTTCAACAATCTTGAGATACATATGGGCGACTTTCGTGACAAAGGCTTCAAGATGAAGTGTGACGTTAGTTACGAGGACCTTCTCTTGGTCATGGATGGAGGGAAGAGGACAGCACGTCTTCATGCTCGAAACATCAACAATGTCCATCTGGAGAAGAAGGCCATACGTATTGCCGCATTAAATTTCGAAGTTTCAGAGGGAGAGAAGGTTAGTGTTGCCAGTGGTTCAATAAGACTGGAACTTGGAAGTGAGTCCGAAGCATGGTACAAAGAGCTTTGGGGCTAGAACCTCAAACTGGAACATCTTAAATACAGGACAAGACGTGCCGACTCCCGTGCACTCGTGGTGATTCGGATGTCTGAGCAGATAGAGTATGTTGAGCTTCGATTTGTTGACATTCTAGGCCGAATGAAAGCTATGATTGTGCCTTGCAATCCAGCGGACACATTAGATGAATTGAGAAAGGATCCTGTTCTGTCAGAGGGAACGAGTCTAGATGGGAGTTCAGTTGCTGGACTCTCAATGGTTGAAGCTTCAGATCTCCGTCTAGTTCCTGATTCAGATTCATTGATCGAACTCCCATATTCACTTCAGAGAACAGCTGCTGTGATGTGTTCTGTAAGCGAGAAAGAAGGTAGAGAGGGAAAGGAATCCATTTACCCACTAGACAGCCGAGGGGCACTTCATTCTGTCTGTGAAAGACTTCTATCTGGAAAAATGTCTCTAAAGGCAAAGATAGAACCTGAATTCCATTTCATCACACAGGACGGGGAGCTATTCGATTCCAGCGGATATGCGGACACATATCCTCAGAATCCTGGTGCTGACATCCTCCTTGAAATTGCCACTGCTATTCGAGACATGGGAATGAAACCACTTATGATTCACCATGAAGTGGGAGAGGCGCAACAGGAGATTGAGATC
>SMTZ1_10015529_pt1 | contig 13273 bp, 8 predicted proteins | sample DeeMarSWOR136_30_FD_25667 | JGI IMG/M metagenome (IMG submission 25667) | reverse complement strand
CAGTCAAAGACATATCAAGTTCGTACTCAAGTAGGTCAGCAACTCGTCCCGTTGAAGGATCTATCAAATTAATTAAAGCGTCTAACCATCCTGTAGTTGCATTTAATTGACTAGTGCTAATACTGAATACACCCTCTAAGTAAGATATGTTAGATGGATCTTCTTCTATAGCAGGAAGCCAATGATTCGCGAAGCTATCCCTATTAATAAACGCGTCAGGATTTGTTTCATTCCAAAGTTCTAAACATTCTGTAAGAGTGAGATTACTAGCATCTGGTAAACCGACTTCAAAATATGGTGCTCCCGCGTAGGATGAGTTAAACTCACCAAGAAGCCCATCAGGGAGAAAATCTTCACCAGAGATAGTACCATTCGCCCATTGTTCGTAGAATGCTAAAGTAGCAAGTTCATTTATAGTTGGTCCTGGTTCTGCCTCAACCAATACTGGTGTGAGATTGTTAATAAAATTATTTAACCATCCAAATAGTATTGCTAATTGAGTTGAAGTTATATTAAATGTATCTGATAATAATGTCTGAAGGATTGAGTTTCCTGCTACTGCTTCTACCCATGTTTTAATTCCATCATCGTTTACAAACGAATGTGCAATCGAATCATTCCATAGATCAACACATTTCATAAATGGGATAGTTGTTGGTGTTGGAATTCCCGCTTCTAAACCATAAGTTCCAACTGGTATATCATTATCTAATAGATGCAAATCGATACCATCACTAACATGTGTACCATTTGCCCATTGCTCAAGAAATAAAATAGGAGCATACAATTGAGGTGTCATCCCTATGAAACCAGGAACTATGCTAGGGAACATATAAGTTGTAAAGTAACCAGCCATTATTGAGAGTTGTGTCCAAGTAACATTATAATAACCCTGCATTGAAGCATTAACACCAGGATCGCTTGTATATGTGAAGACTTCAAGAAACGTGAGAATTCCTGAGCCTAACTCCAAATCGCTAAGCAAACCAGGGATATCTGCGATTGATGGTAGAGATACTCCAGTATAGATTAATGTATTTTGTGCATATGGGGTAAAGGTTAGATTACCTCCACCAGCCCATTCTGAAATCCCCAAAATTGGTGATGTTCCATTTATTGTCGCATTCCAATTTTGATCATTAAAGAAATACTCTAAGGTTGTAGTAACTGACCCATTAAAACCAACTTTAGCCGAATTAATAGTTCCATTGATTATTTGAGCAGAAACAGAGCCGTTGATTATAGGTACTAAATCAGTATTTGCACTCTCATTTACTTCTCTTAGAACTTGAGGTGTAGCTAGCATACTTATCACTGACTCTATTCCAACTATAGCTTCCTCTTTAAATCCTTTAAGTACATCTGGAGTTGCTAATACAGGAATTTCATTCATTAAACCAGGAAGTGCATCATTCTTAATCTTTATCATAGCTTCAGGAACCCCATTATAGACCCGATCTCTGAGATAATCATTTATCACTAAGCCAGTCGGCACCAAGCCAGTACCCACCGCTAATAACACAATTCCAATTATTACTTTAGATTTAGTTGGCATATTATATATGTTAACATTTCTTTATTTAAATAATATTTCAAATTGGTCATTGCGGTTTCAATGAGCGTTTTAATTCTTCATGTGTTATTTTTAATTAGTTAAACTACCATTTATTTCACTTGGTAAATAAAAGAGAAATAAAAAAATTAAATAATCATTCTCTCGGCGTAATATAAGATTTAGATTGATAAAGTTAAGTTTCAGGTATATTTATAAAGCGGTTTTAATTAGAGTTTTGAAAATTTGAACTTTATAAAACTAATTTTGTCTTCTTTTAAATCCTCATTACAGTAAGGGCATTTGATTTCATTATTCTTCTTTATTTTGGAAAGAATATTTTCCTTTAAAGATGCTGAGCACTCCTTATTCGAACAAATATTTAACGCTCCTAATATTTCATTTTTTTCTCTTGATAGATCATCATGTTTGATTTCAAGTTTTTTAGCAGTTACTCTCTCAGAAAGTAGTTCAGCATTTTTTTCAACATAATTCTTTAAGTATTCTGAATTCGTTCCAATTGATAGGCTAATCTGCTCTCCGACCTTAAAATTATTTCTCAGCTAACAGTTCATCATCAAGACTGGTATCCAGATAAATATTGCAATATTTAGATTCTACTTTGATTAAATTATCATCTGATTTTACAGAATCTTCAATCGTTAAATCTTTAACATTACCTACTTTTTTAACTATCTCTGGGAAAGTTATTTTGGGCATTCCTTCTTTCGGTTCAATTATAATTTTTTTATTTGGCCATCTCATTCTTATTTTGTTTTCTTCTTTTAAAGCACGGATGAATTCAATTAAATCTTTGGTGAATAGCATTTGTTCTTCCAATTCTATATCAATTTTTTCCTTTTCGACGATAGGCCAATTGTGTAAATGAATACTTTCAGTTTCTTCTAGACCTATTAAGCTCATATATGGTTTAAACATTTTTTGATAGATTTCTTCAGTTAACATTGGATTGATTGGTGCCAATAGCAATAGGACTTTAAATAATATATCAAATAACACTGTCATTATCATAAATTTATCTGAACTCTCAGAATAGATATCCAATTCTTCACGGTTCAGCATTATGTACCACCTGCTAATATCATTAATAACAAACTCTCTTATTTCACTGGTAATCCAGGGGAGTTTATAGTCATCAGATAATTCAGTGATTCTTTTTATGGTGGAATTTAATCTTGAAATTATCCATTTATCTAATAAATTCAAAGTCATGTTTTCAATTTTATAGTTGGATCGATTATATTCGGCTAAATTTAATTTTTCACTTGTATATACATATACATTCCAAATTGTATTAATGACCTTAAAAGTGTCTGCATATTCTTTTGTATTAAAATTAAAATCGCGCCCTGGTTGAGTTACCCCTATTGAATAAAAGCGAAATGTCTCAATCCCTTTTATTTTTGAGTAGGATTTATTTTTTTCTAATTCGTCTAATGTTCCTTCAATCAAATGTTCAGGAAAGATTTGATTACCTTTCGATTTACTCATTTTAAGCCTATTCCTTAAAGTCCATCCATGCATATAGCAAGCATCATAGTTTTTACGCTTAGAGGATACCATTGCACTGCATAACAAGGTGTTAAACCATCCCCTAATTTGGTCTTTTCCCTCAAGTATGAAATCTGCGGGAATCCATGTATCATAATGATTTTTACCGTCATAAACTTCCTGGGCAGCCCATACAACCGAACCAGAATCCAGCCAAACATCTAAAATGTCTGGAATTCTTTTTTTTGTGCCTTTACCGCATTTTTTGCACTCCCAAGTTACTTGATCAATCCAAGGACGGTGTAAATCTTCAGGAATTTCTCCAGAATACTCTTTTAATTCTTTTGACGACCCTATTACGTTAACATCATGGCAATCCTCATTGTCACATATCCAAACACTTAGTGGTATCCCCCAAAATCGTTGTCTAGATATACACCAATCTTTTAAAGTACTTAACCAACTTTTAAACCATCTATTTCCTGCCCAATCTGGAACCCAATAAATTTCACTATTTTTTTCTAGTAGTTCTGGTACAAGACTTTCTGTTTTAAAAAACCATTGATTTGTGGCTCTATAAACTAATTTTGAATCACATCTCCAACAATGAGCATATTCATGTTCTATTTCACTGGTGAATATAAGAGTTCCCTTTTTCTTTAGTAAATCTAAAATTTCAGTATTAGCATCAAACACAAATTTACCTTCATAAATACCAGCTTCTTTAGTATAGATCCCCCTTATATCTACTGGGTTGAATACAGGTATATTATTTGCTACACCTACTTCAAAATCTTCAGGACCATGTCCGGGAGCGGAATGGACTAACCCAACACCCTCAGAAGCTGAAACATATTCATCAGATAAAATTATAGTATGAACCTTTTCACTTTCTTTTTCTAATTCTTTCTGATAAGGAACTTCATCTATTAATGGATGTATATATTTCATTCCCTCTAAATCTTCACCAATATAATCTTGTACAATTTTATATGTGTATCCTAATTCTCCTGAAATTAGATGTACTATTGCATTTTTACCTAAAATCCAATATTCATCTAAATCTTCAATCTTTACTTTAGCATATTCAGCAAAAGGATTAGCCATTATTGCTTCATTGGCAACTAAAGTCCATGGTGTTGTAGTCCAGATGATAAAATAAGTATCTTTTAAATCAACAGATTTTATTTTAAGGAATAAACTAACATCTATTATGTTTTTATATTCATGTTCGTGTTTAGCAAGAGCAGTAGCACATCGAGGACAACAATTTAAAGGCCTATAAAATTGATAGAGTAAATTATTCTCCCAGGCCTTCTTTAATGTCCACCAAATTCCTTCAATATAACTATTTTTAAAGGTAATATAGGGTTTATCCCAGTCCCAAAAAAAACACCCTAATCTTTTGAATTGTTCATTCATTATTACTAAATTCTTTTGTGCAAATTCCCTACAGTTCTGAATGAATTTGTCAACACCATATTCATAAATTTGTTGCTTGTTTTCTATTCCCAGCTCCTTTTCCATTTGAACTTCTATCGGCAAACCATGCGTATCGTATCCTGGAGTGTCTGTTACTCTATAGCCTTTCATTCTTTTATACTTTATCAGATAATCTTTAAGAATCTTATTCCAAGCAGTTCCAAGATGAATTGAACCTGTAGTGTAAGGAGGTCCATCAATAAATCTCCAAGTTTCCTTTCCTTCTTCTTTTTTCCTAATCAATGAATATATCTTTTTTTCTTCCCAAAATTTTAATACTTTTTCTTCTAATTCTGGTAGATTTAGCTTCTTCTCTAATAATTCCACGAAAATCATCTTGTTAAAAATGTGAATGTTTATAATAAGAAGTTTAAACTAAAAAATTTAATGAAGACTATTTAAATTTGCATCTAAGAATCATTAAATTTAAGAAAAAATTAAAAAGTATGAAATTAATAGTCGTATTTTATTATAGCTTTAATTTTTGATGTCTTTATCTAAGACAGAAACCGCATTTGCCAAATGACTGTATTGTTTGCTCCCAACAGTGGTGATGGTATACTCTATTACAATGTGGGCACTCTGAATGGCAACTATCCTCACCAGCAATCTTTTTGGTACAACTCGGACATTCAATTCTATGACATATTACACATGATACAACAGATACTTCGAAAATTTTCTTTGAAATTAAATTAAATAAATCAACAAGATAGCTAAAAGGTGTCCATTCTTTAAAAAAGTCATTAAATGAGGTATGTAAGTCATTTTTTATTTTTTCATGAGCCTCTATTTCAAATTCATTCACTACTTTTACGTCTGGCATCTTCATGGGATAATCAGGAGGTAAATTAATTTGAAATTCAAATGTGAGATCTTCAGTCTTCATTTTTCCTTTCATTTCAACATATAAAATTGCAGTTGAGGTCTCATATTTTATGTTTTTATAATGATCTTTTAAAAGATCAATTTCAAAATTGATTCGAGAATTCTTATCTACTAACCAAGAAATTTCTCTTATTATATCTACTACATCAGACTCATTATCTATCCAATTTTTATAAGCATTTAATTCTTGAATTGGAGTATCAATAATTTGTTGAAGTTCAAAAGGTAATTCTATTTTAGGGGATTTAGGATAGGGTTCTAAATCTACGTTTACTGAATATTCCTTAAATCCATAAGTAAGTAAATGTACCTCTATAATTGTTAGATTATCTGGAGTTTTTGTACATCGATATTCTCCAGATATATTTTTGTATTGAGATTCTATATCTTTGATGAAATAAAGTTTCTTTTCTAACTCACGTAATACTTCTACAATATGAGGGGCTTTTTTTGACTTCCAATTGCTCAATGTAGTCAATGAAGTATTTGGGTCTTTTAAAATATCTTTAACCTCCTTAGGTAATGAAATTTTTGGCTTTTCAGGAAATTTAGTGAAATCAACAGCAATAATAAAGGTTTTTGAAAGTGTAATTGTAATATAAACACTAATTTGAGAATAACTTGAACCTATTTGATCATAAGCATACTCTTGTTGAATTAATCCTAATTCTGTTTTCAATTCTAAGCTTGGTTCTTCAGTTCCATCATAAAAAGGTTGATCATTAGAGAATTCATCAGTGCTTTCCGTTAAATCATCTGATGCTTGCTCAGAATGAAATATATTCTCATCAGATTCTGAAGGTATTATATATTCTTCTATTTGATAGTCTGGAGGGTAAGCATTTAGATCTGGAGTGATATATTCTTCAAGTTCTACAAAATCGTTAGATTTTTCGCTATTCTTTATGGGACTTAATTCTTCTTCTGATATTGGTTTAGGAATTTGTAGGGCTTCTTGAATTTTAAAGTTAAGCTCATTGATGATTTCAATTACTTTAGATTCTGGTGTCCAATGTTTATATTTTTCTAATTGAATTTCTCCTAATAATTCCTTAATCTCATCATGATACAACAATTGAGGAGGTTTATTTGGAAAAGTTTCATCAAATTTTATCTCTAATTCATATTTTTTCTCTGGAGTTTCATAAACATATCCATATAAATGAGCAATATTTCCAGAAACCATCCAAAAAGAAAATTCTTTAGCAATTTTTTGAGCTTCCTTTAAAATTCGTTGTTTATCCATGTTATTTCTCACGAATTAAGTATTATTTCCCATATATGAAACATAGACTTTCTTCTTAAAAATATTTACAATACCTTGAAATATAAGGATTTGTATAAATTACAGAAATAAATTACAGAATTAAGGTGAAATTATTTTAAGTTTTCAAATAATATGTTTTAACTCTATTTCTGAATTCCTCACTTAAAATTTTGTGAGTTATTCCTTTGATTTTGGGAAAAATATAGAATTTTATAAAGAGTAAAACAATTTTGAGTAAATAATTCTTTATTTTAATAAAGGATTCTCCATGGTCTCTGGGATTTACTTGAATTGGAAGTTCTTTATATTTATAATGAGGTACAACTTTAAAAAGCATTTCTTGTGTCAATGAATACTCAGATTCAAATTCTATTTCTTGTAGTAGTTTGGAAGATAACGCTCTATATCCATTTGTAGGATCTGCTATTTTTTTGCGTAGAAACAAAAAATAAAAAGCAGTCATTAGTTTTGAACATAATTTTCTATTAACATCCATATCATAGTGATGACGGAATCGATTACCTATGACAAAATCTATACTATCTTCCATTATTGGTTTTATAAAATCACTAATATATTTTGGATCGTGCTGACCATCAGCGTCTAGTATAATTGCTATTTCAAATTCGTTTTCTCTGCAATATTCTAATCCTGTCTTAGTAGCAGCTCCATTTCCTCGGTTTTTAGGGTGTTTTATAAGTGTAATATCGAATTTATTAGCTTCTTCACTTGTATTATCAGATGAACCATCATCCACTACAATAATTTCTAATTTATCTGATATTTTTTTTGGGACTTGAGCTAAAGTTTCTCCGATGTTCAGTCCTTCGTTATAAGCAGGAATAACTATTCCAATTTTTAAACTAGGAAAAAGGTAATTCATATTACTGTTTTTTGCATTGAGTTTTTTTGTATTGTAATCTGATTTCTCGGATGGCAATTTAGTTTTCAATATTTAAACCCCATCAAAAATTAATAAAGCGTATTCTTGTAATTTTTTTATTAATTTTATAAACAAATTTTTGATATTTGTTTAAATATTCCGTAATATAAAAAATAAGTCTATTTTATTAAGTAAATATTTATTTAATTGTATCATTAGTAATTTGATGGTTTTTTTAGTATTATAAATCTAAGGAGCTATCCCTAATATATTTTATCTTGAATTTTATCAGAGAATTATATTTCTTTGCTAAGAATTTTGAGAATCTCCTATCAAAATAATTAGATTGATTCTAAATTGATTTGGAATATAAGAAGAATTAATAATTAATAAAAAATTATTTACTATTAATCTATTTATATCAGAGAAAATAACCAATATGCTAAAAAATAAGAAGATTTTAATTACAGGAGGAGCAGGGTTTATAGGAACTCATCTTTTTGAAACACTCATAAAAAAAGATAATTATATTATTGTAATTGATAATTTTAATGAATGTTATTATTCAGGAAAAGAAAAAAATCTTGCAAAAGTTTCTCAAAATCATGAAATTTCAAAAGATTATGAGATAATTAAAGGTGATTTACTGGATGACTCTCTTTACAGTAAAATTTCAAATGATATTGATATTATCTTCCATCTTGCTGCCCATGCAGGAGTACAGTATTCGATGCATAATGCTGAACAAGTTACAAGAAATAATGTAGTCGGATTGGTGAATCTATTAGAATTTGCTAGAAAGATAGAGATAAAAAAGTTTGTTTTTGCCTCATCTTCTACTGTTTATGGTAACCCTACTTATACGCCTGTTGATGAAGATCATCCAAAAAACCCGTTATGTCCATATGGCATTTCAAAATTATGTGGTGAAATTTATACTGATTATTATTTTAGAGAGTATTCAATGCCTATAACCTCACTTAGATTTTACTCTGTTTATGGGCCAAGGGGAAGACCAGACATGGTTGTGGGAAAATTTTTCAATCTAGTATTACAAAATAAAGAAATAGTAATATACGGAGATGGAGAACAATTAAGAGATTTTACTTACGTTTCCGATATCATTAATGGATTAGTATTAGCATCTGAAAAAACAGAATCTTCAGGTCAAGCATTTAACTTAGGTTGGTCTAATCCAATAAGCATTAATCTATTAGTAAATAAAATGTATGAACTCGCAAATAAGCCTAAGAAAGTTAGTTATAAAGAAAAGAAAAAAGGAGATATGGATATAACTCATGCAGATATTACAAAAGCAACAAAAATTTTAAATTACTCTCCTCAAGTTCCTATTGATGAAGGCTTAAGAAAAACTTATGAATGGCAAATAGAGACTGACAAACATTAAATAAAAGCAAATTACTCAATAGTTATTTAATATGAAATCGAAGGAAAAATATAGGATTATTAGGGTCCCAGTAGAGAGTAAGGTGGATGAATCTTTAAAAGATCAATACTCTTGTTATTTGTATAACTCCAAATCATTTCTAATTAGATATTATGCTTATCTTCCTTTTATTTTTTCATTAAAATACATAAAATTTTCAGAACATTCCCGAATTCTCGATATTGGATGTGCTGATGGACCATTTTTACCAACCTTGAATCACTATGCAAGATCAATTGTTGCTAATGATATAAATGAAGAATTTATTAGAGAATCAAAGAATTTAGTTGTTAACAAATTAAAAAATGTTAAAAAAATTAATTTAGCTTGCTCGGATGGTCAAGCATTACCATTTAGAGATAATAAATTTGATTTAGTTTTTTGTCTTGAAGTCTTAGAGCATGTAAAGAATCCAAATCAATTTATTAATGAAATTTTTCGCGTTTAAATTGGTATTTCTTTATTAATAAGAACTTTAATTGGGAAAATGGTTAATTTTAAAAGACCTAAATATAGTTTAAAAGAACTGATTCGAATTGTTATTTTTAAAAAACCAAAATTAAGACCTGAATATAGAGGACATAAAGAATATTCGAGAGCGACAGGACATAAAAACTTTGATTGGAGAGTGATCAAGAAGAAAATTGGTTTACGATTTGAAATTATAAGAACAAGATTTGTACCAATTAACTTTTTAAAAGACATTAATCCAATTGTCTTAATTAAGGCGATAAAAAATAGTTAGACATAATGAATTTAAAAAAAATAATATAAATATTTCATAATTCTTTTCCTTATTTGTGAGTAAACAATACAAAAGAATATGTTTTGTGAATACAGGTATTCACATCAGAAGACCAATTTCTGCCATAATGAATATCTTAAAGGAAAAAGATTACATTGTATCAATTTTAACGCCAAGAAAAAAATCAGAAATAAAAAGAAAAGAATCTAGACATTATGATAATTTTAAAGGAATTAATCTGTTAACATATCCCATCTGGACGAAATCTTCAGGTTATATTTGGCCTATTCCTATTAATTGGGAGTTCTTTAAAAAAAGTTGGAAAATGTTAAAGGAAAATGATATAATACATGTTTGGGTTCCCTTCTATCCTAATACGTTTATAATCTGCTTGTTAAAAATCTTGTTTTTTAGAAAAAAAAAATTAATTCTCACTATGGATACAATCCCTTCCTATTCTTTTAAGGTGTCTAATGTATTAGATGTGTTTTTCAAAATTTTTTTTAGAACCATAGGAAAACTTGCATTTTTAGCTTCCAATTTTATAACAGTTTATGGGAATTCCTTTCTCAAATATACAGAAAAGATAAAACTCCCTAGGAATAAAGTAAGAGTTACTCCTACAGGGATCAATATAGATACAAAAAATCCAGATAAAGATATCAGAGAAATATTTAATATTAAAAATAGTGATAAAATAGTTTTATTCGTAGGACATATTAATAAAAGGAAAGGTATTGACTTAATTATAAAAACTGCTGATTTATTAAAGGATAAAAATATCAAATTTTTGGTGGTCGGCGATGGACCCGAGAGAGAAAAATCAATCAAATCTGTCTACAATTCTGGTTTGGATGGAAAAGTCATATTTGCAGGGAATAGATTTGATGTTCATAATTTTTATAAAGCAGCTGATATATTTTTTCTTCCTAGTAGAGGTGAAGGTTTAGCTGGTGTTTTAATGGAAGCAATGATTTATCAAGTTCCAATAGTTACCAGTAATATTACAGGCACAAGAGATTTGGTATCCAATCTGAAAAACGGACTTCTATGTGAAACTGAAAATTATGAATGTTATGCAATGTCTATAGAGAAACTTCTAAAGGACGAAAAACTCCGTAATAAGTTTAAAGAAAATGGTTTAAGAAAGATTAAAGAAGAATATCTATGGGAGAAAAATATAAAAACCTTTAAGGTCATTTATAAATCAATAGGAAATAAGTCTCCATAATGATGAGTATTTTTAAGTTTTATATCTTAAAAATTTATCTTTATGGTTCCAATATTGTATTTGGTTTAATCACTTTTCAAATTATTAAATTTACTGTTTTCTTGTGAATTTTTTTAAAACGTTTAAAGCTTTTATTACGATTCTATCAATTGATCTGTCTTTATTCAGAAGAGACGCAAAAACTTCGATATCAACAGAGGTGACAGTTTTTAAAATTAAGTTCATTAAAATAAAGAGTATTAAAAAGGTACTTATTGACAAAAAATCAAAATTTTTAAAAAGTGAAAGACCGAATCCTTCAATAATTCTAAAACTCAATTCCTTAAAAATAAGATATTCGAAAATTATTGTAATCACTAATGGTATAAAGAATGTTAAATATTGGAAAATAATTGTTCTTATATTTAACTTAACATTTCCAAATTTGTGAGCAGAAATGATTTGTATTATTGTAGATATAAAAAATCCTATAATTAATCCAAAAATAATAGCTCCTTCAACACCAAAATATATTAATCCAATGAAGAAGAGTGGCACAAAATAAGACATATCAAGCATTTTCAATAAAAAAGCAACTTTTACTTTATTATTCGCATTAAGGAGATTTTGTACGAATTTATCTAAAATTTTAAATACTGTTGCTATCACCATCAATTTTAAATAACTTGAATAAACTAACCGGGTTTCCAAAAATACAAAATCTATCAGAAAATCAACACTAAAAAATAAAAATCCAGAGATAAGTAATAATAAAAATAATGTAATTTTATAAGAAACTTTAAATATTCTCCGAATTTGATAGTAATTCTCTTTAGTGTTCAAGCTTGTAAAGGAGGTTAATAGGGGGAGATTAAATGAATGAACTGAATATGCTCCTATATCCTTATAATTCCAAGCTATGTTATATCCAGTGACCGCTCCTGATGACTCGAAAAAACCAATCCCTTGAAATTGTGCTTCTTTCCAAAGTCGTTCTATAATATTTGAAAACCCAATATAACTTCCATATTTAATTGCCTTATTAAAGCCTTCTTTCAAAGATTCTTTTTCATCTTCAATTGATTCGATTTTATGAATTTTTCTTAATATAAATATAAGATTCAAAACAAAAGGTATCAAGTAGGAGAACATATAAATTAATGCAATAATTTCTACAGTAATATCAATTTCAAAGAAATAGTAAAGGAATAGAGGGGTAATATGAAAAGTATTTTTCACCAATAACAAAATAAATAGAAATTTAAATCTACTAAAACCTCGATTAATTGCGTCTAAAATCTTAGTTATTCCATTAATTATAATGTCAGGAGATAATAAATATAAGAGAATTACTTTAGTCTCTAAATTAATTGCAAAAAAATCTGCAAAAACATAAAAGAAAATGATACTTACAATAAAAACAGGAATTAGAAATAAGATTTTTATGATTAAAGCGTTTTTAATTAGAGATTTAATTTTTGATTTTTGATTTAAAGCAAGATATCTTGGAATATAGTAATTCAATGCATAATCTTGACCTGGAGGTAATAATGATGTTACTATTGTAATAATTGCCATATAGGAGAGTGCTAATATTAGGAATTGCCAATTTATATCCGTTATCAATCGTGCTAAAAGAAATGAGATTATCAATGTAAAAAAATGTGATCCATAATTCATTAGAAACGAATAAAAAGTGTTCCTCGCTAGATTTTTGTACTCTTTATTATCTTGAATTGGTGTTTCCTTAGAATTATTTTCACGTGACATAGCAGAAATAAAAAAAATTATAGATTCTAATTGATTTTAAGTATGAAATTGTTATTTTAAAATTAAATTTATGATTTTCAAAATCTTAAAGCTAATCGTAATTTCCTCTCAGAATTAATAATGATGTAGTTAATACAAAAATGAAATAAAATCAAAACATAATGAACATTGATAAAAAATATATTTTTAGAAAATTTTTCTGCATTATAAAGGAGAAAAATAAGAGTCAAGGTAAATTTGAATGATTAGATTTACAGCAAAAATCAGTAGGGTTTCAAGTTTTCTAATTAATTTTATTTCAAGAAAATTTGGGTTGAATATAAGACATTTATTTGCATATATCCTATCAAAATTATATAGTAATCGAGTTAATGAGAATTTATTAGTGTTCGGGAGTACAAATGGTAATGCATTTTCTGGAAATAGTAAATATCTATTTCTTTACCTTACCCAAAATTCACATTATCATTGCATTTGGATAACATCCTCTAATAAAGTTTTGAAGGAGTTGGAAAAT
>SMTZ1_10007616_pt1 | contig 13273 bp, 11 predicted proteins | sample DeeMarSWOR136_30_FD_25667 | JGI IMG/M metagenome (IMG submission 25667) | reverse complement strand
CCCATAGCGATGGAGAAGGAGTTGCGTTTTGCCATTCGTGAAGGTGGACGCACGGTGGGTGCGGGTGTGATCAGTGACATCATAGAGTAAAGCAGGCCAGAGGTTATTTGTTCTTGGCATAGTTGTGTGCCATATTTTTAACAGATGGAGAACTTTTTCGTATGCGTGAGATTATTACCCTGGCCTGTGAAGGTTGCAAGAACAGGAATTATACCACCACAAAGAACAAACGGAAGGTTCCTGACAAACTGGCGTTCAGGAAATATTGTCCATTTTGTAGGACCCATACCCTTCATAAGGAAACGAAATAGGTTTAATTGAATTTGCAGGCCAGTAGCTCTAACGGCTAGAGCACCGGACTCCAAATCCGGGTGTTGGGGGTTCGAATCCCTCCTGGCCTGCCACTTTTATGGGACGGGTGGCCGGACCAACGGCTTGGGGATGAAGGGCAATGCACCCTAAGCCTTTGACACAAATAGATTTTGGGAAATATGAAGAAGCGCAGCAAGAAGAGGAAAAAAAGGGGAACCAGAAGGAAGACTCAAGCCCCATCGAAACCCAGTACTGTCTCGAAATCGGATGCCGAATCCATTCCAGTAGCACAGGAAACCAAGCCAAAGCCCTTCCAAGCCATTCAAAAAAGGGAACCTGAAAAGAGGGGAAAAGAGAGGCTTTCGGTCCTCAGGTACTTGGGTGTGGCTAGCCAGTTCTTGAGAGAATCCAAGGGGGAACTCAAAAAGGTGAAATGGCCCACACGTAAGGAACTGCTTGCATCGACAGCCATGGTCATATTTCTCGTCATCGTGGTCTCATTTTTTCTCGGAATCATTGATTTTGGGCTGATCAAGATCATAAAGAACCTTGTGGGATAGGTAACGGCATTCCGTCTGAATTAGGATTAAAGGGGAAAGATTTGGCATTGAAGTGGTACATAGTCCATACCTACTCGGGATTTGAGCACAAGGTGAAGACAAACCTTGAAGAAAGGATAAAGACCCTGGGACAGGAAGCGTATTTCGGCAGGGTCCTCGTCCCAGTAGAACAAGTGATTGAGCTTAAACGGGGCCAGAAAAAGACCTCTTCCAGAAAGTTTTACCCCGGATACATCATGGTTCAAATGGAGTTGAATGACGAGACCTGGCACACGGTAAGAAATACGGCCAAGGTGACAGGTTTTGTGGGGGGGGGCACGAGGCCCGCACCCATTCCTGATGATGAAGCTGAGAGAATCATTCGACAGATGGAGGAAGGGATCAGTAAACCCAAACCAAAATATCAATTTGAGGAAGGCGATGAGGTTAGGGTTATTGATGGCCCTTTTAACAACTTTCAAGGTGTTGTTGAAGAGGTAAAGCCAGACAAGGAGAAGTTGAGGGTTCTAATCACCATTTTCGGGCGCTCAACACCGGTTGAATTGGATTTCATACAGGTTCACAAGATTTAAAAGAGGTTCGTAATGGCAAAAAAGGTTATCGCCACTGTCAAGCTCCAAGTCAATGGAGGACAAGCAAATCCGTCACCCCCTATAGGTCCTGCGCTGGGGCAACATGGCGTAAATATCGCTGAGTTTTGCAAGGCGTTCAACGCGAGGACCCAGGATCAGATGGGGACGATTATACCTGTTGTGCTGACGATCTATGCTGACAGATCATTTTCATTCATCACCAAAACACCGCCGGCCTCTGTTCTTCTGAAGCAGGCGGCAAAAATAGCCAAAGGTTCTGGTGAGCCGAATCGAGAAAAGGTTGGAGAGGTAACAAAGAAACAGGTGGAAGAGATCGCAAAGCTCAAGTTCGAGGATTTGAATGCCTACGACCTGGAGGGTGCGGTAAAGATCATTGAAGGCACAGCCAGAAGCATGGGGATTACAGTAACGCCATAAATCCACAAAAAGAGGTCATGCGTTGTAGAAGAGGGAAAAAGTATAGAGAGAGCGCAGGGAAGGTGGATAGGCTGAAGAAATATAGTTTTCAAGAAGCCGTCCAACTCGCCCTCGATAGTACCTATACAAAGATCGATGAGACCATTGACATCGCTGTCCGACTGGGCGTCGACCCGAGGCATGCGGATCAAATGGTAAGGGGCAGCGTTGTTTTGCCTAACGGGGTGGGGAAAGAGGTACGCGTTTTGGTCTTTGCCAAAGGTGAAAAAGAGAAGGAGGCCGTTGACGCTGGGGCAGATTATGCTGGGTCCGATGAGTATGTGGAAAAAATACAGAAGGGGTGGCTCGAATTTGACAAGGCCATTGCCACGCCGGATATGATGAGTTCTGTGAGTAAATTGGGACGTATTTTGGGACCAAGGGGTATGATGCCCAATGCGAAGCTGGGAACAGTGACCTTTGATGTGGCCAAGGCTGTAAAAGAGGTCAAGATGGGGAAGATCGATTTTAAGGTTGAAAAGGCGGGGATCGTTCATGCGCCTATGGGTAAGGCTGCTTTCATGGACACAATCCTTAGATTAAAACCTCCTGCGAGTAAGGGTACCTATCTAAGAAGCATAGCCATTTCTACGACCATGGGTCCTGGCATTAAGGTGGATCCAGCATATGTGAAAGAATTACTCAGCTAGAAAGTCGGTTTTTATCCTTAGGCATGCGGGCGTAGTCTAAATATTCCAGGTGCACGGATAGTGCAATAAATCCAAATTTCTACCTATGGTTAAAGGAGCTAAGAAGGCGAGAGAAAAGAAAACCTCTGCAAGATAGCTCTAACAGAAGTCAAAGACAGTGGGCGCCTTAACGACTGAGAGCCCGGGAAAAGGATCAAAGTCGTCTAGGGCTTAAATAATTTTTCAGGCCTACCGAGACGATCCATGATGTTCTTTAGTCAAGAGGCACCCCTGACTTTGGCGCCTGATACTTTCTTTGTCGGAGAGGGGGTGATTGGTTTTTGGAAAGAAAAGAAAAAGAAATTTTTGTAGCCGATATGAAGGATCGGCTCAAAAGGGCGAAGGCGACCTTTCTGGTGGACTATCAGGGTCTTCGTGTGGAGGCCATTAATAAGCTCAGAAAGGAGCTCAGGGATATCGGGAACGAATTCCAGGTGATTAAGAATAGGCTTATGAAACTGGCCTGCCAGGATACGGAGACCGAGTCCCTGAAAGAGCACTTTGAAGGACCGTGTGGCCTTGCCATCACCTACGATGATATCGTAGCCCCAGCCAAAGTCCTTGTGGATTTTAGCAAGGATAATGAGAAGCTGGACATAAAAATTGGACAGATGTCTGGCAAAATCATGGACTTGGATGCCATCAAGAGACTGGCAGAATTGCCAGGCCGTGACGAGCTCCTCTCCCAGGTCTTGTCAGCCATGCAGCAGGTTCCCAGCTCCTTTGTGAGGGTTTTGAATGGTCTCCTGGTCAATTTGCTCAATGTCCTAAAGGCCATTGAAACCAGGAAAGAAAATGGAAAGGCCAAAGAATAATAATTCACCATATGAAATAACATTCTAAGGAGGTTATAAGAGAGATATGGCAGCCAATATTAGTAAAGAGGACGTAATTGAATATATATCAAACATGACAGTACTTGAGCTTTCAGATTTTGTGAAAGAGCTTGAAGAGAAATTTGGTGTTACCGCGGCAGCCCCCGTTGCTGTGGCTGCTGGCCCGGCTCAACAGACCCAGGAAGCGGCCCCTGAGAAGACGGAGTTCGATGTTATTCTTTCTGCCGTTGGGGACAAGAAAATTCAAGTTATCAAAGTGGTTCGCGCCATAACGGGCCTTGGTCTCAAGGAAGCCAAGGCGGTAGTGGATGGCGTCCCAGGTGCAGTTAAGGAGGGTGTCTCAAAGGAGGAGGCAGAGAATCTCAAAGGACAACTGGAAGAGGTGGGTGCGACCGCCGAGATCAAATAACTAAGAGAGATTTTGGAGTATTGGAGTACTGATTGCTGGGCTTATCAAGATAGCCCTCGTTTCTAGGGATGCATCAGTCCAATACACCAAATATGAGGGGAATGTTTCCCAATTTTGAAATGTATATAAGGAGATCAGATGAAAGCAAAAGACGATGTTGACCGCCGCATCAGAAGAAACTTCGGGAAGATCGATAAGATCATTGATATCCCGAATCTGATCGAAATGCAGAAAAATTCCTATGAGCGATTTCTGCAAAAAGATGTACCCCCTGAAGAGCGTAATGCGGTTGGGCTTCAAGGGGCATTTATGAGTGTTTTTCCCATCCGCGATTTCAGCAATACCTCTTCTCTGGAATTTGTCAAATACACCTTTGAAGATATCAAGTATAGCGAAGAGGAGTGTCTCAATAAGGGAATGACCTATGAGGCTCCCCTAAAGTTGACTGTACGTCTGCTCGTCTTTGATACGGATGGGGCTGATGGGACAAAAAGCATCAGGGACATTAAGGAGCAGGAAATTTATTTTGGGACCATTCCCATGATGACAGAAAGAGGGACCTTTATCATTAATGGAACCGAAAGAGTCATTGTCAGCCAACTCCACAGGTCTCCTGGGGTCTTTTTTGACCATGATCGGGGGAAGACCCACTCGAGCGGTAAGCTACTCTATTCCGCCCGCATTATACCCCTTAGGGGTTCATGGCTCGATTTTGAGTTCGACCCGAAGGACACCTTATTTGTTCGTATTGATAGAAGGCGCAAATTCCCATCCACCACATTCCTCAAGGCCCTCGGTTACTCCCCCAAAGAAATCCTGTCCCAATTCTTTGAGACGGAAAAAATTGTTATCACTAAAAAGGGATGCTTTCGCCCCGCGCAAATAGAAAATCTATATCAGACCAGGATCACAAAGGATATCACGTATCCCAAGTCGCGGAAGGTCCTGGCCAAGGCGGGTGAAAAATACACAAAGCGGCTTCACAAAGAAATTACATCGGCCCGTATAAAACAAATCCCCATCCATTTGGAGGACCTGGAAGCAAGGGTCATCGCTGAGGATTTGATTGATCCCGGCACAGGTGAGGTATTGATCAATGGAAATACGGCCCTTACCCCTGAGATGCTCCAGATGATCCAAGAAAAGGGGATAAAGGAAATAGAATGCCTCGTTTTAGATGCCCCTGGTGTCAGCCCCACGATCAGGAATACCATGCTCCTGGACAAGATAGAGGGTTGCGATGAGTCTGTGCTTGAAATCTACAGGAAAATGCGTCCGAGTAGCCCGCCCACCCAGGAGGTGGCCAACAACTTCTTTCAGGGGCTCTTCTTCAATATTTCCACCTATGATCTCTCTCCTGTGGGTAGGCTGAAACTGAACTACAGACTAGATTTAGATGTGCCCTTGGATAATCGGACCCTTCGAAAGGAGGATATTATTGCCACCCTCAAAGAGCTGATACGTCTCAAGAACGCTGAAGCCATGGTGGACGACATCGATAATCTGGGGAACCGACGGGTACGGGCAGTGGGTGAGTTGCTTGAAAATCAGTACCGGATTGGTCTTGTGAGGATGGAGAGGGCTATCAAAGAAAGAATGAGTCTGCAAGAGGTTGAGACTCTCATGCCCCATGATTTGATCAATTCTAAACCTGTCTCAGCGGTGGTCAAAGAGTTCTTTGGTACAAGTCAGCTTTCTCAATTTATGGATCAGACCAATCCCCTGTCAGAAATAACCCATAAACGAAGATTGAGTGCCCTTGGTCCCGGTGGATTGACCAGGGAGAGGGCAGGGTTTGAGGTTCGGGACGTACATCCCACCCATTATGGGAGAATTTGTCCCATTGAAACCCCTGAAGGACCAAACATCGGTCTCATCGTCTCCCTGAGTACCTACGCCAGGGTCAATGAATTTGGTTTTATCGAGACACCTTACAGGCATGCGGCAAACGGAAAGGTTTCAAAGAAGATAGCCTACCTCTCAGCCCTTGATGAAAAAGACTATCCCATTGCTCAGGCCAATGCACCACTGGACAAGAGAGGGAATTTCATAAGGGAGGAAGCAGCAGTTCGGATAGAGGGCGAAGCGAGTAAGACCCCTGTGGCTGATGTGAAGTATATGGACGTCTCTCCAGATCAACTCGTCAGCGTCTCCGCGTCCCTTATACCTTTTTTAGAGCATGATGATGCGAACAGGGCATTGATGGGCTCAAACATGCAGCGTCAGGCCGTCCCCCTATTGAAGGCAAAAGCACCCCTGATCGGTACCGGCCTCGAGAGTGTGGTGGCCAGGGATGCAGGGGTTTCTGTCATAGCGAAGAGGGATGGCGTTGTGGAAGACGTGGATGCCTCGCGTATTGTTATAAGATCGGGCGGAGATGGTGATCAAGAGGATGAGGTTCAGATCTATAAACTGGTTAAGTATAAGAAATCTAATCAAAATACCTGTTACAATCAAAAGCCGATCGTAAAACGGGGGGATGTGGTCAAGAAAGGCCAGATTATCGCTGACGGCCCTGCAACGGAACTAGGAGAACTGGCCCTTGGGCAAAATGTGATGGTCGCTTTCATGTCCTGGGGAGGGTACAACTTTGAGGACTCCATTATTATCAGTGAAAGGGTGGTAACGGAGGACGTCTATACCTCTATTCACATAGAGGAGTTCGAGTGTGTGTCTCGTGATACAAAGCTGGGCAAGGAGGAAATCACGAGGGACATCCCGAATGTGGGAGAGGAGGCCTTAAAGAACCTGGATGAGGCTGGAATTATCTTGGTAGGTGCTGAAGTCAACCCTGGTGATATCTTGGTGGGTAAAATTACTCCCAAAGGTGAAACCCAGCTCTCCCCTGAAGAGAAGCTCCTGAGGGCCATATTTGGTGATAAAGCTGGAGATGTGAAAGACAGTTCCTTGCGTGTTCCCCCTGGTGTGGAAGGAACAGTGATCGATGCAAAGGTTTTCTCCAGACGAGGGGTTGAGAAGGATCTGAGAAGTCTGACCATAGAAGCTGAAGAAAAGGCAAAGTTTGAAAAGGACAGATCGGATGAGATAGAGATCCTTGAGAGAAACGCCAGGGCAAAACTCAAGGAGATTCTGGTTGGGCGAAAGCTGAAGACCAATCTGCGAGATAAACGGGCGAACAAGATCATTATCAGTACCAGAAAGACAATAAAGGGGGAAGACATAGATCAGATTCCTGTGGAGGTCTGGGCCGGCGCAGATCTCAAGGCATCGATGGACCTGGTAGAGCAAATGGAATCCATTGTGGAGAGATACGCCCAGAAGGTGGAGGCAATCCAGAAGCATTTTGATGAAAGAATTGAGAGATTGAGCCAGGGAGATGAGTTAGCCCCGGGCGTCATCAAAATGATAAAGGTCTACGTGGCGGTCAAGCGAAAACTGTCCGTTGGAGATAAAATGGCCGGGCGTCACGGAAACAAAGGCGTACTGTCCAGAATTCTCCCCATGGAGGATATGCCCTATTTTGCCGATGGGACCCCTTTAGATATCATCTTGAACCCATTGGGTGTCCCTTCAAGAATGAATGTGGGTCAGGTCCTAGAAGCGCATCTGGGATGGGCGTCCCGTGAGTTGGGCAGACAGGTGGGAGAGCTGATAAGCCATATAAAAGAGGCAGCGCCACTGACGAAGAAGCTTCAAGATGCCTTTTCAAAAGAGGAATATAACAGCTATTTCAAAAACGTTAAAGATAAAGAACTCCCAGCTAAGGCGAGATCTTTGGCAAAAGGGGTACACATGGCAACCCCCGTTTTTGATGGGGCCGTAGAAGATGAAATCAAGAAATGTCTTGAAAAAGCAGGACTGCCCACAACCGGCCAGACAACCCTGTATGATGGCAGGACAGGTGACCCTTTTGATCAGCAAGTAACCGTTGGAATCATGTATATGATGAAGCTGCACCATCTGGTGGATGACAAACTCCATGCGCGTTCAATTGGGCCCTATTCTCTGGTGACTCAGCAGCCCTTAGGTGGCAAAGCACAGTTTGGGGGTCAGCGGTTGGGAGAGATGGAGGTATGGGCCATGGAGGCATACGGAGCGGCCTATTCCCTTCAAGAATTCTTAACAGTGAAATCTGATGACGTGGCAGGCCGAACCCGTATGTACGAGAGGATCGTCAAGGGAAATAATATCCTTGAAGCTGGACTGCCAGAGTCATTCAAGGTTCTCATAAAAGAGCTGCAGAGCCTCGGGCTCGAAGTTCAGCTATTTGAGGACAGTGAGGTTTAACGCCGGATACAACTATTCTTAATAAGTTGTAAAATTTCCGAGACGTTTAATTACGGAGGGAGAAAACATTGGAAGAATTATATAATTTTTTTACAAAGCCGAAAGACCCATCAAGTTACAACGCCGTGAAAATCTCCTTGTCATCTCCTGAGAAGATAAGGGAGAGGTCCTTCGGTGAAGTGAAGAAACCTGAAACCATAAATTACAGAACCTTCAAGCCGGAGAGGGATGGGCTTTTTTGTTCAAAGATCTTTGGCCCCATTAAGGACTATGAATGCAACTGCGGGAAGTACAAGAGAATGAAACATCGCGGCATTGTCTGTGAGAAGTGTGGCGTTGAAGTCATTCAGTCCAAAGTCCGGCGTGAACGCATGGGCCATATCGAACTTGCCTCCCCTGTCTCCCATATATGGTTTTTGAAATGCCTTCCGTCCAAGATAGGAAATCTACTTGATCTGACGTTAAAGGATTTGGAGAGAATCCTCTACTTTGAAAACTTTATTGTTACGGATCCGAAAGATACGCCGCTTGCTAAGGGTACGCTACTTACGGATGAACAGCTACTTCGGGCCAGAGAAGACTTTGGGGATCGGTTTGAAGTGGGAATTGGCGCAGAAGCGATTCAGGCCATGTTACGTGACCTGGATCTGGAAGAACTCTCCCCCACCCTCAGGGCGGAGATGATGGAGACCCGCTCGGAGGCCAAGAGAAAAAAACTGGCTAAACGGCTAAAGGTCATTGATGCTTTCAGGGAATCCAAGAATAGGCCGGAATGGACGATTATGGATGTCATCCCTGTTTTGCCCCCTGATCTCAGACCGCTTGTCCCGCTGGATGGGGGAAGATTCGCCACCTCTGATCTGAATGACCTTTACAGAAGGGTTATCAATCGAAACAATAGATTAAAGCGGCTCCTAGAACTCAGCGCTCCAGAGATCATTGTGAGAAATGAGAAGCGAATGCTCCAAGAGGCCGTGGATGTTCTGTTTGACAATGGTAGAAGGGGAAAAGTGGTTACGGGTGCCAACAAGAGGCCCTTTAAGTCCTTGAGTGACATGCTTAAGGGTAAGCAGGGAAGGTTTCGACAGAATTTGCTGGGAAAGCGGGTGGACTACTCGGGCAGATCGGTCATTGTGGTCGGCCCTGACCTTAGGCTACATCAATGTGGTCTGCCGAAAAAGATGGCCTTGGAACTCTTCAAACCCTTCATTTACAACAAATTGGATGAAAAAGGCCTGGCAACAACCATCAAGTCGGCAAAAAAAATGGTGGAGAGGGAAACCCCCGAGGTTTGGGATGCCCTGGACGAAGTGGTTAGAGAGTACTGCATCCTCCTAAACAGAGCGCCCACGTTGCATCGATTGGGCATACAAGCCTTTGAGCCCATCTTAATAGAAGGGAAGGCCATTCAGCTTCACCCATTGGTTTGTACGGCCTTTAATGCGGATTTCGACGGTGATCAAATGGCCGTGCATGTCCCCTTGTCCATTGAGGCGCAGATCGAGGCACGGGTCTTAATGATGTCAACAAACAATATTCTTTCTCCCGCCAATGGAGACCCCATTATTGTTCCTAGCCAAGATATCGTACTAGGACTCTATTACATGACTCGAGATAGGCCGTTCTGCAAGGGCGAAGGGAAGGTTTTCGCCAATACGGAGGAAGTGAGGATGGCCCACGACGCGGGTGAGCTAGCCTTGCACGCCATCATCAAAGTGAGGATAGATGGCAAAATAGAGGAGACTACGACGGGCCGAATCCTTCTCTATGAGATGCTTCCCAAGAAGCTTCCCTTTCCACTCATTAATAGAGTGATGACCAAGAAAGTACTGCGTATTCTCATCAATGAATCCTACCGGAGGGAAGGGATTAAGGCGACTGTCATCCTTTCTGATAGGTTGAAGGATATCGGTTATAAGTATGCGACGCTCTCTGGCGTGTCCATTTCCATGAAGGATATGGCTATTCCTTCACGCAAAACAGAGATCATTGAGCACTCTGAGGAGGAAGTCAAAAAGATCGATGACCAGTACAAGGGCGGTTTGATTACGGATGGAGAAAAATATAACAAGGTGGTTGATATATGGGCCCAGTCTACCGAAACCATTGCTGCTGAGATGATGAACGAGATGGCGATGGAGGTGGTAAAGGGACCCAAAGGCCAAAAGGCCAAAGCGAGCAGCTTTAATCCCATCTACATGATGTCGGATTCGGGCGCCAGAGGAAGCAAAGATCAGATGCGACAGTTGGCAGGGATGAGGGGTCTGATGGCCAAGCCTTCAGGAGAGATTATCGAATCGCCCATCACTTCCAATTTCCGGGAAGGTCTCACGGTTTTGCAATATTTCATATCGACGCATGGAGCCAGGAAAGGTTTGGCCGATACAGCCCTCAAAACGGCCAACTCAGGCTACTTGACCCGCAGACTCGTGGATGTGGCTCAAGATACTGTGATCACCATGGAAGATTGTGGGACCATGGATGGAATCTGGGTGACAGCCCTCATGGAAGGAGGAGAGATTATTGAAAGGGTGGGAACCAGGGTCCTGGGAAGAGTGGCCCTTCAGGAAATCATTGATCCCATAACTGGGGACGTTCTCGTCTCAGCCAATGAAGAAATAGATGAAGAAAAGGTGGAGAAAATAGAAAATGCTGGATTGGAGAGGGTTCGGATCAGATCGGTCTTAACCTGCGAAGCAAAAAGGGGTGTATGTAAGAAGTGCTATGGAAGGGACCTGGCACATGGTCACGAAGTCAACATCGGAGAGGCCATAGGCATTATGGCAGCCCAATCCATCGGTGAGCCAGGTACTCAGTTGACCATGAGGACATTCCATATTGGTGGAACTGCGAGCAAGCGGGTGGAGCAGACCACGGTTCACTCCAGAAATCCTGGGAAGGTGAGTTTCCTGGACATCAAGACGGTCAAAAATGTGGAAGGCGACTACGTGGTCATGAATCGCAACGGGGAGATAGCCATCTTAGGCAAAGGCGGACGAGAGATCGAACGATATCCCATAATCTACGGTGCCGTTCTAAAGGTGCGCGATAAGCAGCGGATTAAGGCGAATCAGATTCTTGCCGAGTGGGACCCCTTCACCATACCCATCCTTACTGAAGTGCATGGTGTGGTCAAATTTGGAGATATTCTGGATGGTGTGACCATGCAGGAGAGGCGAGACAACGTGACAGGAAAGATCAGTAGAGTCGTGGTGGAATCCCGAGACTTGGAGACGAGACCGCGTATCTCCATTAAAGACAAGAAAGGCAAGACAGCATCCCTTCCTGGGAGTGCGAAAGGCAAGGCACGTTATCATTTACCCATTGGTGCCATTATCATGGTGAATGAGGGAGACAAGGCTGAAGCAGGGACTGTCTTGGCCAAAATTCCAAGGGAAACTACGAAGACAAAAGATATCACAGGGGGGCTGCCAAGGGTTGCCGAGCTGTTTGAGGTGCGTAAACCCAAAGAGAACGCCATTCTGAGTGAGATAGATGGCACCGTATCCTTTGGTCAATATGTCAAGGGCAGGAGAAAGGTTACGATCACGCCTGATGTGGGTGAGCCTGTAGATTATTACATTACCAAGGGCAAACACGTAAGCGTGTTAGAAGGAGATTATGTAAGGGCAGGGGAGCCGTTGATGGACGGCTCGGCCAACCCCCATGACATTTTGAGGATTCGGGGCGCTAAGGAACTGGCTAAATACCTGGTGGATGAAGTGCAAGAGGTCTACCGACTTCAAGGAGTCAGCATCAATGACAAACACATCGAAGTTATCGTGAGACAGATGCTGAAGCAGGTAACGGTAAGAGAAACGGGAGACTCTAAATTCCTTATGGGTGAACAAGTGGAAAGATGGCGCTTTGAGGAAGAAAACCAGAAGATTCTAGAACAGGGGGGTAAGCCGGCCAGTGCCCAACCTTTACTCCTTGGAATTACAAAGGCCTCCCTTAGCACCGAAAGCTTCATATCGGCAGCCTCATTTCAGGAGACCACCAAAGTCCTCTCTGATGCAAGTGTGGCAGGGAAGGTGGATTATTTGAAGGGCTTGAAAGAGAATGTGATTATGGGACGCCTGATTCCGGCCGGCACCGGCTTGAGAGATTATAGGGACATAGAGATTGAGAGCGAGGCCTCAGATTTTCACTAATATTTTTCGAAAAGAAGTTGACAACCGGGCAAATAGGACATAAAAAGAAGGATTTTGTGCACTTAGCAATTTGGGCAAGATTCGTGTGCATTAACGCTGGGTTGAGATTTAAGGACTGATTAGGAGAAGAACTCATGCCGACGATAAATCAACTCGTCAGGAAAGGCCGTCAGAAAGCCAAGAGAAAAGTGAAGACCCCAGCCCTGCAGGGATGCCCGCAGAAGAGAGGAGTCTGTGTCAGGGTCTATACATCAACGCCCAAAAAGCCAAACTCGGCCCTGAGAAAAGTGGCGAGAGTCAGGTTAACAAACGGCATTGAGGTTACATCCTACATTCCAGGGGTGGGCCATAATTTACAAGAGCATTCTGTGGTCATGATTCGGGGGGGACGTGTGAAGGATTTGCCCGGAGTGAGATATCACATCATAAGAGGTACCATGGACACCTCCGGGGTGGATGACCGGCGGCAGGGTCGGTCCAAGTACGGTGCCAAAAGGCCAAAGGGGATTTAAGGAGTCTTCTATGCCTAGAAAGAGAGAGATAATCCGAAGAGCCGTTGCGTCAGACCCAAGACATAAGAGTCCATTAGTTGCCAAGTTTACGCACTGTCTTATGAAAAAGGGTAAAAAGAGTCTTGCGCAATCGATCCTCTATGATGCTTTCAATATAATCAAGCAGAAAACGAATGAAGACCCTTTGACCGTTTTCCAAAGGGCTGTCGATAACGTAAAGCCCGCTGTGGAAGTGAAATCCAGACGCGTGGGTGGTTCCACTTATCAGGTTCCCACTGAGGTGAGACCCAGTAGAAGTCAAGCCCTCAGCATTCGCTGGATCATTCTTTATGCCAGGGAGAGAGGAGAGAAGAGCATGTCAGCCAAATTGGCGGGCGAGCTGTTGGATGCTGCCAATAGAAGGGGTTCTGCCATTAAGAAAAGGGAGGATACCCATAGGATGGCTGAAGCGAACAAGGCCTTTGCCCACTACCGCTGGTAGAGCCAAAAGGCATGGAGTGATGG
>SMTZ1_10005028_pt1 | contig 13273 bp, 12 predicted proteins | sample DeeMarSWOR136_30_FD_25667 | JGI IMG/M metagenome (IMG submission 25667) | reverse complement strand
GCTCTTGCTAGGGTGGACATGGGGCCCTCCTTCCTTCGCACCTTTAAGAAGGTAAGCTTCTTTAACATCTTAAATCGGCTAAAAGTCTATCGTCGATTGGTCATCAACTGGCGCAGGATGAGCCCGCTAATAAGCAGGGAACCGAAGCAGACCAGCAGCCTCGCAACGAGCCAATGGCTGGGGTCGAGGAAGAAGGCGCTGGCCCACTCCTGCCCCTGATAGAAAGAAAAAATACTAAAACAAAGGCTTTCGATGAAGATTGCCAGGCTCAACAGGGCGAGCGTCAGAGCCCCGATGCGCCGTCGCTTCATTGGGGAGCGGTATCGGAAAAAGTAGCCAGCATTGAGCCCGCTACTTAGCGCGGTGATAATGTATTGCGTAAGAATAAGGTGCGGAATCACTATACCCCCTTTGGTGAGGCGAGAATAGCACATATGTTCTATCTCTGTCAAGGTGGTTTTGTCACTTTGTCGCGCTGGGGCGAAAGTGAATAGCTCTACCAAATGATACAGCAACTAGTTGGTAAGAAAAGGGTAAAATACTTGGTGCGTTATGGGGATATGGGGTGGTAAAAGAGGGTCTATTCTTCCCGGTTTAATGCTACCCTAGACTGCCCAGTTTGCGGCCGCCGAGGAGGTGAAGGTGGAGGTGGGGTACCTCCTGACCGGCTTCGGGGCCGGAGTTTATCACCAATCGGTAGCCTTTTTCGGACACACCTTCCTTTTTTGCTAGTTGGATGGCGGTGAAACACATGTGGGCCAGAAGACCCCTATGCTCGGCGGTGGTTTCGGTAAGCGATGAAATGTGGGCTTTAGGTATCACGAGGAGGTGGGTGGGCGCCTGGGGGTTGATGTCGCGGATAGCGATAATCTCCTCATCCTGATAGAGGATGTCGCTTTTGACATCGCCGCTGATAATGCGGCAGAAGATACACTCCATTTTTTGGTCCTCCTTCGCTGAATACAAAGGGAGCCCCGATGTATTGGGGCTCCCTCCATCGCTATTCTTAAAGGCTAAAGACCAAGTTCTCGGGCCACAGTCTCGCGATGCCAATCGGCATCGCCGAAGGTGGGCTCAGCCGCCTTGGCTCGCTTGAAGTAGAGGGGCATGTCGTGGTCCATGCAGAAGCCAATGCCCCCGTGGATCTGGTGCCCCAGAAGAGTCACTCGCCGGTAGGCCTCACTCACCCAGGCCTTCGCCATAGAGACCTCCATGGTAGCGGGAAGCCCCTCAGAGATCTTCCAGGCGGCCTCATAGGTGATGAACTTCGAGCCATCGACATCGGTCACCATATTGGCACAGTAGTGCTGGATCGCTTGAAAGCTGCCAATAGGTCTGCCAAACTGCACCCGCTCCTTGGCATAAGCTACGCTCATATCCAAGGCTGCTTGAGCGCCACCGACCATCTGAGCGCAAAGCGCCACCGTGGCTTGTTCCAGCATCCGTTCCACCATGGGCCAGCCCTTGTCCAGTTCCCCAAGCATATTCTTCTTCGGCACCCGGACATTATCGAAAATAACCTCGCATTGCTTGTCGCCAGCGATAGTCTTGAGCAGCGTGGTGGTGATCCCCTGGCTCTCACCGTCCACCAAGAAGAGAGTGATCCCCTCTTCGGGAGAAGCGCCATTCTTGGTTCTGGTGACACACACTATATGATCGGCGATATGCGCATTCTCCACGAAGAGTTTCGTGCCACTGATGAGGTAATCATCTTTATCGGGAACCGCTTTAACCGTGATCGATGCTGGGTCGTACTTGGCGCTGGGCTCGGTGAGCGCTACAGAGAGGATCAGATCGCCGTTAGCGATCTTGGGCAGTAACTCCTTTTTCTGCTCCTCATTTCCCGCCGCTTGGATGGCGAACCCACCGAGAACCACCGTGGAGATGTATGGACCAGGCAGACAGGCTCGTCCCATCTCCTCAAGGAGCACTACCAGATCGAGGAAGCTCATCTCCATGCCGCCGTACTGCTCGGGGATTACCAAGCCCATCCACCCCAGCTCCGCCATCTTGCGCCAAAGCTCCGGGGTATAGCCCTTCTCATCCTCGGCCATTTCCTTGACCAGCGTCTTAGGGCATTCCTTCTCCAGAAAATCGCGCGCCGAATTTCTAAGCATCTCCTGCTCTTCAGTGAAGCCTAGATCCATATTGTCACTCCTTTCTTTTTTCTCTCTCCCACCCTCGTTATAGTTGCTGGGGTAAAATCAGCGTTAGAGTCTATTTTAGCCCCTAGGCAGCTCCAATCCTCTGATGGCGATTATATTCTTCATGATCTCCGATGTGCCCATGGCAATAGTACTGCCAAGGGAGAACATATGAACGCGCTCGATCCAGCCCCTGAGCGGAGCCCATTTAGAAGCCAGCTCTAACTGCCCGTAGAGCCCCATGATCTGCATCCCGATACCTGAGAGGCGTTTCATTAGCTCCGTGCCAAATAACTTGGACATCGGAGCGGCCACAATAGGGATAAGCCCCTTGTTTTGCATCCAGGCAACCCGATAGGCGATCATCCGGTTGACCTCGATCTCCACTGCCATCTCTGCTAGCTTATACTTAACCATGGAGTCATGGGCCAGAGGATTCCCGTTTAGCTTCGTTTCCTTGACGTAATCGACCAATCTCTCCAGCATTCGCTTGGCGGATGCGGGGAGGGCAACCCCGGAGCGCTCGAAGGCTAGGGTCACCTGGCTAATATACCAGCCCTGGTTCTTCTCCCCGACCATATTCTCTTTAGGGACACACACATTATCGAAGAAGACCTCATTGAAATCATGGGAGGCGAGCATATTGATCAATGGACGCACCGTAATCCCGGGGCTCTTCATATCGATAAGGAAGTAGCTAATCCCGCGATGCTTGGGGGCTTCGGGATCCGTTCTCGTCAACAGATGGCACCAGTCAGCACGATGGGCATTAGTGGTCCAAACCTTTTGCCCGGTGATCATGTAATCGTCACCATCCTCCACAGCGCGGCACTGCAGTGAAGCCAGGTCAGAGCCGGCGTTGGGCTCGGAAAAGCCCTGGCACCACACCACCTCGCCAGCGGTGATTGCCCTTAAGTGCCGCTTCTTTTGCTCCTCGGTGCCGTGAGCGACAAGGCAAGGGCCGATAAGGTTTATCCCCTGGCGATGGCCCCCGGTTGGTGCCTGATGGTAGCCAATCTCCTCGTTGAAGATGAGCTGCTCTATCATAGTGGCACCGCCGCCGCCATATTCCTTGGGCCAGGCCATCGCCAGCCAGCCTTTCTCGGCCAGCTTCTTGGTGAACTCTCTGGAGAAATCGGTCTCGCCGCGCTCCTCCAGGTCCCTGAGAAACTCCTCGGTAACCTCCTTCTTGAGAAAAGCGCGAAGCTCCGCTCTAAAGCTCTCCTCTTCCTCGGCAAACCGAAAATCCATTCTTCTCGCTCCTGTTTAGGAAAGTAGCGCTACTCGCTTTAGGATAGCCATCCCCTCTCGTTCTCTTAGATGCCTAGTTGGCGAGCGACCACTTCCCTTTGGAAATCGGTATCGCCGAAGGCGAGATCAGCTGCCCACGCCCTTCTGAAGTAGAGCGGTATATCATGGTCTCTGGTGGTGCCAATAGCGCCGTGTATCTGTACCCCACGCTCGGTGACAAACTTATAGGCCTCGTTAACCCATCCCTTGGCTATTGCTACTTTTTCAGTGCAGGGAAGCCCTTCTGAGACCATCCAAGCGACCTCATAAATGATATTTTTCCCCATATCCACATTCATCCACATATCTGCCAGGTAGAACTGGATCGCCTGGAAGGAACCGATGGGTCTTCCATACTGCACCCTCTCCTTAGCGTAGTCAACGGTCATGTCCAATGCAGCTTGAGCGCCACCGATCATCTCAGCACACTTGGCCATCGTGGCCTGCTCCAGGGTCCTGGCCACGATAGGCCACCCCTTGTCCAGCTCCCCAAGCATGTTCTTCTTGGGTACCTTGACATCCTTGAAAACAACCTCACACAGCTTGTCGGTGGCGATGGTGGGCACTACCTCACACTTGATCCCCGGGCTCCCCCCATCCACCACGAAGAGTGTGATCCCATCTTCGGGAGAAGCGCCATCCTTGGTCCTGGTGACGCATATGATATAATCGGCGATATGGGCGTTCTCCACAAAGAGCTTCGTGCCATTAAGTACGAAGCTATCACCCTCGGCCACCGCCTTTAACTTGATCCCGGAGGCTTCGTACGTAGCGGTGGGCTCGGTGAGCGCCATGGTGAGGATCGCCTCCCCCTCGGCTATTTTGGGTAGGAGTTCCTTCTTCTGCTCCTCGCTTCCCGCGGTAAGGATAGGCAGCGCCCCGAGAACCACCGTGGAGAAGAAGGGACCGGGCAGGATATTACGCCCCATCTCCTCGATGAGGATAGTCAGGTCCAAAAAATCCATTCCCATGCCGCCATACTCCTCCGGGATCGCCAAACCCATCCATCCCAGCTCTGCCATTTTGCGCCACAGTTCTGGGGAATAACCCTTTTCGCTTTCCTCAAGCTCCTTGACCAGTGTCTTAGGGCATTCTGTGGTTAGAAAATCGCGCGCCGAAGTTCTAAGCATCTCCTGCTCTTCAGTGAAATCAAGGTCCATCGTTCCACTCCTTCCAAGTTTATTTAAATCGTCCTGGGAAGCCCCAAACCGATCCAGGCGACAAGGTTTCTCTGGATCTCTGAGGTACCAGCAGCGATGTTCATTCCCATGCAGAGCTGAGAGTTACTCTCAAAGGTGCCCATCAGGGGTGCCCATTTCGAGCCCCTCTTCACTTGCCCGTAGAGACCCATGATTTGATAGCCTGTATAGGCGTAGCGCTGCGCCAGCTCACTGCCAAAAACCTTAGCCGCCGAGGCAGCGTGGGCGGCAAGCAATAGACCACCCTTCTCCTGAAGCCAGGCGATTCGGAAGGACAGAGAGCGTCCCACCTCGATCTCAATGGCTAACTGGGCTAGCCTGTGGCGAATAAAGGGGTTTTCGGCCAACGTTTTCCCATTCCATTTAGTCTCTTTACAAAACTCTATCAGCTCCTCTAAGCTTCGTCTCAGGGTGGACATCTGGCCCACATTAGACCGCTCAAAGTTCATCATGGCTCGGGTGACGGCCCCACCTTGATTCTCTTCGCCAACCATGTTCCTTGCCGGGACCCGCACATCATCGAAGAAGACCTCATTAAAGAGGTGAGACCCTTCCATGCTATACAGGGGGCGGACGGTAACCCCTGGGGTTTTCATGTCGAGGAGGAAGAAGGAGAGCCCTCGGCTCCTCTTCTCCTCAGGATTTGTTCTGGCAATCATAAACATCCAGTCGGCGTGCTGGGCACCGCTGGTCCAGATCTTTTGCCCGTTAATAATGTAATCATCGCCATCCCTCACCGCTTTAGTGGTCAGAGAGGCCAGGTCAGAGCCGGAGTTGGGCTCGCTCCATCCCTGGCACCACATTATCTCTCCCCGCGCAATCGGGGGCAAGTGCTCCCTCTTTTGCTCTTCATTCCCCGCCGCCAGAAGGGTGGGCCCCAGCATACCGACACCAAAGATATCGGTCCCCGGTGCTCTATAGTACCCCATCACATCGCTGTAGATGAGCTGATTGATGATCGGGGCATCCTGTCCACCGTATTCCTTGGGCCAGGCCATAACTAGCCAGCCCTTCTGAGCCACCTTGCGAACCATCTGGCGATGAAATGGGAAACCCTCTCCAGAAAGCATCGCCTCCAGGCCTGTCCCCATTTCAGGCGGTGCGTTTTTCATCTCCTGCTCAAAGAACTCTTCAAATTCCTTTTTCAGTGCCTCTTGCTCCGGCGTAAGTCTGAAATCCACTTCTTAGCCTCCTTTCTAGATACACAGGTAGAAAGTCTATTGGCTTTGGTGTCTCACTTTGTAGGTTTTGCTCTGTTTAATGGTTATCACCGGGCAGCCCGCTGACGGCATTGCTGATTGGCAAAGCTATTATAACAAATCGTCGTAATGCTGAGTCAACATTGTACCACGCTTTTGCCATATTGTCAACGTATCGTTATGGCCAAACGACAACCTCAACTTTGCCCATTATTTATGGGTAAAGTTGAGCACCTCTCTAAAAGGGCTTAGCTGAGTTGCACAGTGAGGCAGGTCACCGTTCTGGCGATGCCGCTAACCGAGTGAACGTTCTTGGTCACCACGTCGCCAATGGCATTCACTTCTGGCTTTTCGATTACGGCGACGATGTCATAGGGTCCGGTAACCGCTTCCACCGACGTAACCCCATCCACCTTCTGAAGGGCGGTGACTACCTCCTTTGTCTTGCCTACGACAACCTCGATAAGCACAAAAGCCTTCATCGCCATGGCCTCCCTCCTTTCCCTAGCGCCCGACGATAAGGACGCTGACAGTGCACCCCGCTGGCTGCCCTCCCATGTTATGGGTCAACCCGAGGTGGGGATTCTTTATCTGGCGGGGGCCAGCCTTTCCCTGAAGCTGGAGGTACATCTCATACAGCATCCTCAGCCCGCTGGCGCCTATAGGGTGGCCAAAGCACTTGAGCCCACCGTCTGGCTGCACCGGCAAATCCCCCTCCAGGGTGAAGGTGCCCGCCTCAAGGTCATCCTTCACTTTCCCCCTGGGGCTGAACTGGAGGTCCTCCATGATCGTGGCTTCAGTGATGGAGAAGCAGTCATGGACCTCGGCCATGCTGATCTCCTTGCGCGGGTTCTTTATCCCCGCCTCGGCATAAGCCACCTGGCCACCACGGTAGGTCTCCTCAACATGGGTATAGTCGTATTTTGTGTTCATCTGACCCTCGGCGGGGCCAACGCACATCTGAAGCGACTTGACATAGACCGGGTCAGGCCTGAACTTCTTGGCATCCTCGGCGCGCACTACGATGGCTGCCGCCGCCCCGTCACTCACCCCGCAGCAATCGAAGAGCCCAAGGGGCCAGGCGATTATCGGGGCCCTTAAAACCTGCTCCATGGTTATCTCCCGCTGGAAGTGAGCCTTTGGATTCAGGGCGCCGTTATGGTGGCTCCTCACCGGGATATGGGCCAGCATCCTTTTCCCCTCATCGGGGCCGAGGCCATAGCGGGCGAAGTAGGTGGTGGCCAGCATAGCAAACATACCCGGCGCCGAGGTGGTAGGCACTATGTTAGAGGATACCCCGCCAGCCATCGCTAGGCCACTGAAGCCCGAATCTTTCAGCTTCTCGAAGCCCAGAGCTAGGACGATATCATAAACCCCGGCAGCTACCGCGTAGCAGGCGTTCCTGAAGGCATCGGATGCAGTGGCGCAGGCATTTTCCACATGGGTGACCGGCTTATACTGCATTTTTAGAGGGGCGGTTAAGGCCATTCCGGTCATTCCCCCGGTTACCCCGACCCAGGCAGCCTGGACATCCTTGGGCTCGATCCCGGCATCCTCATAGGCATCATAGGCTGCCTCAACAATCATGTCCGTTTCGCTCCTATCCCAGAGCTCGCCGAACTTGGTGCATCCCATTCCAACGATACAAACCTTATCTTTGATACTCTCCGCCATTTTCTCCTCCTTTTTCTATCATCTTATTGGTCGAGTCTTCCAGAAATAGTTGTGGACCCCTCGAGCGGGATCGTGATACAGCTTTCTGAAGGTCATCTCCACCGGCATGCCAACCTTAACCTCATCGGGGTCGCGATCGGTCATATCGAACGCCGCCCTGCCCCCGCCATCGAAGTCGACCACGGTTACTGTGGCTGGGGGATCGGGGCTATCGGCCAGGTTATCATGGGTGAAGCTAAATACCTTAGCCTTCTTACCGAGGAAGCAGTAATCCTCAAACTGGTCCTTAGCTTGACAATTAACACATATCCTTATCGGCGGGCCACCGCCCATGATTCCTGGCGTAGCGGTATATTGTGGGGTGCCACAGACCTTACATTTCACCCCCCATAGGCCAAGGATTATCCTGCGGTCGCGCCACAGCGCTACTATAGAGGTGGCCGCTTGCTCGGGGCGGCGGGCTCGCTCCAGGGTGAGGATCTTGCGCCAGCGCAGGTATGTGCCATAATTGTTGATTGTCTTCTTGGACTCCAGGTGATGTTTTATCCCCCGCCGAGCCTTGAGCTTCTTTATCTCAGGGGTCACCTGAAGATAGAAAGCATCGGCCCCATTTCCATAGCTGGCAAAGAGGATCTTATCCCCCGGCTTGGCCTCCTCAAGTGCCGCCACCAGCATCATCATTGCCAGGGCGGCACCGGTATTGCCCACATTCATAAACATGGGATCCTGAACCTGCGCCGCGTCAAATTTCAGGCCTCCCGCTACCCTGGCATGCCTTCTCACATCGAGGGGGGCATCGTAAACTATCTTGGCGAAGTCCCCTGGCGATAGGTTGTACTTCTTCATCAACCCGGAGATGGCCTCAGGGAGGACAGCGGAGTAGCCTTGATCGTAGACCATACGATCTTCCCAAGATCGAATGAAGTCATCACCGTCGGCTCGCCACTGGCCGGAGAACTCATCGGAGACGCTATAGCTTCCCTCGATGCTGGCAATAACCCCTTTGTCTCCCAGGAGAACGGCGGCACCACCATCGCCCACAGACTGCTCGAAATCGCCGGCGGGTGCCCCCATACGGGTCTCACCAGTGGTTACCAGGATGCTCTTCGCTGAACCAGCCTTGACGGCATCGAAGGCCGCTGCCATGGCGGTGGTCCCCACCCGAAGCGTGCCAGTTACATCCATGGTTCGGACATCGCGGCGCATATCGAAGGCTGTGGCCATTATGCTGGCGCATAGCTTCTCCTTATAGGGTGAGGTGGTGGTGGCAAAAAATAGGCCATCGACTTTTTTTGGGTCGAGGCCCTTCATGCAGTCGATGGCCGATTCCATGGCTATGGTCACGCTATCTTCATCGAAAGTGGCCATACTCCTCTCCCCCGGTATCGGCATGCCACCCCACTCCTTGTAGAATGCATCGCGCTCAATCCGGTGTAATGGTATATAGGCGCCGTAAGATGTAATCCCTACCATTCAGTGCCTCCTTTAAAGTATGATGCTAAATCCACTACTGGCCCACAATACAGACAGCGATAACATTGCCCGGGGGGAAGCCGCCCATATTATGGGTAAGCCCTAATTTGGGGTCCTTTATTTGGCGAGGCCCTGCTTTTCCCTGAAGCTGCTTGTACATCTCATATACCATGCGTAGCCCTGAGGCACCGATAGGGTGACCAAAGCACTTGAGCCCGCCATCCGGCTGAACTGGCAAATCTCCCTCAAGGTCAAAGAACCCGGCCTCGATATCTTCCCCGGCCCGACCTCTGGGGCTGAACTGTAGATCCTCATATGTAACGGTCTCGGTGATGGAGAAACAGTCATGAAGCTCAGCCATGCTTATCTCCTTACGAGGGTTCTTTACCCCTGCCTCTTTGTAGACTCTAATCCCAGCACGGTAGCCCGTTTCCACATGAGCATAATCATAGTCAGTATATATCTGCTCTTCCCCTGAACTTATGGCGATCTGGAGCGCTTTAATGTAGACCGGGTCAGGCCTGAACTTCTTTGCCTCCTCGGCGCGCACCACAATGGCGGCTGCCGATCCATCGGAGACCCCGCAGCAATCAAATAGCCCCAAAGGCCAAGCGACTATGGGGGCATTTACTATCTGCTCCATGGTTACCTCGCGGCGAAGGTGGGCCTTAGGGTTCTTTACTCCATTCTGGTGGCTCTTCCATGAGACCCTACCGATTACCCTTTTCCCTTGGTCAGGTGGAATATTATACTTGGAGAAATAACCGGTGGCCATCATGGCAAACAGCCCTGGGGCAGTCGAATTGGGCATAAGCAGTGCCTCTGCCCCTCCCATGCCACCCATAGCAGGAAGGCCACCATAACCGGTATCCTTAAGCTTCTCCACGCCGAGAGCCAGCGCAATATCGGCAGCCCCTGAAGCTACCGCATAGGTGGCAGCCCTTAGTGCCTCAGTACCAGTGGCACAGTAGTTCTCCACATGTGTCACGCCGATAAACGGTAACTTTAATAGTTGTGCTAGAGGCAAACCACTAAGACCCTGCATGGGGAAGCAAGCGCCCCAATAAGCGGTGTCGATGTCTTTCTTCTCTATCCCGGCATCCTCAATACACTCGGTAAACGCCTCGACCATCAGGTCGCCGCCGGACGATTCCCATCGCTCCCCAAATCTGGTACAACCCATCCCTATGATGGCGACCTTATCCTTTATACCTTCTGGCATTTTAGTTACCCCCCTTCCTTTTTATGCTCTTATTGGTGTTGCTTTCCAAGAGTAGGCGCTTACGCCGCGGTTCTCATCGTGGAACTTCCTGCGGAAGGTCATTTCCACTGGCATATTAACGCTGAGCATATCGAGATCACAGTCAGTTAAATCAAATAGCGACCTCCCGCCCCCCTCAAAGTCTACCATACCATATATCGCTGGTGGATTGGGGCTGAAGGCCAAGCTGTCTGCGGTATAGGTAAAGAGGTGACCTCTCCTTTGGGCGAAGCGATAATCCTCCATCTCATCGACAGCGCCGCAATCGGGTTTGACACAAACCCTCTGCGGAGGAAATTGGGGGGTGCCACAGCGCTTGCACCTCGAACCCACAAGGCCAAGGAGCATCCGCCGCGACCTCCATGTACCTGATGCAGAAGAAACGGGCATCTCTTCACCTCGCCCTCCTGTGTCTATTGTAAGCACCTCACGGCTGGTGGCAAACCTCTCGTAACTAGGAAGGTCACTCTTCGTGGCCAGATTCTTCTTTATCCCCTTTCTCTCCTTTATCTTCTCTATCTCCTTGGTCACCTCGAAGAGCATGGCATCGCTGCCATTTCCATAGCTGGCAACAACAATCTTATCCCCTGGCTTGGCGTCCTCAAGCGCCGCCACCAGTAACATTAGGGTATAAGCAGCACCGGTATTGCCTATCGTGGTAAACATATGCTCTTGAATTTGACCGGGCTCAAACCCTAAGCTTTTACCTATATCTGCATGTGATCTTATATATAGGCAAGGGTAGACTACTTTAGCGATATCTTTAGGGCTCATGCTATACTTGTTCATCAGCCCCGAGATCGCTTCAGGGATAAATTTGCCATAGCCCTCATCTCGGATCCATCTATCCTCCCAAGTGCGGTTATACTTATCTCCCGCTGCTCTCCAGTGGTCCATGAAATCATAAGAAAGGGAATAGGAGCCTTCAAGAGAGGCGATTACTCCCTTATTGCCCAAAATGAGGGCCGCGGCGCTATCCCCATACATCTCCTCTTGAAAACCGCCAGGTTTACCTAAACGGCAATCGGAGGCGGTTACGATAATACTCTTTGTTGAGCCTGCCTTAACGGCGTCATAGGCAGCAAGTAACGCAGTGCTTCCCGCCCTAGTGGAGTCGGCAAAGTCAGCGGTTCGTATGTCGGGGCGTAGGTCGAGGCTAGTGGCGACTATTCCAGCACATTGCCTTTCTCTATATGGTGGAGTGGTGGTAGCAAAATACAGGCCGTCTATCTCCTCCTGATCAAGCCCATTTAAGCAATCCATGCTTGCATTTACTGCCATAGTAAGGCTATCCTCATCAAAGTTAGCCACCGCCTTCTCGCCTGGCAAGCTGCTAGCCGGATTCAGCCATCCCATAGCTGAATAGATAACCATGCGATTTATTCGATACCAAGGTATATAGGCACCGTAAGAAGTGATCCCGGCCATCTAGTACCTCCTTAAAGTTGGATTTGTGACGCCCGTGATAGCAAGTATACACTCCCTTTTATCCATTCGTCAAGCCCTGTCAACGCCATCCTACATCACCCAAGGCTATTGCCGACGATGGTTACACAGGCGACCTGAGGCGGGCCGCCTAAGGTATGAGAGAGGCCTAGGCGGGCGTTCTTGAGTTGGCGTTCAGGAAGCTCAGCTTTTCCCTGAAGCTGCTTATAGCACTCATAGGTCATCCTTATCCCTGAGGCACCGATGGGGTGGCCGAAGGACTTCAGGCCGCCATCCGGTTGGACGGGTAGCTCCCCCTCAAGAGTGAAGGTGCCGGCGTCGATGTCCTCTTTAGCCCTCCCCTTGGGGCTAAAACCGAGGTCCTCATAGTCAATTAGCTCAGTGATCGAGAAGCAGTCGTGGACTTCAGCGAGGCTTAGCTCCTTGCGAGGGTCCTTTATCCCTGCCTGCTCATAGGCCTGCCTGGCGGCCTCTCGATTCATCTCGAAGCCTGTCCAGTCAAAGCCGGGCTCGAAGTGGGGCAAGCTTTGGTTGGTGGAAAGCCCGATCCCCTTTATATAGATCGGGTCTTCCCGAAACTCTCTGGCATTCTCAGCGCGCACTAAGATAGCGCAAGCAGCGCCATCGGTGGTGGGGCAGCAATCGAACAGCCCTAGGGGCCAAACAATAAGCGGGGCTTTTATCACCTGCTCCAGGGTCACATCTCTTCGAAAATGGGCCTTAGGGTGGAGGCTGCCATTGTGGTGGCTCTTCATTGAAATCTTGGCGATAGTCTTCTTTCCTTCCTCAGGGCTGAGGCCATAGGTATAAAAGTAGCGGGTGGCGATGAAGGCGAAGGTTCCTGGGGCGCTTCTTCGGCTTTCCAAAACGGGGTGCGTGCCACGCCCCACCGGCAGTCCCCCCACCCCCGTATCCTTAAGCTTATCCACGCCGAGGGCGAGGACGATATCGTACATTCCACTGGCCACGCCGAAGCAGGCATTCCGCAGCGCTTCATGGCCGGTGGCGCAGAAGTTTTCTACCCTTGTTACTGGGATGCGGTTGAGCTTAAGGGGCTCGGAGAGGATGCTCCCTGCCATCCCACTATACAGGGTGCCCACCCAAGCTGCCTGAATATCCTTGGGCTCGATTCCAGCATCCTCATAGGCCTCATAGGCCGCCTCGATGATCAGATCGTCGCAGCCCTTGTCCCAGAGCTCCCCAAACTTGCAGCAACCCATGCCTACTATGGCAACCTTATCCTTGATGCTCTGCATTTCACGCCACTCCTTCCCTTATCGGTCGGCATTTCCAGAAATAGTTGTGGAAAGCGCCAGACTCGTGGAGCCTCCTGAGGGTCATCTCCACGGGCATATCCACGTTAACCTGTTGCGGGTCGCAGTCGGTCATCATGCAATAGAACCGGGCACCCTCCTCAAAGTGAACCACGCTCTGGACAATCGGTGGGTTGATGCCCGCAGCGGCAAGGTTATCCAGGGAGAAGGTGAAGAGCCTTCCATTCTTCCGGGCGAGGCTTATCTCATCGAAGTCATCCTTGGACTGGCATCCATAGCAAACCCGTTGGATTGGATAGGTAACCATACCGCA
>SMTZ1_10019101_pt1 | contig 13278 bp, 14 predicted proteins | sample DeeMarSWOR136_30_FD_25667 | JGI IMG/M metagenome (IMG submission 25667) | reverse complement strand
TTCGAGGATTTATAGGATCCAGATCCATGGGATCCGGGTGTGCTGCCCCGTAACCTTCCGTGGATGGAAAAACCTCTGAAATACGTAACAATTTTTACTCACAACCTTTATTCTCATCGCAATTGACTTACGATTGGATTAGAGGGTAGAATGCATGGTCGACTGGAAGGAGATCGAGGAGAAGTGGCGGGACAGATGGGACGAGGCCGGGGCCTTCGAGACGGACCCTGACCCTGAGATGCCGAAGTACTACCTGACCGTCGCCTACCCGTACCCCAACGCGCCGCAGCACATAGGCCACGGCAGGACCTACACGCTCACCGACGTCCACGCCAGGTACATGAGGATGAGGGGGTACAATGTCCTCTTCCCCATGGCCTTCCACTACACGGGCACACCGGTGATAGCCATGGTGGACAGGCTGAAGGAGAGGGACCCGGATCTCCTCGACACCTTCCGCAACATCTACAACGTCCCCGAGAAGAGCCTCCACGAGCTGGAGACTCCCGTGGGGATGGCCCGCTACTTCGCCGAGGAGATAAAGGCGGGGATGAAGCTGATGGGCTTCAGCATCGACTGGAGGCGCGAGTTCACCACCATCGACTCCTACTACAGCAAGTTCATAGAGTGGCAGTTCGCCAAGCTCCGGCAGAGGGGCTACATCGCCCAGGGCAGCCACCCCGTCGGCTGGTGCCCGGGCTGCGGAAACCCTGTGGGCCAGCACGACACGGTCGGAGACAAGGAGCCCGAGTTCGAGGAGTTCACGGTCATCAAGTTCCGCAGGGGCGAGGAGATCTACCCCGCCGCAACGCTGAGACCCGAGACAGTCTTCGGCGTCACCAACATGTGGCTGAACCCCGAGGCCGAGTACGTGAGGGCCCGCGTGGACGGGGAGAGCTGGGTCATCAGCGCCGAGGCCGTGGAGAAGCTCAGGTTCCTAGGCCGCGACGTGGAGGTTCTGGAGGCCTTCACGGGATCCAAGCTGATAGGGCTCAAGCTGACGAACCCAATGACCGGGGGAGAGTTCCCCATACTGCCCGCCAGCTTCGTCGACCCCAAGGCTGCCACGGGTGTGGTGATGTCGGTGCCCGCCCACGCCCCCTACGACTACGTCGCACTGGAGAACATCAAGAAGGCCTCCAAAAAGGCCCTGGAGGAGGGGGGACTGAAACCTTCGGACGTGAGCGGCCTCGAGCCTGTCGGCCTGATAAGCCTCCCCGGGTGGGGGGAGTGCCCCGCCGTGGACATTGTCAAGAGGATGGGGATAACCGACCAGAACGACCCAAAGCTGGAGAGGGCGACGAAGGAGATCTACAGCCACGAGTTCCACAACGGAGTGCTGACGGGCGTGACCCTCCAGTACGCGAGCCTCCCTGTCTCCAGGGGCAAAGACGCTGTGAAGGAGGACATGCTCGCCGACGGGAGGGCGACCACCATGTACGAGCTCATGGAGCCAGTCCAGTGTCGCTGCGGATCCGAGGTCGTCGTCAAGATCTTCGAGAACCAGTGGTTCATCGACTACGGTGACAAGGCGTGGAAGGAGCTGGCCCACGAGAACCTGGCGATGATGGAGATCATCCCCCGAGAGCTGAGGCAGGAGTACGTCCACGTCATCGACTGGCTCGATAGGAAGGCATGCGCCCGAAACGTAGGCCTGGGGACCCCCCTGCCCTGGGCACCTGAGTGGATAATCGAGTCCCTATCCGACTCCACTATCTACATGGCCTACTACACAGTGATCAAGGACATCTACGAGCTGAAACCCGAGCCAGAGGCCTTGAGCGAGGCGTTCTGGGACTACGTCTTCCTGGGCGAGGGCTCCACCGAGGAGGTCTCCGAGGCCACGGGCATCCCTGAGGAGGACCTGGGCAGGATGAGGGGGGAGTTCACCTACTTCTACCCGATGGACGCCAGGCACTCGGGGAGAGACCTGATACCCAACCACCTCACCTTCATGGTCTTCAACCACGACGCCATCTGGCCGCGGGAGTACTGGCCCAGGGGCATCTTCGTCAACGGCAGCGTCCTGATGGAGGGCCAGAAGATGAGTAAATCAATGAACAACATCATCCCCCTGGCCACCGCCATAGACCGCTTCGGGGCTGACCCCCTGAGGCTCTCCCTGATGATCACGGCGGAGCCACTGAAGGACGCCGATTTCAGCCCCGACCTGGCAAAGTCGATGGCGGACAACCTGGAGAGGTTCTACAACAGGGCGATGGAGGTAGCCTCCCAGCCGAACCCCGAGGAGTACGAGCTTACAGAGATAGACCAGTGGATGCTTAGCAGGCTGCAGAGCTACATACGAGAGGCGAACGAGGCGATGGAGGAGATGAAGGTGAGGAGGACGATCCACGCCGCCCTCTACAACCTCAACCAGGACTTAGACTGGTACATGAAGAGGGTCGAGTGCTGAGGACGATCGTCGACGCCCAGGTGAGGATGCTCACACCCTTCACCCCCCACATCTGCGAGGAGATCTGGGAGGCGATGGGACACGACGGTTTCGTCGCCTTCGCGGAGTGGCCGGAGCCGGAAGGGGAACTCGTGCGGATTGACGCCGAGGAGCTGGAGTCCACAATACAAACGAGCCTAGAGGACGTCCAGAAGATCGTGAGGGTGACCGGCATCAAGCCCAGCGGCATTCACTTCTACACCGCCACGAACTGGAGATGGAAGGTCTACCTGAACGCCCTGAGGCTCGCCCAGGAGGGGAGGCTGGACATAGGCACCCTCATCAGGGAGTCCTTCAAGGACGAGGAGCTCAAGGCCAAGTCAAGGGAGGTCCCCGCCTTCGCCCGGCAGGTCGCAGAGGACATGAAGAAGACGCCTGCGGAAACGGTCAGAAGAAGGCTGGAGATGGGGGTCGTCAATGAGGTCACCCTGCTGGAGGACGCCGCCGGCTTCCTTCAGAAGGAGTTCGGCTGTGAGGTCTCAATCTACGGGGAGAGTGACCCTTGGATCAACGACCCGGCGAACAGGGCATCGAGGGCGAAGCCCTACAGGCCAGCGATATACGTCGAGTAGGCCACCCGACCCTTATCACTTTTCCCTACGATTGAAACTTCCTAGGCGACCCTCTTTCAGGTCCATAAACGATTTTTAAGCCATATGTTGAACAATTTTCTGCGGGAATAGGTCCCGCACGGGAGCCCCCGCTGCGCCACAACATGGGCGAGATCGCTTGCGACTCCCCTGGGACCTGGGGGGCGACAATTTTTTTCGGCTTTTCGTGTTACTCGGCATCAGGGGCAAAAGTCTAATCTTGTCGGGAGGAGTATCTTGGGGTGGTGGGAGAGTTGTCAGACGCCGAGATGAAGAACATGGCCGAGCTCCTGCGCTCGGGTGCGAGGATGCTGGGCAGGAGCTGTCCCGAGTGCGGCTCCCCCCTTTTCCAGCTCAAGACTGGGGAGATCTGGTGCGCCAAGTGCCAGAGGAGGGTGGTCATCGTTCAGGAGGGGGAGTCGCTGGAGGCGGGAATGCAGCTCGACTCTCTGGAGAGGGCACTCCTCACCAGGCTCTCGTCCCTCGAGGTGGAGATCGCGAAGGCAAACGATCCAGCAGCCCTTAAAGTGCTCGTTGAGGTCGCTGACGCCGTCTTGGCTGTTGTCGAGAGGCTGAGGCGCTTAAAGAAGGGCTAAAATAGGGTTATTATCGCTGCTCCGGCCACGATGGCGAAGGCCCCCGCTGCGATTCTCCTGTTTATATCCTCGGTCTCCCTGAGGAAGACGAGGCTGAGGGCTAGGGAGAAGAGGGGGTTCGTCCCTATCAGTGCGGAGACGACGGAGACGCTGCCCGTGGAGAGGGCGGCGAACATAGCGAGCCATCCGGCGCTCACGGCCAGCCCCGATCCGATGAAGTACTTTACACTGTTTCTGCTCAGTCTTACTTCGGCGACCCTTTTGGTGGTAACTATGTATAGGAGGAAGGAAACGAGGCTGGAGGCAGCGCCGACGAAAGCGCCGATGACTGAATCGGGCAGGATGTTGAGCCCTACCTTCCTGACAACGGAGGAGGCTCCATAAAAGGCGGCGGACATTACGGGTATTACGAGGGCGGAACCCAAGAGCTTTGAGCCAAGCTTGTTTCCACCACTGGTCAATGCTATGCCGATGACGACAAAGACCGTTCCGAGGACGGTCGTCAGGGCGACGGACTCGCCGATGGCGACGACCGCGAAGATGGTGGAGAAGAGGGGGCTTGACCCTATTATGCTGGCGCTCACCGGGACGCCCAGCCTCTCGATGGACATGAAGTTGAGGAGCCGCCCGAGCGTGGAGGCCAGGATCCCCGAGGCGACGAAAAACGCTATGGCAGTCCAGTCGATGCGAGCAGGAGGATATGCGAGGAGGAGACCTAGCAGCACGACGACCTGGACGAGGGCGGCGACTACGGCCCCCGTAATGGGGTTTGAATCCCTCATGCCCTTGCGGGTGAAGACGGCGCTAGCCCCGTAGCAGACGGCCGTGAACAGGCTGAGTAGCTCAACGTACAACTGGACGCACCCGATTTCTCCTGAGGAAGGTGTGACCCTGTATTTAAGGGGTGTCAGGCTCCACGTCTGGCTCCCTGGACATCCCCCTTCTCTCCAGCAGACCTAGGACAAGGGCGTCTACATCTTCCTGGATAGCGGCTCTAGACCTGTCGGCGTCCAGCTTGACGAGCTCCCCCTCCTCGACGAACTGGAGGTAGATGTCCCTAACCTTGCGAAGATAGTCGGAGACCTCGAAGACGGTCCTCCTCCTCTTCACCCTCAGCAGGCTGAACTCGGGCTGTATGTCCAGAAGTATGGCTAGGTCGGGCCTCGGGGAGAACCTGTTCATCTCCCTTATCCAGTCGAGGTCTGCCCCAGCCGCACCCTGATACGCCAGGCTCGAGTGGACGTAGCGGTCGGAGATGACGATCCTCCCCCTCCTGAGGGCTGGCTCTATCACACCTTTCACGTGCTCGAACCTGTCGGCTGCGAAGAGGAGGGCCTCGGTCTCGGGAGGGAGCCGCTTCTCCTGCCTCCTCGAGTACCGCCGGATGAAGTCTCCCACGCGGTAGCGGCTCGGCTCCGAGGTCTGGAGGACTACGTGCCCCCTCTCCTTGAGCATCTCCGCCAGATGTTTGATGTGGGTCGACTTTCCGCTGCCGTCTATGCCCTCGAAGACGATGAAAACTCCCCTGTCGACCATCCCACTGAAGGATCAGGCGTCATCGATAAATTACTTTTGAAAAGGGGGTTAGAGCTGGAAGAGCTCCCTGTCGAACTGGGTGAGGAACTCCGCCCCGTCCCCGTTTATCAGCACCATGTCCTCCACCCTGAGGTAGTACTCCCCGTCGTGCCAGAGCTTGGGCTCGACGCAGAAGACCATGCCGGGCTGGATGATGTCGCTGTTCTCGGGCTTGAGCCAGGGTGGCTCGTGGACCTCGACGCCTATCTGGTGGCCGACGGAGCCGTGGGGGAGCCTCGCCCTCAGGTAGTCGCCGAATCCGTCATCATCCAGGGAGGCCTCTATGCCGGGGAATATCTCGTTGACCTTGGTGACGCCGGGCTCGATCTTCTCCACGGTGTCGACGACGGCCCTCTGCAGCGCCTTGTAGCCCTCCCGGACCTCCTTGTCGGCGACACCCCAGAAGACGGCGCGCCCCCAGTCGGAGCAGTATCCGTCCATGACGAAACCCACGTCGAAGAAGATGGTTGTGTCCGGTGCGAGGCCCTCGTCCATCTCGTAGGAGTAGATCTCTCCCCTCGCCTCGGAGCCCGACCTGACGAAGCCGGCCGAGGGGGGGAAGGAGACGTCGGAGGCGCCCATCCTCCTGCCGATCATCTCTATGTCGAGCCTCATCTCCCTCATGCTTATCCCGTCCTGTATCGTGTGGATCACCTTCTCCATGACGTCGTCGGTGAGCCTCGCCAGCCTCCTCAGGACCTCTACCTCGGCGGGCTCCTTGATCGCTCTCAGGTGGTCCATGAGGTCCCCTCCCGCGACGAACTTGACTCCCTTGAGGAAGCGGGCGAGCTCCAACGTCGTGGGGCCCCAGAGGTGCTCGCCCAAGGCGACCCTACCTCCCTCCCAGTTCAGGTCGGAGACGACGCCCCCGAGGAGCCCCCTGTAGCCGGCTCCCCTCTCGAGGACCCTCATGTCATCTATCCAGCAGCCCTCCGCGTGGCCCGCCGAGGCCTCGGATAGGGTGAGTATCGGCTCTCCCTCCCTGGGCACGAGGACGTTGTCGGCCTCGTTCATGAGGTCGACTCCCCGCCTCCAGTCTATGGGCAGCCCGGTGAGGTACTGGAAGTTCTGGCATGAGCCGTAGACCGCGAGGTCGATCTTACGCCTCTCCATCTCGGCCTGGAGGCCGTCGAGTCTCCTCTTGAAGTCCATCTCCACATCGATTCCTCCGCATCACAAGAAAGAGTTCAACTAGATAGATTCGAGCGGCACATGATAAATCACTTTTCATCATCCCTGATCGTTCGAAAGGAGCTGGCTGGCGTATGTTTAAGTTGAGCCCTTCAGGGAAGGTTGTTAGGTGGCTTCTCTGTCTACGCGCTCTCGGAAGGAGCTCTTCTCTCCTATCCTCGTCCTCGTGGTGACCACTCTTGTCGACATGACGGGTTTCGGTATGATAATCCCCCTTCTGCCCTTCTACGCCGCCCGCCTCAACGCGGGCCCAACGAGCCTCGGTGTGCTCCTCGCGTCCTTCTCCATAATGCAGTTCATCTTCTCGCCCTTGCTGGGGCGCTGGTCCGACAGGGTTGGTAGGAGACCTGTACTGATCCTCTCCATCCTCACCTCGATCGCGAGTTTCGCCCTCTTCACGGTGGCCGAGTCTCTCATCGTCCTCCTCCTCTCCAGGATTGTGGCGGGATTGGCCACGGAGGGGGCGGTGGCCCAGGCCTACATCGCTGACATAACCTCGAACGAGGAGAGAGCTGCAGGGATGGGGAAGGTGGGGGCCGCCACCGGCGTGGGCTTCATCCTGGGGCCGGCTCTGGGGGGCTTCCTCAGCCCCTATGGGTTCTGGGCTCCGGGGGTGGCTGCGATGGCCCTCGGCCTCCTGAACCTGGTCTTCGTCCTTCTCTTCCTCCCGGAGCCACAGGTCCACAAGCGGTCGAGGCCAAAGCTGGAGGAGGGCTTTGCGAGGAGGCTCTTGGACGCCCTCACGAGGCCGCTAACCGGTCAGGTCTTCATTATCTACTTCGTGATAACCCTGGCCTTCGCCGCAGTGCCCGTGATCGTTCCCCTCCTCGCCATCGACTTCTACGGCTTCACCTCGGTGGAGATGTCCTACGTCTTCATCTACATCGGGGTGCTCCAGATACTGCTGCAGGGCTTCGCCATTGGCAGGCTAACCAGAAGGATCGGGGAGGACAGGCTGATAGTCCTGGGCCCCCTCCTCATGCTCATCGGGATATTCGTCATGCCCCTCATGCCGAACTTGGCCGTGTTCGCCGCCAGCCTCGCCATGATCTCCTTCGGCGTCGGCCTGACGAACACCGCCGTCCCCAGCTTCGTCTCCCAGAGGACCCCTCCCGAGGAGCAGGGGGCCATTCTTGGCGTCACCCAGTCGGTCTCCAGCATAGCACGGATACCGGGGCCCCTCATCGGCGGTGTGGCCTTCGAGCTTGCGGGGCTCGCCGCCCCCTTCTTCCTCAGCTCGTTAATGCTGATGATCCCCTTCCTCCTCGGATGCAGGGTGTTCCACGCCTGCTATTTCAAGGGGCTCTAAGCCAGGACTCTCCTCCATTCGTTAAACTAATCTAAAGGGTGAGAGGATGGGATCAACATGTCTGAAGAGTCCCTGAGGTACGACCCACGGCACTGGCACAACATCCAGCCGCCCGAGTTCATGGACATCTCCAGGCGCTTCGAGTACGATGAAGATCACCTCCAAATGCTAAGTAAGTGGCTTAGGCTGGACGATGGAATAGGTACCATCGTCGAGGTGGGCTGCGGCAGCGGCTACTTTACCGAGAAGCTCCACAGCATGGCTCCCTCATCCAAGATAATATGCGTCGAGCCTGACGACGTTCTGAGACACCACGCGGAGGAAAAACTGGGCTCGAGAGCAGAGTTCCTCAAGGGGACGACGGAGGAGATCCCCCTGCCCTCCGACTCCTCCGACCTAACCCTGTGCCACATTGTGCTCAACAACCTACCCGACGTGCCCCGAGCCGTTGGAGAGATGACCCGCATCACGAAGCCTGGTGGGATGGTGGCCTCCATCGAACCCTTCAGCAGAGGTGTCAGCTACACACCCGACCCAGTGCTCCAAGAGATTAACGAGAAGACGGGGAGGGCCTTCGGCATGGGAGTCTGGGGCCTCAGATCCGAGCTTATGGACTACCCCGAGGCGCCCAAGCACAGGCAAGTCAGATACCCAGAGGTCTTCCACTCCTGCGGGCTGAGAGACATCGAGGCCCACGGCCTCCTCTCCGTCTTCCTGCTGAGCGATGCGAGGAGGGACCTAGGGGAGGTGAAAAGATGGCTGGAGGACAGGTTGAAGTTCTACGTCGGGGACAGGGAGCGATCCCAAGTGATAATGGCCAGAGGAGGGCTGGACGAAGGGACGATAGCTGAGGCGCAGGAACTCAACGAAAGGCACCTCAGGAGGCTCGTCGAGAATCCGGATATTATACCCGAGACCGATGAGCTGGAGTCAGTAGGTAGGATTGTGACGATAGGATTCAAGCCGGATCTGCGGTCAGCTTGAACGGGTAACTCAGGATCCCGGGAACTGCCTGAGCAGCCCCTTCATCGACTCCTCGTAGAGGGGGTAGAGGCGATCTACAACCGGTTCGGCCTTCCTGAACCACTCCGTCTTCTCGATCTCGGTGTCGGAGAAGCCCCGGCCGTCCTCGGACTCCACGTAGTTCTTGATCCTAACCTTGAGGAGGGTCTTCATCTTCTTCCCGCTCCTGGCCACCTCCTCCTCGTACCTGTAGTCGGGCTTGCCGATGACGGAGACGTGCTCGAGATGGGCTCCACGAGGATGACGTTGCTGCCCCTCGGTATGTCGTTGGCGTAGAGGAAGGTCTTGCTGTAGCCCGTGGTCTTCACGATCTCCAGCTGGGTGGGGGGAGTGCGGCCGGATACGTCGTCCACGTACTTCCTCTTGCCTATGATGGCCATGGGCCTCCTGCTCTTGATGGTGAGGGAGGTGCACATGGGGAGTGCCATCGCCTCCATCGCCCCGATGACGTCCACCTTCTCCATGTCGCAGACAGCCATGACGGCGAGGGCGCACTCGTCGAGGGTCCGGGGGTGGTGGCGGAAGAGGCGCTCGCTCACCTCCTCGACGATATAATAATAGTGGGGGACGCCGTCGACGACGTGGTAGGGCATGCCGTCTATGAGGCTGAAACCCTCATGCTCGGGGAAGGTCTCCCCCTTGAACTCGATGGCCACCTTCCTGAAGACCTCGACCCTCCTCAGCTCCCTCTGCAGCTTCTCCAGCAATCAAGACACCCGATGCTCAAAGCTACGGGAGATGAGGATAAATAGATTGGGGCCCCCGAGAGGGTCAGCCGATCGTCTCGACGGCGCCGTCGTCGGCCCTGACCCTGAGGCGCATCCCGCTTCTCAGCGCCTCGACCGGGTCCGACTCCAGCCTGTCGACCAGGGGTATCCCCGATATGACGCAGCCCGTGGCCAGGATGGCCTCGGTCTCCCTGTTGACGATGGCGGCGGGCGCCGTCCCCAGCTTCGCCATCCTGTAGATGACGTAGCTGCCCACCGTGCTCCCCTTGCCCGTCGGGAACACGAAGACCTTCCCAGTGATGCACTCGCCCTCCACTGCGTGGCCGGGCTCCGTTACGACTCCGGTCTCCGGGTCCACGCCCCCATAGAAGCTGACAGGGTCGCTGCTCACCAGCGCCTCGCCCTCCGCGTAGCCCCCGACCACCCTGCGGCCCCTCAGCATCATCTCGGTGAATCCCCCAGGAGCTCCCGGATGGTGCCCATCTTCGTCCTCATCCCCATACTTGACAGGTAGTGGCCCGCCTTGAAGCTGTTCGTCGCCACCTCCTCCCAGCCCAGCTCCCTCAGGGGCGCCACCACCATGCAGGTGTCCCTGTAGACCCTTCCACCCGCCTCCACGATCGCCCTCACGTAGCCGGCCCTCTCCGACTCCGCGTAGACACCTCTACTCGTGAAGACCCAGAGCCTCCCCGCCATGTCTCTTCCCCTGACGAGGGTGGCGATCTCCTCCATTTCCCCGAGTGTCGAGTGGGGGCAACCTAGGGCGATGATGGGGTCGAATAGCGGGGCTGACAGCCTCTCCCTCTCGGCCTCGATCATGAACCTATCAACGGATAACTCCTCGAGGCCCACGAGATGTTCCTCCATCTCCTTTGCCTCGGGCGTCACACCCTCGCCATGCCAGAGGGCTATCCCCCCGCTCGTAGCGCACGCTGCCCCCAACGCCTTCATCTGCTCAAGGCCCGGCACACCGAGGCCCCTGAAGTAGGGGACCGTGGTGCCCAGTGCTCTGCCAGTGATGTAGCCGAGGGCGCTGTAGTCCATCGTCGACGAGGGCCTCGCCTCAACGTTCACGACGGCTCCGGGTCTCCTGTTCTCGTCCAGCCTGTAGCCGTAGAGGGCGGAGAGCCCTGTCACGGCACTCGCAAGAGTTGTCGGTCCCGATTCTCTGTTGGTCCTCGCGCCGAGGACGGAGTTGGCGTAGCAGACGGCGGAGGACTCGGCCCATGCCACCTGGCTCCCGAAACCAGGGACGAATCCGACGAGATAGGGGGTGCATGTGCAGGTTGGCTCAACACCCATCCTCCTGAAGGTGTCGATGACCCTCACCTGCCCCCTGGCGAACTCCTCTGGAACGCCCATCTCCCTCCACGCCTCCATGTCCATGCCTGCGGGGTTCAGCGTGGCCGTGATCTTGGCTCTAGCCCCGAGGCCTGCCAGTTCTTCCAGCCATTCGAGCCCGGCCTCCCCCAGGTTCTTGTAGGAAACGCCCGAGACGTGAGCACTCTCCACCGGGACTAGGCTCTCCGCCTCGAAAACCTCCCCCAGGGCGACGAGGAGCTCCAGCATCTTCGCCGCAGCCGGGCCGTCTCCGCCCTCAAGGGTCCTTTCCTGCTCCGTCGTCAGATGCAAACATCAGCACTCCATTCTTGATCAATGGGATCCTAGGTCAGGTTGGCCTCAGCGGCTCGCAGAGGCGTACCTGTCCAGCAGCCTCCGAACCTCCTCAGAGACGGGTATCCCGGGCTTGTCGAAGCCCCTCTTCCCCAGCGGCTTTGTTGCATCAACACCGACCTTGCATCCCAATTCCTTTTCCTGATCGGAGGACGGGTCGAGGCTGGAGACCCTGACGTGGGGCACCACGAGCAGGTCCTCGTCACCTCTGAAACGGGTGGCAATCGCCCACTCGACCTGCTCCATGTCATAGGGGTCTATGTCCGAGTCCACAACAACGGCGTGCTTGAGGCTGGGGTGGGCGGCGAAGACCGCCATGAGGACGTTCTTCGGGTCGCCCTCCCTGAACTTCTCAAAGCTGACGACGCAGTGGAGCCAGCCCATGCCCCCAACTGTGAGGTTGACGCCCTTGACCGTGGGGACGACGTTCCTCACGTACTCCCAGATACGCACCTCCCGGGGCATACCCATGAGGAGCCTGTGCTCAGAGCCCGAGGGCAGCAGGGCTTGGTAGATGTACCCCTCCCTGTGCATCGCCCCCACGAGCTCCACCACCGGCTGCTGCCTCTCGATGTCATAAGTGCCCGACTGGTCGACGAAGGGTCCCTCCGCCACCGTCTCGTCGAGGCGCAGCTTCCCCTCCAAGACCAGCTCGGCCCCTGCAGGGGCAAGGGCGTCCACGTGCTCGCACTCCGTCAGCCTCAGTTCCCCCCCGAGTAGGTTGTTAGCCACGTCGAACTCGCTCGTGCCGAAGGGGGCGGGCAGGGCGGCGGCGACGCAGATCGCCGGGTGGAGGCCGAGGGATATGCTCACGTCGAGACTGCTCAGTCCGGCCTCCCTCGACATCTGCATTATCCTGTAGAGCTGGCGGGGGACAACCCTGATCGCCATCCTGTCCTGCCCTATGACGAGAAGTCTGTGGAAGGAGACGTTCTCAGCCCTTCCATCAGGCCCCCTTGCGTAGACGACGCCCGAGGTGATGTAGGGGCCCGGGTCCTCTTCGAAGTGCGTGAGTACCGGGAAATCGTTCAGCCTGGGCTCGTCGACGACCACCTCCCGTACCGGGCCATCTCCCATGCCGCATCGAATCGCGTCTCTCACCGCCTCCTGTAGGCGAGTGTAGAGACCTCCGGGCTCAACTTCCAGCGCCTTCAACAGCCTCGACCTGGAGCCGTTGACCCCGCCCACGACCTTGACGTCATAGCCATCCACATCCTCGAAGAGAACTGCCTTCCCCCCGTCGAACCTCTGCAGAGCGGCGGGTATCTCGAATCGGGGCGACAGCCTCTCCCCGATACGGACGAGCCCCCCCTCGCCCTCGATCCTCTCAATGTAATCCCTGAGATCCGTCATCCTTCCCCCTCATTGAGGGCCCCCACGAGCTCCCTCGCGAGATCTATCAGCACCCTCCCGGCTCGGGACCCTGTCGATGCCTGGAGGTTCGTTGAGACCAGGGCCATCTTGCCGCTGAGCTGCGAGAGATGCTCCCCCAGAAGGAGGCCGAGCTCCCGGTCCCTCTCCCCGAGGAGTGAGGTGGAGACCCTGCCGGGCAGGGTGATAGTCAGCGTCCCGAGGCGGGGTTCGCCACCCTCCCAGAAGAGGGCGAAGACCGCGTTCCCGAGGTCCGCGAGGGCCCCACCGATCCGCCCCCCGTCGAAGGAGGCTTCGCGCGTCAAGAAGCCGAAGTCCATCCGCTATACCGGTCCCAAGATGTCCCTCAGACCAGTTAAGGATTCCCTTCCACCAACCGTTAATAGAGAAAAACGCACCACAGGAAATGGTAAGATAATGAGGATCCTTGTGGTCTCGGACATCCACAGCAACCAGACTGCCCTGAGCCGGGTCCTGAGCGTAGCCGGCGACTTCGACGCCGTCCTCTGCTCGGGAGACATCGTGGGCTACGGCCCCGACCCCAACGAGTGCGTAGAGGAGCTGATGAGGCTCCCGGTCAGATGCATCGCCGGCAACCATGACAGAGCCGCAGCCACCGGAGACACTTCACGACTAAACAGGTACGCGACTGAAGCCATAGCCATCAACCGGGAGATGCTCGTGCCCAGGGCCCTCCAGTGGCTCCGAGGCCTGCCAACCCACCTCCAGATGGAGGCCGAGGGCAGGAGGATCGCCGTCTTCCACG
>SMTZ1_10012810_pt1 | contig 13279 bp, 14 predicted proteins | sample DeeMarSWOR136_30_FD_25667 | JGI IMG/M metagenome (IMG submission 25667) | reverse complement strand
TAGAAAATGCAGGGCCAGGTGATGTGGTCCTCATCCTTGTAGACAAAGTGGAAGTCATACATAAGCTGCTTTTGAAGTATAAAGAAGAAGTAGAGGGGTTCAAAACGCACCTGTAATGACATGGGGAACGTGGAGGAATCTCTCACTCTTAACTTCTTTGGGTTCTTTTTTTTTCCGGTATATCCATCCAAAGGCTTGCAGAACCCAGGAGACTGCGCCCGTGCATTAAGCGAGAGATAGTTGTCCTTTTTTTAGGGTTGTTACATCTCTTTGCCTTTTGTTATCTTTAGAGGATTAGAATTATTGATTTGGATTTTGCATCTCGCTAATTCATCAACTGCTCAGAAATATTTTGACTTTCGATTTTTTCTATAGTTTGGTTATTTTGATTTAAATGCATAATAAAAGATCTGAGCAAAAGTAATCAATAACGTTAAAATGCAAGCGGCCAAAATAGACCAAACAAGCCATGGTCCAGAAAGCCGATCTTTGAGACAGTATGGGACGAAAAATATAATGAATAACAAGCTTGCATATACTATACGTAGATTTCTGTAACTTACCTTACTTTTCCTTTCTTCTTCTGGCATGAGTCCTTTCAACATGAATTCTTTCGATTGTCCAGCCTTATATATTTTCCTGTACAGAGTTCTAAATTGAATTTTTTTGGGTTTTCTGTAATTTTCTTAAAGCATTAAAGGTCTGGTATGCGTATTTGACCCTGGAATGACAACCTGAATTCAATATACGTAGTTTAATATCACTTATTCCAGTAGCTCTGAAAAGTTTTCCCAGAGGTTTTACACAAGAAATGTGCATGGTTAGTCAAAACTAATCAACCTCTCAGATCCACCTGGGTATTTGCAAAAAGTGTAAATATTATACGTGGAAGTAGTCCTAGCAAACACTTATAAATTTCTGAAAATGAAAGGAGTAATCCATGGGAAAGATCCACTTGACTGAAAGTGAAAAGGAACTCTTGAATGTACTAGGGAAATTCCCCGATATTTCTATGAAGGAACTCGTTAACCGCACGCAATACAAGCGGTTGAGCAGTGTAGTGAAAAAAATTGGGCAGTTCAAGAAGGAAGGTATGTTATATGGGCCTTTTTATGATGCCGATTTCGGTAGATTGTGTAAGAACCCCTTCTGTGTGTTGATCTGCATTATAGAATTTAACCTGAGTTATGAAACAGTCATGTCTTATTTACGGTTAATTGAGCCCCTCAAAACAGTGTACCCTGTGTTATCGCCTCATAAGGAGCTTCTCAATGTGTTGTTCCTCTCTTCAGACAATGCTGAAATGATATCCCTCCTCCAGTTGCTCAAGGACAACAACATCATTACAGACTACATTATTCGTGTCTATTCCCACAATAGGACGATAGAAAACCCCAATTTGTATGGAGACCCCAATCCCTCGTTAGATAACCTGTTAGACCCCTGCGATATTCCTGATTTATCTTTCGGATGTCACGACACAGACTGGAATGAATGTGATATCAGTATCCTCCCTTATCTGCAGATGGGATACAAAAGTGCACAATTGATTGAAATACTCAAAGCAGAAAAAAAATTAAATAAAACCTGGAAATACAATCAAATAAAACATTCCCATAAAAAAATGTTAACAGCTGGATTAATAAGAAAGAAATATTTGATATTTCCATTTTCATACAATCAATGCGTTGATTTCAATTTGTTCTTGAAAACTGATGACAAAATTTTAACCCAGAGAATGCTCTGTAACTTTGCGAGGGGGTCACGGGTAACAAAAGAGTACGTACTCTGTGAGGACTGGGGATATGTGGGCTTTGCTTCTCATCCTCTTTTTTTAACAGGATTAATGCACAAGCTGAGCCAAATAGATGAGATTAAAGAGAAAGAATTGTATCAACTTCGTTCTACTCCTGATAGAGAGTACATTATACATCAACAACCTCCCGAATATAAGTACTTTGACGCTGAAACCCAGACCCTCAGATATCCATACCACGTATACAAAGAAAGAATTAAAGAAAAACTGGAAATAGAGTAATAACGATTCATAAGACTTCCCATAGAGTACCAAAAAGGTAAAATCACAGAAAGGACTGTCAACCCTTTTGTGATAGAACCTTTCAAACCAGTAACCTTTTTTTTATAGGAATTTAGGTCAGTAAATGGTAGAATGTGAAAAATGTTACACGTGTAACATCGTCCTCAAAAGACGTGACAATCCCTACTGAATTGTGAACAGGATTAGTGTGTAATCTGGATTCAATCTACCTGTATTCTTTAGGTTATGTGATAGAGAGCAAACCCCATGCCGAGATATGCTAGACACGTGCTCGCCATAATATGTTGAGTGAACCGTGCGATTTTATGTGCAGCTATTTCACATTGTTTTCCATTTTTGTACACAAAAACTACTTATAATATCACCTATAATAAATATTAAACACAAGAAGAGGTGAAAAAATGAATAAGAAGCTATATATTTTAGTTATCGGTGCAGCTATGGTGGCTCTTGCTGTGGCTTGCGTGAGTGCCAGTTCTTCGTCGAATACGCCTCTGTACATCTTAAGAATGGAGCAGCAAAGCAGCAAGATGAATTTCCTGCCTACTGCAGTGAACAGCTTCAGCTACACCACTGAAAATGGGTGTATACTGGACAGCTGTGTTACAGGATACTGTGGTGCAATACTTATGGGTACAGATGCTACCTGTCATACATGTATAGATACCTGCGCGGATACATGCTGGAATACGTGTCCCTACACAGTCTGTACGTGCTATAGTTCATGTTATGGTTCATGTGTACCTACGTGCAGTTATACGTGTGCTTCATGTTCCGAATGTGAACCACAGCCATAATTAATTTTTTTCTTTTTTTGCGTTTAGATATTTTTAAAGTTAAAATTAACGCTTTTTTGAATCAAACTAGTGTGCAAAAACGTTACAGAAGAGTTTTCGGAATTTCTGTTCTTTTATCAATTACCATTTGGCCAGCCAGGTTCTTCCCATGCTTTTCTCATTACAGGATTTCGTCTGAGGTATTCATCAACTACTGCTTTGGGGACCTTATTCAGAATACAAGAGAAGTTCACGCATGCAGAACAGGTATATTTTTGTAACGTCCAGAAAAACAGTATCAACCCCCACAAAGCAATAGTCCCTAAAATAAATTGGTTACCAACAATCAAAAAGGGAAATGGGTATCCCCCCAGGATGATGAATCCAATTATGAGCTGAATTTTCTCTGCCGTGCTAATGGGTTTTGGGTTAAACTTCCAGAGCTTAAGTGAACCATAATTGGCAATACAATGTAGTATTATCCCTTTTTCAGCATAGTATGGGCAGTGGCTGCACAGGATACGAATCTCCCACAATTCAAAAAAGAGTATCCAAAATCCAATCCAACCCAGTATATACCAGTGGTAACCTCCCTTTACCATGCCTATGAGGGCAGGGAGAGCGAATCCAAAAAATAACCCTACAAAATGGAACAAATCTCCTCGGTTGAACCGACATTTGAGGCGACCACAAAGGGGGCAATCCTCACATTTGGAGAGAGGTTGCCACGTACATATATTGTAGGGGTTTTGTGCTGACATAGTATCCTCCTGCAGATAGTTTTTCAACCTTTATAATGTGTTCCATTCTGGATTGCCACTAGTGGGTGTTTATTGTTACACGTGTAACACTGAATGAATTTGCCTTTTTCACTTATTGTTGATAGAAAGATATCTTGAGTTTAGATGATTACAGCACCAGAATGTAAGAATGCTGCTATTCGATAGTATCATACCCAATATTAGTGCGTAGAATTTTCTCAGATGAAAGTTCTCCTTTGCTTCCATTTTTAACCCATTTCAGGTGCCACAAATAGAGTAATCCCACAGACATCTGCTCCAAATAAACTCCAAGGGTCCATATAATCCCTTCGTAGATGATGATGCCAAACCAAAAAGTATCAGGGAAGACTACACCTAATTCGTCAAGCAAGAGCACTGGAACAAGGGGTAATGCCATAAGTACTGCAGCTGCACCTGTCAAAGTATACGTTGTCAAAAATTGGACAGGATGTAATTTTATGATCTCAACAGCTTTTCTGAAGGCAGAGAATGGCCCCTTGTTTTCCCACGTAATTGCAGGCAGTACTAAAAAAACTGTCATACGGATCAACTTCTCGAACATTTTCAAGCCCAGGTTTAACCAGGAAAAGGGCCCGCTTTTTGCGCCACCTAATGTTCGCGCTGCATCTCTCAGCGAGGGTTCTTCTCTTGTCTTCTTACCTTTCTTTTTACTTGTTAATGCCCTGATTATTAAGATTACAAACCAAATAATCGCCCAGATTACTGCAACAGGAACAACCTTCAATGAATCCAAGAAAAGAGCCTCTTTTAATGCTTTTGCAAAAGATATTTTTTCTCCAGATTCCATCTGCTGCATGAACTCAAGCATCATCACATTGGCAATGCAGATGATAAATGTCATGAGAAGGAGGAACAGATAAACATAACCAATCCCCACGAGTATGGATGAGGGGAATTCAAAATAGTACTGCGCGTATAATACAACAGCTGCCACCACAATCCAGCTGAAGAAGATAGGAACAAGAAAAATTGGTTTTTTACGCAAAAATCTAAAAGAATCCCTGAATAATTTCCATCCCTCGGTTGTCTTGGAGGCCATGATGATGTGTATACCACTATCTATTTAAGTATTGTGATTGGCATGGATGTCAAGATGTGGATTTTTCACCTTCATACATTCTTTTGACATCAATCTGATTCTTTTTATTGTCAATTTTTGTTTTTTATGAATAGTCTCTTTTTTCCAAGTAGAATAAAAATTCATCCGACTCAGTAATTTTCAATTTCAATATTCTCTCCATCTATTTTTACCCAGTGGCCAGATTGAACGTGTCCAAAAATTTCAGGGCACTCAACAATAGGAGGCAACAGACCCTGATCAAGCCAGGCTGACGCAAGGATACTCCCTGACACCAGTAAGGTATCTGCTTTTGCCACGACCATTCCCTTAGGCGCAATCCCTTTCCTGATAGCCTCCAGGAGAATCACCCCGCCTGTGGTGCTCCCGATAGAGAATGGTGTAAACAGAATTGTCTCACGCAAATCCTTCCTGTGCAATTCGTGTTCCTTGTCACTAATTTTTCCAGTTTTCCAGGGAAGTATGAGGTTCTTGCCGTATGCTGAGAGAATATTGATGGGTTGATTCGTCACGAGAGCTGGTCCTTCAGCCTTACCTGCAATTATTACCTTCCCCTTAACCATTGATATCCCCTCCTACAGCTTCTCTTAGACACTCTTTCAAGGGAGCGTAATACACTGGTGCGTAATACCTCAATTTCCCCGAATTAGTGAGAATCCATCTATTTCGGAGAGAAGGCAGTTGGAGAAAGGCAAGGGGGCACAGCGACATAAGGACTGCGCCTGTTTTCTCAAATTCTTCAAAGTAGTCGCTTTGGTTGAATTTCCTTATCGCGCTGGGACTGCTGTTCACCCACAAATTTACACCTTTTTTTGTACGGCAGCCTTCAAGTAGTTTTGTTACGTGCACTAATTCTGTATAAGAAAGGTGAGGACACCCTAAAAATACTGTTTTGACCTTTTTTCGTCCGTGTCCGAGGTTTTCCTGGACCTTCTTGAGCAGTGAATCTGTAACAGTTAACGTCTGACAGTCTGGTAAGAGGAGTGCATCCTTCACCTGTACAGCTTCCGGGGTAACCCCCTCGATGTGGTATAACCCTACTCCACCTGAAGCTGCCATTGCTGCTCCCATGTTCTTAAAATCATCAGCAGTGCTGTGTAACCCTTTAATGTATGGAATGCCATCTTTCACTTTTTCCCCAATTACGTACCCGAGGACAGCGTAGTCAATTTCTTCAGCATCGACAATGATTTCCCAATTTGCTCTTCGATTTTTATCCAAGAGCAGCCCCATTAGTGGAGTAACTCCAAGCACAGCGGAGATCAAGTCAATTATTCCAGAATTACGATTAGTTTTCGCACCAAGAACTGAATTAGCAAATATGACGGCATTCGATTCTGCCCAGGCCAGAATATCTCCTTGTTGAGGAGTATTATCACCTAAATAGGGAGTACACGAATAGGTTTCGATTCCACCCATCTTTTTGAAATGGTGTCTGAATTGGTTATCCTTCCGAAATAGGTATTGCTGCGTAATTTTCTGGACTATTCCCAGGTGTTCCATGGTCAAGCGAGGATTAACCGTGGTGGGCACTGCAAATTGGATTCCTTCTGCTGTCATATTCTCAAGAATGCCTAAATACGTCCTCAGAATAATGGACCCACCGCTTAACACAAGGTGGGCACTCTTAGTGGGTATCAGTTTTTGTGCGTTGAAGAAATCCCCGTATTTAACGAGAGTCTGCATGCATTTCTGCAGGAGAGTTCCCTTTTCGCCACGTAAAATGGCTTGCTGTTCTGTAGAAAGATCCATTGGTTCACACCATTCGCGTTCAATTCTCAACGTTTGAGTACACGCAGCAGTTGAAAAGCTTTTCGATTTCGGGATTGTAAAATCGTCAGGTGATTGTCCCTTTTGTTACACGTGTAACAATCGTCTATTACCTTATCACATTACCCCTGAAAAGATGATAGTCAAGAAGATTGAAGTTTTTCATCTCCCGAAGACAACTCCGCAATTTCTTTATAAATTCATTTTCTTCTCAAGTTCTAGTGGAAAAGAACTTTATGGTTCCCCCGTGGCGATATTAGGCATAACACGTCAATTTTAGACTTAACACTTTCTTTTCGGGATGATAAACCCAGTATTTCTCCTATATTCAAGGTATTCCTCCCCGTAACGGATAGTGAGATCTTTCTCTTCTGCTAAACACATGATGTAGAAAACTGGTATCCACACAAAGGAGAACAAAACAAGAAAAGGTGAATGCAGCAAAAAGGCTATCACCCACCAGTAGGTTACCTCGCCAGCAGCTTGAGGGTGTCTAATCTTGCTGTAAATGCCTTTGTAAAGGGTGTGCTCCTTTTTTACCATGATAGTCTCTTCTCCTGCATCTTTCATGCCCTTAACCCACACGTAGCCTCCTAACGCTGCAATAATAAGCGCTATCAAGATTGAACCCCACCAATCCCACGGAAAGGCCCGAGGAAGCGGTATGGGTAATGGATAGAAAAAATAGACTACATAGTTAACAGCAGCAATTCCCATAAAGACAGATGCTACAATTCTGTATCGAGTACATTTTAGATAGGCAGGTTTACCAATTTTCTTCTCTAAAGCGGCTGGTCCTGCACTTTTTACATAGAAGTACAAGCAAAGGAAAACTGACCCGATCAGTACTACAAGATTTATCCAGGTGATCATTGTGTCCCTCCATATTGGTTTTTACCTTGTTCTGAGCTTCTCGCCTCTTCTGCTTTTCTCGTTCATCCCATTTTTAACAGGAAAGATTTGTTCACAGTGTAGGCAGCAGATAGGATTTGAAAGAGGCTGAAGAAGCTGCCTGTCAGTTGTAAACGTGAAAGAGTCTGCAGAATGTGAGACTTTCCTCCACCTTTACTGCAAAGCCCAATTAACTCTCCTTGTGCAAGGATGTGGCCTTCCATTGCTCTTTCAACGTCCTGTTTTGTTGCATGAGAATCAAGGCCAAGTATAGTGTCCAGTGCATACACTGTAAAGAAGTACCTGTGCGTCCCTGATGGTGGACAAGGACCACCGTACGAGTGCTTTTTGAAATCGTTTGTACCTTCTATTCCAGGAATACTATTTTCTCCAATTCTATTCACAGGGTCAATGTTCCACACAACCCAGTGAACAAATATACCCCTGGACGCTTCTACATCTTCCACAAGCAATACGAGACTTACTGTTCCTTCTGGTATACCAGCAATCTCTAAAGGAGGATTTACATCCTCGCCCTGGCACGTGTATTTTGAGGGAATATCACCATTATGTTCAAATACAGGGCTCTTGACTGTCAATTCTCTTATTTCCACCTCTTCAATGGGGGATGGCTCTTCTGCTTGTTCAAGACATCCTGCAATAAGCAAAAGCACTAACAGTGGGGCTACTCTCCTCATAGTATCTCATTCAGGCTGCGTACTTAAATATTTATTGGTAAAATCCATGGAAATGAGGACTGGGGACGGAACCTCCTTAAATTCATAAATTGTCCTTTTATAATTAAATTGCAGATGAAATGACAATTTAACTGAAATGTTATACGTGTAACACATTGATTCTAAAGACGTGACAACCCCACGCCATCATAAACTTTATATAATGGAAATTGTATCACCTTTCAAATCTGCATACTGAGGAGATAACATAATCCACAAGGATTCAATAGAGATAAGAACGACCCCAGAAAAGGCCTTCGAATGGTTAACCCAATTCCCAGAGCATTACAAAGAATGGCATCCTGATCACGTGGCGTGCCACTGGGTTAAAGGTGAATCGATGGAGGAAGGTTCAATCCTTTATTGTGAGGAGTACATACACGGGGACTTGCACAACATGAAATTTCGTCTCACTAACATAGGGCCAGCCAGGATTGATTATGACATTTTGTTTCCGATGTCAGTCATATGCCCGAAAGGTTCATTTATTGTTGAACCAAAAGGGGATCACTGTACATTTACTGCTACCCTTTCTTTTCGGTTTGATATACTGCTTTCAGTCCTCTTCAAAAAGAGAGCTGAAGCTCTTAAAACCCACATGAAAGAAGAAGGAGAGAACTTGAAAAGATTACTAGAAAGATCAAATAAAAAATGATTCATCATTTAAGTGATTAAGGTTATCTCGTTGAGGATTCATTCACTTTCCCAAAATAATTCTTTCTTGATCCCATAATTCTTAGTGCCAATGAATACTTTTATAGCTTTTGATCAATTCCATTCGGGGTTGTCAAACCGTGGTGGTTTCTCTCAACGTTGTTACATGTGTAACAAATTATTGTTTTCTATTTATTTTTCCAATATTTAAAGAGATAGAGAAATTGAGAATAAAAATTCCCGCATCTATAAAGATTATCAGACTAACCCAGTCCAGAGGTCGTAAATGGTGAACTCTGTCAACTTCTACAAGGTATACTGGATTTTTCCCAATGGTAAAGGTGAGGGTTCCTTTTTCTGGCTGCAGCACATGAGTGGTAAAGGCTGTCTCATAGTTGTCAACGTCAATACCTCGCTGGAAATATGGAACTGCTTCTGTTAGCATGAATTCTTTATTTGATCCAACATGTAAGGAAACTGGTTTCTCTGGTAAAGGAAAGGACAGGTGAAAGTAATCCCACCAGATTACATAAACTGGATTTCCATCTTTTGACACCTTAAAGATGCACAGATCACTCTCACTAAGTGTCTCCATGCTATCCCAGTCGCATCCTTTTAGTATTTCTGTCATTTTCTTGTACGTGTAGTACGAGAGCTTCTTTTCCCCTCTTCCTAAGTCATCTGGGTACTCGCCATCATATATAAATCCTGTATGATCAAAAAAGCCATTATCATGCTTGAATCCTTCTTGTAACGCCCATGCCCAGAAAACTTTTTTTACCCCAAAAGATAAAGGATACACGTACCGTTTTGCTACATCTCTGGCTTGATCTTGTTCTGATTGTTCTTCCCATCTAAAGGGTGAACCGCTGTATGTTCCTGTTTCAGTAATCCAAATGTCAGTTTCGGTAAATCCAGTTTCATCTAAAGCCTTTCGAATGACCTCATACACTATTTTAACACCTCTGTAGTCACCAAATGCATTCCCATACCAGTGAAAATCAAAAATATCAATGTAATCCCCGTTTAACTGGTTTAAAATGGGGTTATAAAATTTCTCAAATACAGGAATACCTCCGCCGCTCATACCTCCCAGTAGTACTTGGCATTCAGGACACGCCTCTTTTACTGCAGTATACGTAATTTCTTGAATATGGGCATACCCCTGCCAATCTCTGTGGAAGTCAGGTTCATTTTCCACCTGCCAATACAGTACAGGATTCCAAAGACCTGGCATGTCATCGATGCCGTCACCATCGTATCGTTCCACTACCGTCTTCACAAATTGGATGTAGCTCTCTTCAGGGTCTGTCAACTCCCACGAATTGGGAAGCACTCGTTCAGGTAACCCAATGTTTCCCAGAATGCAGATAGTTTCAGGTATTCCTCTGTACATGTCATCGGTTAATTCCCAGTGAAAAATACCATTGTCAATGTCCTGTTTTGTGGGTTGAATAATAATCCAGTGACAGTACAACCCGGGTCGTTCCCAGGTGACTCCAATGTACTGGGCATCTTCATAAAAGTTGATGTCCATTTTATCAATTTCTGCCCTCGGGTTTCCTGCTAATCTGGTAGGGAGCGTTCTTGCTGTGTGAAATCCAAAGGGGGAACCTTTACAGGCGAGAACTTCTGGAGGTTCTATTCTTTCTTCTGGAGGTCCTGCTTCTGGCTGCTGGGACAGACAACCTACAAACAAAAGTGTGAGCAGTACCACAAAGAACCTTTTCATGATAGTATGTATCAGTTCATCCATAAATAGACTTCTTCGCATTCAGTGGGGTTTAGCAGTCCATGTTCCACAACATATTCACAAAGAAGCAATTTTTGTTACACGTGTAACAAAATTGAGGCAAACACTAACGATTTGGCAACTTCTGGATGGATATTCATCCCTGCAAATCACCCCTGACACCAATTATATACTTTTTCAACGGTATTGCCTTTCCTGATTCCTTTACTGCATCTGAAACCAATCTGTGAAGTCCAAAACAGCAGGGAACCTCCATAATAGCAACGGTGACTGATTTAATATTGTTATTCTTCAGCATTTCGGTGAGCTTTTCCCTGTACAATTCAACATCATCAAATTTAGGACAGCCCACCAGCAGAATCTTTCCTCTTAATAAATCATTGTGGAAATTAGGATAAGCACAAGGTACACAATCCGAGACGATCAATAGATCTGCATCCTTCAAAAATGGTGCATTGGGCGGCACGAGCATTAACTGAACAGGCCACTGCCTGAGCTGAGATACACTGCGAGCTGGCACCACATCTTCTGCACCTTTTTTTTCCTCTCGAAGATCTTTCACAGCTGCCCCCGGGCAACCACATGGAAGTATAGCACTTTTGTGATCAGCAGGTTCTTCAATGGGAACCTTCATATTCCTTTCTCTAAGGAAAGAAATGGCTTCCTGAAGATATTCGTTTTGGTTATGATCCTTGAGATGCTCTAGATGTGCTTTGATTACGTTTTCCCCTTGTTTTATAACATTTTCCATAACTTTTCGCTCATCATATTTTTCAGCCTCTCTCTCCTCTATGGTAATTGCTCCTTCCGGGCAGTAACCAATGCACGCACCCAGCCCATCGCAAAACAAATCACTTACGATTCGTGCTTTACCATCTATTATCTGCAGGGCTCCTTCCGGGCAATTTGGAATACATTTGCCGCAGCCCGTGCAGAGGGTTTCGTCGATCTTAATTATTTTTCTCATCACCATGGAACCACTCTCTTTTCTTTCTCATTAATGTTCATTAATTGGCCAAAAGCAGACCTCTGGGAATGCAGCATTCTCTGCCATATCGAGTAGGTCTGCATCTCCCTTCAGAGATTTTATTATATAAATTTAATTGTTATAGTTCTGCAAATATTATCAATTTTCACCTATAAATGATAAAATACCTCTTGTCAATTATTCTTTATAGAGAGAAAATCTGTGAAATCAAACGTATTGTAACCTTTTTCGTGTGGACAGATTTCAATGGATAATGAAAAATCTTGCTCCCTTTTTTGGTGGTCAGGATTCTCACAGGTTCACAGGTTCAGCTTTGCACTCTTTGGTATCTCATACATGTATCGCTCTCGTGTACAGCATTCACCTCACTGTTTTCAATGCCCGTGGAGACAGCTCCATATGAAAAAGGGTTGTCAACGATGATTAGCCCATTCTTTGACATTTCAATTCCCACTCGGATATCATATCAAATCAACCACAACATCGAAATTTCTCCTTCTTCCACTTGATTCAAGAATTCTTTACACGAAGGACCATATCGATCGTCATCCCAAATGATAAAGAGAAAAATATTGGCATCCACAAAACATGGCTCTGTCAGTTGACTCAGTCCCATACTGTGTCCATCTCCAGGATTTCCTGCATAATTTTACGATCAGTGAGTTTCAATGATCCAGCCAACTTATCTGTGATGGATTCTTCAATTGTCACAGTAACATCGCCTTCCTTTAAATGGAGGTCTTCTTCGGGATAAATAACACCATCTTTGATTCGGGCTCTTACTGTAATTGACATAAGGTCACCATGAATGTGTCTTTTTCTATTCTTAAATAAGTTCGCATGGCTGTAGCTGCAACCTAATATCTCAGAACATATTCCCTGCACAGTAAGGTGGGGACAGGTTTGACAGTCCCAATAATGAAAAGCTTTTTAACTATAAAAAACAAAAAATGCTGGTGATGTATTGATTGACGCTAAAGTACTCCTGGAGTTCGCAAAAGACCTAAAACAATTGGTGGAGGATTTCGAGGAAGAAATGGAAATTCTTGCGAATAGGGAATTGATGAAACAAATAGAGGAGAACAGGGAAGAAAAAGAAAGGGGAAACACAAAGATTTTTGACAATTTAGAAGATTTAGAGAAGGAACTGGGATTATGAGCTACAAGATACAATTATCAAATAGAACTCTAAGATTCTTGAAGAAATTAGATCGGTCAACAAAAAAGGAAATCCTGCAAATTTTTAAGAAAATAGTTGATGATCCCTACAGATATAAACCGTTGCGTTATAAGCTTAAGGGACTTTATAGAGCAAGAATTGGGAAATACAGAGTTATTTTTGAAATAAATGGCAATATCGTGTTTATTATGTCCATTGAACATAGAAGAAAAGTTTACAGACATTGAAGGAGGTTATACTGGAAAGTTCTTATATTGGCTCATGAGATTCTTATCCCCTTTTTGGGGTTGTAAAAGTGTCGGGCGTTTATCTCAGATGTGTTACACGTGTAACAACCCATTGCCTTTTATCACGTCAATCTTGAAAAAATGACATCCAAGAAGATTAAAGTTCTTCATCCCCCGAAGACTTGACAACTCCCTTAACAGTAAGAGTTATATAGGTGAAATGTAGTATGAGAAATGGCTGATTGTAACTATGTTCGTTTTCCCTGCAGCAAAAAAAGCTAAGAGGGAGGACATGGAAGAACCAATTAACCCACACATGAAAGGAGGTGACAAGAATGTTTGCAAAACTGATATCTCCCGGCA
>SMTZ1_10006514_pt1 | contig 13281 bp, 15 predicted proteins | sample DeeMarSWOR136_30_FD_25667 | JGI IMG/M metagenome (IMG submission 25667) | reverse complement strand
GGATTGGGCACTGCTTACCCCTCCACCTCTGGATAGATCGTTCAAGCTGGAACTTTCATAAAATGAAGCCCCACGGGCAAAGCCCGTGGTACCTCCATGTTCTTCGGCGGAATCCGCCGAAGCATACCCTCCTACGCACGAGGCTTCGAGGGTTATGCCCTTTGCATTCATCCACGGCCATAGGCCGCGCCTGCACGCCGGAGTGCCCGCCTTCACAGCAACGCTTTGTGCATGAAGGCGTTTCGGCACGCAGGCGTGGTCTTCTGCGTAGGCGGATAAAGGAAAGATACATGCTGACTTGGAGAATTTTTATTTACCATAATCCTATCATAAATAAAAGAATTCTTTCAATCTTCTTCCTTCCTTGAGACCTCCGGTCTCCCGATCCATCCAATGAGAACGGCACCCATCAAAGCTGCAAAAGCCCCCAGACCGAAAGACCACTGAAATGCACCTGTTACATCAGCCAAATAGCCTGTCAACACCGGACTGATCATGGCACCCACTCCGTAAAAAATCGTCATCAATCCTAAGACGGCACCGGTTATCCCCTTCGGGAAATAGTCTCTTGCACAGGCGCCGTACATGGGCCAGACCGCTCCGTAGAGAAATCCGAAACATCCTAGACCAATCATCAGGAACGGAACCCGGTTTCCCATCAATAGAATGAACAGGATGCTTAAAGCGAGAAAGGACTGAACGATCACCAAGGAAATCTTCCTGCCAATATAGTCGGAGAGAGCCATCAGCAAGAATCCTCCGAGGACTCCACTAAAGGCGAGAACTGTCATAAAAAGAGAGGCAACGGAGTAAGGAAGGTTTAGCTCCAGCACACCATAGGCAACTATAAAATCGACCAAAGTGTAGGTTCCATAAGAGATGAAAAAATAGGAGAGTCCAATCTTCCAGAACCGACCCCCTCTCATCATCTCAGCGTAGCCCATCCTTGGGGAGAAAGAGACCATCTTTTTTATCCCTTTTATCCCCCCACTCTCTGATTCACCCCACGGAGAAAGGGCCATCTTTTCAGGGTGGTCCCTGAGGAACATCCCATTGAGAAAGAACAGCAACAACCCCGCTATCCCGAGGGAGTACCAGCCAAACCTCCACTGATACTCCAAGACAACGATCGGCAAGACCAACCCCATTAAACCAAAACCGATTCCGTAACTCGGGGAGAGTATCCCGAGGGCCAAGCCTCGCTTCTTTTCCCCAAACCAGTTCTGAATCAGGGCGATAATGGGAACCCAGATGGCTGCAGCCCCGATGCCGACAACACTGTAATAGATGACAGCGAGGGTGAGATCCTTCGCGGTCCCCATCAGGAAGGTCCCCCCGCCCAAAAAGAGACAGAAGAGGCTGATGACTTTCCTTCCTCCAATACGATCGGTCAGCCATCCCATGAGGGGAGTCAGCAGAAGGTATGTCATCGAGAAGGCACTTTTAATCATTCCGGCCTCAGCTTTGGAGATCCCGAAATCTTTTATCATCTCGGGCAAGAGAATCGAATAGGCTCCAATCCGAATACTGTAGGTAACAAAGAGGGTGATGAAACTCGATCCCAGCACCACCCAAGCCCAATGAATCTTCATCTTACGCCCTCTTTCCCTAACTTAGCTCATCATTTCAAATTTCAGATGTAGATTCTTACTAGGGTTAAATCTGACAACTTCCTTCTGGCTTTTTGAAGCCAATTGTCGTCATGCTGAACGTGGTTCAGCATCTCGTTTTGTCCATGGGGTGAGATGCTGAAATCGAAGACCGTGATCCTGAAACAAGTTCAGGATGACATGACTTGATTCAGGGCCTGGTTCAGGATGACGGCCAAAGAAATTTCAAATATTTTTGTTTAAATTTTAGATTTTCAGGCTCTGCAGGGTGCAATTTTATCTGCTTCTCACTCCTCTACAATTCTCTTCTCAAGCTCACCGAGACCCTTCAGAACGAACTCTCCCTTCCGTTCTCCTGAACGATCGAGGTAGAAGGCATGGATTCCCAACCTCCTGGGGACGAGATAATCAAAATCGTAGTGGTCACCGACATGGATGATCTCTTGGGGTTTTACTCCAAGGATTTGACAAACCTGTTGATAGAATTCAGGCGTCTTCTTCACGACACCAAAGTCGGAGGTAGCTGAAAAGATTCGAACGAAATACTTGTCGAGGCCCGTGGCCTGCATTTCGACCTCAATAAACTCCCTCCCGGCATTGGAGGTCAAAATCAATGGGAACCTCTCTTGTAATCGGTCCAAAATATGGTTGACATCAGGATAGACTTTGATCTTATCGATAAATTGGTTCATCAAGTCCTTCCAACCTTGTTCCAGCTGGAAAAGACGAAACCAGTACTTAATGTCGTACCATTCGATGGCCCCTTCCCCGACCTTCTGATATTCCTTGACAACAAAGGCCTTCCCTTCCTCGAAGGAAAGGCCCACCTTCTCAGCGTAGAGGGAAGGGAGCCCCTGACCCCAGACCCAGTCGGTGAATTCCGGGTCGATCAGAGTCCCATCCATATCAAAAGAAATATAGGTAGGCCTATCCATTGTCTTGAATTTCAAATGTCAAATGTTAAAGTTCAAATCAAATCCAAAGCTCAAATGTCAAATCCCCCCCCACCCCCCTTTGCTAAAGGGGGGCGAGGGGGATTATCGATTGATTTTAGACTTTGACATTCATTTGGCATTTGCCTGCCTGCCGGTAGGCAGGGCAGGCAGGCTCGGTCGGGACCGGGACCGGTAGGCAGGGAATTTGACATTTGGAATTAAATCCTTTCCAGTTCCAGGTCTTCCGCGCTATGAATCTCCCTTTCCATATCGGCAATCACGACAGTTCGGATCGGAAGATAGGCATTGGAAGTAAAGATCGTCACACATCTCTTCTGGAACATCAACGGGGGGGCATACGGTTGGTGAGACCGGATGAGAACCTGCTTTTGGTACCGTTCCATCATTCTTCCAAAATATTGCCTTCCATACTGTGGCCTTCCTCCCCAGTCCTCCATGATATTGACATCGATCTCTATAAAATCTCCCCACACGATCCTGTTCCAATTCTCGTCTCCCCATTCGATGCGATTGAAGTCCTCAAGGGTTTCTAACTCCGGCAGCCCTCCGTGAAGGGCAAGAATCCCGTTAGGGGAGGTGGCGGCTAAAGGGAATTTTGAGAAGAGCAGACCATAGACTTCCCGTTCTTCCTCAGAAAGAGATCTCCAAAAACTCACAGGGTAAAATTCCTTCACCATATACCCTTCGTGATTCCCTGCTAGAAGAGTAACCTCCTCCGGATGTTTCCATTTCAGCTGAAGCAGGAACTGAATGTTTTCCTCCGACTGATGGCCCCGATCCACGTAGTCCCCGAGGAAAACAATTCGATAGGGCTTCTTTAGGTAGCGTCGGACCACCTCGTGGGTCGCCTCCAGATCGCCATGGGTATCGCCGACAAACACAACCTTACCTTCAGGGGGGAGATGGATGAGGCGGGGCTCCCTTTCCAGTACCTTTTCCACCTTTCGGAATAAGCTCTCTTTAGCCATCCTTACCCCTCTGTTTTTGGCAGCTCTGAAAGAATACTTTTCGCTCTCTGATGACACAGATTAGAAAAAATGATTCCACAGATTTCTCCTTATTTTCAATGCATCTGTAATCTGTGTAATCGCCTCATCATCGGTGTAATCAGGGATTTCTGAACTTTTTCAGAAATCTCCTTTCATCACGTTGACATAGACCTGACGGCTCCTGGGCCCATCAAATTCGCAGAAAAAAATCCCCTGCCAGGTCCCTAAGACTAACCTTCCTGACTGCACAAAGACGGCAACGGATGGACCGATGAGGCTGGCCTTGATATGGGCAGGGGAATTCCCCTCCAGATGCTGATACCCATCTTTAAATGGGACGATTTTATTGAGCGCCATGATCATGTCCCTGGAAACACTGGGGTCTGCATTTTCATTGATGGTGACGGCAGCCGTGGTATGGGGGATATAGATAAAACAGATGCCATCCTTCACACCCGATTTCTGAACAGCTTCTTGAACGGTTTGGGTGATATCGGTAAAATCTGTTTTTGCCGAGGTCTTTACCTGAAAAGTCTCCATCATCTTTGAGTTCCCCTTCTTTTTCGAAATTTCATTCTTCCTCTCATACCACACGGACGGTGAGCAGGCAACAGAAATGAACGTTATGGATCAGCTAGAATTATAGAAGGATAGACGATACAATTCAAACCGCCCATCAGAATGAACAACCGGATGCGATAATTTTGGTAATAATTTCAGATAATTACAAAACGTCATGGGCTCCTATCCCTTCAGTCAACCCCTCCATAGGATTTGGGATTTTTTCTCTTGAAAAATATCTTGCCATATGTTAACTGAATTCTATTTGACCCTTCGACTACGCCTAAGGTCTCCTCCATGGAGCGAGGAGTAAGGGTAACTCAGGGTCAACCCTGAGCAATCTCTCCGGATCTTCGATCGGAGGGAGCCGAAGGGTTGACTTATTTTGTTCAAAAGGGAGAAAAATGAAAAGGAAACGGAGAATTCCATGTCGAACGTAACTATGAAAGAACTGCTGGAGGCGGGAGTCCATTTCGGTCATGAAACAAAACGCTGGGACCCCAAGATGAAGCCTTATATCTTTGGGGCGAGGAATGGAATTTACATTATCGACCTCCAGAAAACCGTCCAATTCTTCAGAGAGGCCTACCAATTCATTCGGGATGTGGCTGCAAAGGGAGAGTATGTCCTCTTTGTGGGGACAAAGAAGCAAGCCCAGGAAACGATCAGTGAACAGGCCAATCGCTGTGGAATGTTTTATGTCAATCATCGCTGGTTGGGAGGAATGTTAACCAACTTCCAGACGATCAAGCGATCCATCGATCGGTTAAAGAAATTGGAGGCCATGAAAAATGAAGAGATCTATAATCTCCTTCCCAAAAAGGAGGTTCTCGAATTAGAGAAAGAAAGAAATCGATTGGAGAAATCTCTGGGGGGGATTAAGAACATGGATCGCCTTCCAGGAGCGATTTTTGTCGTGGATCCTAAAAAGGAGAGGATCGCTGTCAGAGAGGCGAGGAAAATCGGTGTCCCCTCGATTGGGATTGTGGACACCAATTGTAATCCTGAAGAAGTCGATTATGTCATCCCAGGCAATGACGATGCGATCCGGGCCATTCAACTTTTCGCTACCAAAATGGCGGAGGCCGTGATGGAGGGACGGCAACTCCATGAGAAACAGCTCCAGACGGAAGAGGCCAAAGTCGAAAAAGACGAAGCTCCCCCGATCTCACCCACAGGAGAAATTCAGGTAGAAGAAAGAGTTGAGGAAGAGGAAGAAGAGGAGGAATAGGACCGAATGGAAATTTCGATCGAACAGGTAAAAGATTTGAGACAGAGAACAGGAGCTGGCATCATTGACTGCAAGGCCGCCCTCCAAGAGTCGAAAGGAGACATGGAGGCTGCTATTGAATACCTCCGCAGAAAGGGACTCGCGACTGCGGCCAAGAGGGCTGGACGAATTGCAGCGGATGGTCTCGTCACTTCCTATATCCATGCTGGAGGGAAGATGGGAGTATTGGTAGAAATCAACTGTGAAACCGATTTCGTGGCCAAGACAGAAGACTTCCAAACCTTCGTCAAAAATATCGCTATGCAAATTGCTGCCGCTAACCCCCAATACATCCGAAGAGAGGACATCCCCGAAGACCTGCTCGAAAAGGAGAGAAGAATCTACCGGAGTCAGGCACTGGATGCAGGGAAACCAGAAAAAGTGATTGATAAAATCGTCGAAGGCAAAATGGAGAGGTTCTACTCCGAAGTGTGCCTCTTGGAGCAGACCTATGTTAAAGACTCCGATCAGACGGTCAAGGAAGTCCTCGATGGAATGATCGCCAAGGTCGGAGAGAATATTGCCATCCGCAGGTTTGCCCGATTTCAACTGGGCGAAGGTCTACAATCCCAATCCTGACCGATCCACTCCCCTAGGGCGGATTAGGCTAGAGCGCATTGAACATTTCAAAGGGCCGAAAGGGAATCAACGGCCTGCCGTCGGATAGAAAAATTTGGAATTGCCATTTAAACCTTTGCGTTTTGCATTGATCGCCCTGCCATGAAGAGAACCCGATATAAAAGGATCCTCCTGAAGATCAGCGGGGAGGTTTTAACTGGAGAGGGAGATTATGGAATCGATCCAGCCGTTATGCAGCAGATCGCTCAAGAAATTAAAGAGGTCAACGCTCTTGGCGTGGAGATTGCGATCGTCATTGGGGGAGGGAACATCTTCCGGGGGATTGCAGCAAGTTCAAAGGGGATGGACCGAGCCTCTGCAGACTACATGGGAATGTTGGCCACCATTATGAACGGAATCGCTCTTCAGGATGCTTTGGAAAAGATTGATGTCCAAACGCGAGTCCAAACCGCTATTGAGATGCGTGAAATCGCAGAGCCCTATATTCGGCGAAGAGCGATGCGGCATCTTGAAAAGGGTCGGGTCGTCATCTTTGCAGGGGGAACGGGAAATCCCTACTTCACCACGGACACGACCGCCTCCCTCCGGGCCATGGAAATCGCGGCAGACGTGATCCTGAAGGCTACCAAGGTAGACGGGGTCTATGATTCGGACCCACTCATCAATAAGCAAGCCAAAAAGTTTGGCGAACTCTCCTATCTCGATGTCCTGAAGAAACAGCTCAAAGTCATGGACGCCACGGCGATCTCCCTCTGCATGGATCATCGGATCCCGATCATCGTCTTCAGTTTAAAAAGGAAGGGAAATATCCAGCGAGTCGTTTTGGGAGAGAAAGTGGGAACGAAAGTGAGGGGATGAGCGATGGATGAAAAAGTGGTAAAAGAGGTTGAGGCCAAGATGGAAAAGACCCTCTCGTCTTTCAAAGGAGACCTCAATAAGGTGAGGACAGGCAGGGCCTCGCTGGCTCTCTTCGATGATATCCGGGTCGATTATTATGGGACACCGACTCCCTTAAATCAGATGGCCACGTTAGCCGTCCCGGAAGCCAGGCTCATTACCATTCAACCCTGGGACACCTCCGTCATTGGTGATATTGAAAAGGCCATCCTCAAATCGGAACTTGGAGTCACTCCCGCGAATGATGGAAAGATCATACGCATCACCATTCCCCGGCTGACGGAGGAACGCCGGAAGGAATTGGTCAAGGTGGTCAAAAAGATGGCCGAGGGAGCGAAGGTCTCCGTGCGGAATATCCGGCGCGAAGCGAACGACCAGTTGAAGGTATTGGAAAAGGATAAGAAGATCTCCCAGGACCAGCTCCATCAGTGGATGGAGAAGGTCCAGACCTCAACCGATAAATATATCAAGAAAGTGGATGAGGTCCTAGCAGCTAAGGAGAAAGAGATTTTAGAAATCTAAATATAGAAGGGGGTGATGGTGGTGGCTTATCTCATTACGGAAGAATGCGTGGCTTGTGGGACCTGTTCTGAGGAGTGCCCAGCGGAGGCCATTGAAGAGGGAGAACCCTATGTGATTAACGAAGAAAAATGTACAGAATGTGGAAGCTGCGTTGAGGTCTGCCCTGTCGAAGCGATTGTCGAAAAATAAGGCGAAAGGGAGGATGGGACTCTCACTTCCTCCCCCACCTCCATCCATCCGTACTCCATCCCGTGTTTTCCCTATCAATGTTGATACTTCGACGGCGCCAAACCGTTCGGCTGAGCCCCTCGATTGAACTCAGGGTCTTGAGCTAGTCGAAAGGCAAACCCCGAGCGCTTGTCCTGAGCGCAGTCGAAGGATTCGACCGGGGATAGTCGAAGGTTGATTGAAAATCACTATTTAATATGGTAACTTAAATAAGTTAAGCGTAGTATTTTTTGAATCGCTGGATGAATAAAGACTATCTGCTTTTCCGTGCCCGGAATGGTCAGTTTTGGCCATGAGGGAAGCACGGAAGGTTCGACCCCTTATGGAAGAGATCGATAAGGAAAAGTTGCCCAACCACATTGCCATCATCATGGATGGAAATGGCCGCTGGGCAAAAAAGAAGTTGCTCAATCGAATCAGCGGACATATGAAGGGAGTCGATGCGGTTCGGGAAGTGGTCACCAGCTGTCGGGAATTAGGGATTAAAATTTTGACCCTCTATGCCTTCTCCATTGAAAACTGGAAAAGACCCAAGGAGGAGGTGATGGCCTTGATGGGACTGTTGAGGGAATACCTCTTGAAAGAGCGTGAGGAGATGATCCGGAATAATATCCGTCTCTGTGCCATTGGCAGATTAGAGGATCTTTCTCCCGATGTTCAGGAGACCTTGCAGGAGACGATGAGAATGACGGAACACTGCAATGGCATGATTCTCAACCTCGCCCTGAGTTACGGCAGCCGTTCAGAAATTCTCCACGCCGTCCAAAGGATCCTCTCCGATTTCGAAAAGAAGAAAATCAAACCGGAAGCGATAGACCAGGAACGCTTCTCCCAATATCTCTGGACCTGGGGACTTCCCGATCCAGACCTTCTGATACGGACCAGCGGGGAATTTCGGATCTCGAATTTTCTCCTTTGGCAGATCGCATACACGGAGTTATATGTGACAGAAACCCTATGGCCGGATTTTGATCGGAAAGAACTCCTAAAGGCCATTGCGGACTATCAGTCGAGGGAGAGAAGGTTCGGCCTCACCAGCGAACAATTGAATGGGCTATAAGAATGAATCGAATGCGGATTGCTGAATGCAGAATGCGGAATGAAATTCCGAAATCCCTGCCTGTCCGGCAGGCAGGCGCAATCCGAATTCCGAAATCAAAGAGGTTGTTTTGAAACAAATTTCCAAAAAGAAGATCATTGCGGGAAGTCTTCTGGTTCCACCCATTCTCTTTCTGATCGTCATCGGCCCTCCCGCTTTTCTCTCTTCCATGGTTCTTCTGGCCACCTTTTTTGGACTCCGTGAATTCTATGCCCTTGCTCTTCCGAACGCCAAGAGGGCCGAACGGCTCACGGGGATTGGACTGGGGTTGATCCTTTCCTTCCTTATCTCTCTTGGAGGCCTCGAGGCTATGTCGCCCTTCCTGGTTTTTCTCCTCCTCTTTCTCTCCGTCCTCTTCCTGGCCATTTCACAGAACCTTCCTTCAACCATCTCCCATATGGGCATCCTGCTTTTTGGAATTTTTTATATCGCGTTTCTTCTGTCTCATGTCTCTCTCATTCGGAACACGGCAGAGGGAAAAGTCTGGGTGCTTTTTCTGATCGCAACAGTATGGGCGGGAGATATCTCGGCCTTTCTCAGCGGTTCCCTCTTCGGAAAACACAAACTCTATCCCAAGATCAGCCCGAATAAAACCTATGAGGGATTGGCAGGGGCGATTGGAGGATCTATCCTTGCAGCCTTGATCTATGCCCTTCTCTTCATCCCCCAGTTGGATGTCGCATCCTGCATTCTCCTTGCCATCGGCCTGGGGATCTTGGGCCAGTTGGGAGACTTTTCGGAGTCGATGTTGAAGCGAAGTGCCCAGGTGAAGGACTCGGGATCTCTCATCCCCGGCCATGGAGGGATGTTGGATCGAGTGGACAGTTTTCTCTTCTCCGCTCCTTTTCTCCATTACTCTCTCCTTTATCTCTTAAAGGAGACTCCATGAAGCGTCTCGCCGTCCTCGGGTCTACTGGTTCGATAGGCGTCAATACCCTCCATATCGCTCGCCAATTCCCAGAACAATTTGAAGTGGTCAGCCTTTCAGCCGGACTGAATATCCAGCTTCTTAAGGAACAAATCTTACAGTTTCAACCAAAGATCGTCTCGGTTCTTAACAAAGAATTGTCAGAAGCTCTTCGAAAAGACCTTCCCCACCTTCCTGTTGACATCGTCCATGGGGTAGAGGGTTTGATCCAGGTGGCCACCCATCCGGAGGTGGATCTGGTGGTCTCTGCCATTGTGGGTGCCGTCGGTCTCATTCCTACCCTGTCGGCCGTCAAGACTGGAAAACCCATTGCCCTTGCCAACAAAGAATCTCTGGTCATGGCCGGGAAAATTCTGATGGGGGAGGCAAAAAAGAACAATGTCCAGATCCTCCCCGTGGACAGCGAACACAGCGCCATCTTTCAAGCTTTGCTCGGCCATCAGAGGGAGAATGTCCATCGGCTCATTCTCACCGCATCGGGAGGACCTTTCCTCAACCTTGCCATCTCGAGACTTCAGGAGGTGACGGTGCAAGAAGCCCTCAACCATCCTCACTGGGAGATGGGAAAGAAGATCACCATTGATTCTGCTTCCCTTATGAACAAGGGACTCGAAGTCATTGAAGCTCACTGGCTTTTTGACATTCCGGTGGAAAAGATTGTTGTCCAGATTCATCCCCAGAGTGTCGTTCACTCCATGGTGGAATACATCGATGGTTCTATTATCGCCCAGATGGGCATCACGGATATGAGGATACCCATCTCCTATGCCCTCTCCTTCCCCCACCGGTTACCTCTGACTCTGCCTCCTCTTGATCTCCCTCAATGTGGAGCGCTCACTTTCCTTGCTCCGGATCCAGAAAGATTTCCCTGTCTTGCATTGGCCTATCAGTCCATTCAGATTGGGGAAACCATGCCCGCCATTCTCAATGCAACGAATGAAGTGGCTGTGAATGCCTTTCTGGAGGGATCGATCAAATTTACCGATATTCCGCTCCTTCTTCGAAGGGTGATGGAGGAACATGAAGTCAAAAAGATTCATACCATAGAAGACATTCTGAAAACTGACCATTGGGCCAGAGAAAGGGCAAGGGCTATTCTTTCAGAAGGGAGAAAATTGTGTTAACCACCATTCTTGCCACCATCATCGTTTTAGGAATTCTCGTCTTCGCGCATGAATTGGGCCATTTTTTGCTGGCCAAAAGAGTGGGCGTAGGGGTTGTCACCTTCTCTTTGGGATTTGGCCCAAGAATTCTCGGGAAGAAGATGGGAGAGACCTACTACCAGATCTCTGCTGTCCCCCTAGGAGGATACGTAAAACTCGTTGGAGAAAACCCTGAAGAGGAAGTGAAAGAGGAAGACCGAAGTCGTTCCTTTTCATTCCAGCCTGTATGGAAACGTGCTTTGATCATCGGTGCGGGCCCTTTTTTCAATTTTTTTCTTGCCGCGGTTCTTTTCTCGCTCGTCAATCTATTCCTTGGCATTCCCTCCTCGCCAACTTCCAGGATTGGGGAAGTCAGCCCCGGGTTCCCGGCCGATGAGGCGGGCCTAAGAAAGGGCGATCTCGTCCTGTCCATTGACGGGGAAGAGGTCTCCCAATGGGAAGACCTCTTTAGAATCATTCGAAGCAGCCAAGGGAAAGAACTCCTCCTCAAGGTGAAAAGGGATGATAAGACCTTAGACATTAAAGTCACCCCAAAGCTTACCATACAAAAGAATATCTTCGGGGAGGAGGTCAAAACCTTCCTCATAGGGGTCACCCCTGCTGATGAAATTGTTCTTAAAAAGGTCAACCCTTTCGTGGCCATAGGCACGGGATTCCTTCAGACCTGGAACGGGATCAAGTTGACCATTTGGGGAATTGTAAAACTGATTCAAAGGGTGATCCCGGCAAAGGAAATCGGCAGCCCCATCATGATTGCTAAAATGGCTGGAGAGCAGGCGAAGAAGGGAATTCTCAGCCTGGCCCTTTTTACGGCCATCATCAGCATCAATCTCGGGATCATCAATCTCTTCCCCATTCCCATCCTCGACGGGGGCCATTTCCTCATCAATCTCTTCCCCATTCCCATCCTCGACGGGGGCCATTTCCTCTTTCTAGCCTTGGAAGCAGTTTTACGGAGGCCCATCAGCATCAAGAAAATGGAAATAGCCCAGCAGGTCGGGCTGGTCTTCATCATTCTACTGATGCTCTTTGCTATTCGCAATGATGTCATGCGATATTTTTTCCAGTGAATCACCCCGCCCTTTAAGGCGGGGCATATTGCCCACTTCTCATGGAGCCCCACGGGCGAAGCCCGTGGTACCTCCATCTTCTTCGGCTTCTTCGGCGGAATCCGCCGAAGCATACCCTCCTACGCACAAGGCTTCGGAGGGTTATCCTTTTCGCATTATTGATACTTCCACAATGAGTGGCAGCATTGGGTTGATCCAGGACGAAGAGGTCATTTCCGAATACCTCCTCAACGTTTCGGTCACCCATTCAGAGAGACTTCTGGATGCGATCGGTTTCGTTTTGAGGAATGCCCGTTGCGCCGTGGAGGATCTGGACGGACTTGCAGTCTCGCTCGGACCTGGTTCTTTTACAGGAGTGAGAATTGGAGTCAGTACGGTGAAAGGGCTAGCCTACGCTTCCCGAAAACCCCTGGTGGGGGTTTCGACGCTCGATGTCCTGGCTTTCCAGGTGTCTCCAACGCCTTACCTTATCTGTCCGGTCATCGATGCCAGGAAGGGAGAAGTCTATACGGCCTTTTACCGATATCTAGAGAGCACTCCCAAGAGGCAATCCGAATATCAAGTGATTAGGCCAGACGTCCTTATCGGAATGGTTAAGGAGCAGACCATCTTTGTTGGGAATGGGGTGAAGACGTTTCGAGAGGTCCTTCAGAAATCACTTGAGTCGTTAGCCACTTTTCCCCCTGTCCCCTTTCATATTCCGCATGGGGCTTCTGTAGCCAGACTGGGACTCAAATTCCTTCAGAAAGGGGACCTTTTAGACTTGGCCACATTTTCCCCCCTCTATGTCCGTCCTTCAGAAGCTGAAATAAAATGGCGAGAGGGACATCCAGATTGACAAAGGGAGACAATATATATTAATGTTAAAACTTGATAAGAATGCAAAATCGTTGCCTTTCGTCGACTGGATTTCCTGGTCAGAAGAAACGAACATAAATCAGCCCTTCGACTATCCCCGGTCTAAAGCCGGGGGTTTGCTCAGGGTTGATACTGAGTGGCGCTTTTGACCCCGTCCTAAAGGCCGGGGTTCGGCGCCGTCGAAGCATCAAAGCCGATTTCATTAATACATATATATGTATTGAAGTTTACCTTTCTTTGAACGCTCCTTTTCTTAAAAAAGAGCGTCCTTAAAATAGGGGGCTGGGATGGGAACCAAAGAAGAGGAACTGGTTGAAAGGCTGCTGAAAGAGGATGGGGAATTCGTAAAGGCCAAGCAGATTCATACTCAGCTTGCCAAGGAATTGGAAGAATTGGAAAACAAACCCTATCTCACCCCGCAGGATGAGATAGAGATAAAAATCCTTAAGAAAAAAAAATTGGCTGCTAAAGACCAGATGGAAAAAATCTTGATGAAACACCGCTGAAAAACGAAAATTTCGAATGTAAGAATCCCTGCCTACCGGCAGGCA
>SMTZ1_10028971_pt1 | contig 13282 bp, 12 predicted proteins | sample DeeMarSWOR136_30_FD_25667 | JGI IMG/M metagenome (IMG submission 25667) | reverse complement strand
CCGCTGGTGAGGCTGCCGGAGCGGTCCCGGGTGATGACTCAGAAGGTGCTGGACGCGGGAGCGATGGGCATCGTTGTTCCTTGGGTGAAGACCCGGGGGGACATCGAGGAGGCGGTGCAGGACAGCAGGTATATGCCTGAGGGGCTCCGTGGCGCCTGCTATCTGACGAAGGCGGCCCGGTACTCGGCGGGGTTCACCGGTGACTACTGGGGAGAAGCGAACAGGAACGTGATGGTTGTGCCCTTGATCGAGAACCAGGAGGCGGTGGACAACCTAGACGAGATACTGGGGGTGGAGGGCATCGACTTCGTTTTCTTCGGCGGCAGGGACTACAGCATGAGCTGCGGGTACCCGACGGTGGACAACCCGGCAACGAAGGCGGCCATCAGGAAGGCGCACGAAGTCTGTGCTAAGTATGGTAAGCCTCTGGCAAGGTTCCTTTACCCGCCCTTCGACAGGTCGGTGAGGGAGGCTGTGGCGGACGGCGCCACTGTGTTGGTGGCGGGCGGCGACGTCTCGCTGCTGCTTTCGGCGGCGACGCAGGTGGCGGACGCGTTGAGGGCGGCCACGTAGGCTACTCGCTTGGGATGGGCTGTATCTCCATTATCACTTGACCCGCGGGGTCGGGGCACTCCACGTGCCAGGTGCGGGGCATCCAGTCGTCCGGCTCGTCCAGTCCTCTGCTTGGCGGGGAGCAGCGGCAGTATGGCGTTGAGGGCCCAGTAGCAGAAGGTGCCTTCTGGTATGCTGAGTTTTCCTCCGCGGACGATAAAGTAGTCGCCCACCTCCATGGTGTCGCAGTGTCCTTCCTCTAGATGGAGGAGGGTTTAAGCGTGGTGGGTATGTAAGGCTAGCCACCAAGATACGAGTAGCGGGTGGCTCACGTCGCCTCGTTTTTGATGTATGGGCATCTGTCTCGCTTCGAACTGTGTTCATCTTTATCGTTGCTTTTTTTTTACGCTGATCGTGAGCAGTTATGAGCGGTTCCGAGCACTCCACACGTTTCAGAGGTGTGTTTCCGGTGTTTCCCATCACCTCTCTTGAAAGTTTAACCTATGTTACCTGAAATTGAGTGGGCTAATAATAGCCTAGCTATTATAACGGGAAAAAATTTTCAGGGTTCAAATATCTCCGGCTTCTGGTTTCCTCGGGGTTTCTCGGTCTGAATCCTTATTAGTGGATTCCGCTTATTGTCTGTGATTTTAGTTGGCGGATAAGAAGGGCGGATTGTTCAGTTTCGCGTTGTTGGCGATGGTGGCGACTCACGCGTTGATCCACGCGGCGGGTAACATGAGGAGCACCATGATCGTAGAGGTCAGGAAGGATTTCGTGCTGAGCAACATGGAGATCGGGTTGATAAGCGCCATCCCGAGCCTAGCTTCTGTGCTATTCACGCTGCCGGTGGGGTGGATGAGCGACATGTACGGGGCGAAGAGGCTGGTGGCGCTGAGCGTGGGCATGGCTGCGGCTGGGGCGTTGATCGCAGGCTTCACCGTGAACCCGGCGATGTACATCGTGGGGCTGATACTGATGACTTTGACGAGCACCTTCTATCACCCGCCGAGCCACAGCTATACGGCGCGTATGGTGGAGACTGGGGACAGGAGCAAGGCCATGGGGTTCCTGAATGCTGGGGGGACCTTCGGGGTGGCGTTGGGGCCACTGAGCATCACGGTGCTCATGGGTTACTTCGCGTTTCAGTGGAGACAGGTGTACCTTTTCTGGGTGCCTTTCATAGCGCTGGGGCTTGGGCTGGTCTTGTTCCTCCGGGACATGAAGGGCGCAGGCTCGAAAGACGCGGGCGCTGAGCCTGTTGAGGGGGAGGTGGAGACGCTGCTGAACCGTGACTTCATGATGTATCTATCGGCTTCGGGTGTGCGACAGTTCGCACTGGGGATGATCGGGACGTTCCTGAGCATCTACTTGGCAGATGTGAGGGGGTGGAGCATCACCGACCTGGGGATAATGTTCAGCGCCAGCAGCGTGCTGGGGTTGGCTGCCTCGCCCATCGGCGGCTACATGGCTGGGCGGCTCGGGGATAAGCGGTGGGCGGTGCTGGCTCTGGGTACGGGGTATCTTTTCTATATAGCCGCGTTCTTCACAGAAGGGGTGCTGCCTTTCATGGCGCTGTACCTGCTGTACCGTTTCTGTGGCATACTGGGTATGCCTGCTACTGCAGCTTTGACGGCGAAGCTGAGTCCGCCGAGGCAGATGGGCATGGGATTCGCGATCAGTTTTCTGCCGCAAAGCATGGTTAGCGTTATTGCGCCTGTTGTTGCGGCGTATATCGCTGACGTGTTCGGGTTGTTCCCGATATTTACGGTGAGCTTCATCGTCATGTTTCTTGGGCTGGCCGTGCTGCAGTTCGGGGTGAGGGTGGAGTAGGTTTTACTAAGTTACATGTAATCTTTGAAATTTTTTTTCTGGGGCTTGTGGTAGGTTACCTGCTACGGGTCAGATCCGGTTTTTTGGTGGATTGGTGGCTGGTGTTCTCCGCGTCTGGTTGGCTGTCTGGTTGAGGATGGGCTGCTTTGCTGGGAGGTGTGTCCACCCGCGGGGTGCCTTCTACTGGAATGTTGGTTCTAGATGTACTGGTTTGGGTGGGTTCGTGTAAGGCCTGGGACCGTGTCATAGGACTTGTCTGTGCTTATTATGTGTCGGTCCAAGTTCAGGGCGGTGGCGGCGTAGTGGCTGTCGAAGAAGGTTAGGCCCAAGGTCTGGCGGAGGTAAACGCTGGTCAGGACCAGGTCGGGTGTCAGTGGGACGTACCTCACGTTGGAGAGGGCGGTGAGGGCTGCCAGGTGGCCTAGGAGCTTGTCCTCTATGCCCTGGCTCCTGTATACCAGCTCCAGCTCCAGCATGGAGACGCTGGAGACGTCTACGGTCAGGTCTCCTTTCTTCAACGCGTCGAAGATTTTCTCCGATGTCTCGTGGTGTTTGTCGCGTATGTTTAGGTATGCGAATATGACGTCGTTCTCCAGGAGGGGCATGGCTTATCCCCTGGCTTCTCTGTGGGCGGTTTTCTCGGCTTCCTCCCTGAGCTGGGTATAGGGTTTGTCTATGTCGAGGGCGCCGTTGAGGGTCTGGAAGGGGTCGGCGGGGAGGGGAATGAGTTTCACGTGGTCTCCAGCGTTTATGAGGAGTACCCTGTCTCCTATGTCTAGGCTTTTCCTTACCTCGCTTGGTAGGGTCAGTCTGCCTCTCTCGTCCAGCTCCACGACACCCATCTACACCCACACAGAGTGTGGGTAATATTTTTTTCTGGCGGAGCCTGGCGATTTTTCTGGGGCTCAGGGTCCTGTAGCTAGGAGTCAGAGTAGGTTGTTCATTGTTACATGGAATAACTGAATTTCAATAATCGTTTATAGAATGTTTGAGTTAGTCATATAGTTATCAAGTCGATGCACGATATATTTCCAATAATTTAATTAAATATTGTAATATTGATATACTTAATAGAATGTATAAGAAAGCTACGCGCATTGCCATAAGTATATTTACTTTGGTGTCCTTGGCAGCAATTTACAGGTATGTAATTACTCCTCCCGGGTGGATTATCGTTGAGAAAATAGGTGGTACTAGCAATCCAGATGAGATAATCTCTGTATCCTACGAGGAAATGCAGAGATTCCCAAAGTTGTTAGAGGCATTAGTTTCAGCGGATACGATCCCTGGAGCACACCCATCACCAAGTGACATCGTAAAATGTACACATCATGAAGGAAGGAAAATCACAGATTATTATGGTTCATTATGGTGGGTAGATGGAAATATGTATAGCTTTAACATTGACTATGAGGGTCAATTATACTCCGTCATGATTCATTTTACCCATGAGCTTCCACCCATAGCCTAAATAGTAGATCTCTTATCCCTCCTTAATACACCATTAAACAGAAACAAACCATATTTATTTATGCGAAATTTTATAGTTTGCATAACGCACTTTGTTATAGTGCGGGAAATTCAATATACTTGTTACATGGAATAACTGAATTTTAATATCCTTGTTACATGAAAAGATGTGTTTGAGTTTCCTTTTATAATGTAATAGGCACTTATCCAATGCACGCGCAGAACCGTGTCAAGAGGAGTTCTTTACACCTAAATTTAATCTTTCATTCAGTTGTTCTAGTATTCTTCTCCTGTTACGAAAGAGTACAATAATTATCCCCGTTATTGGGGGGAGCACAATATAATCCACCATGGGTAAAAGACCCATCTTACTCATGACCTTGGTCCTTATCTGGTCGTTGATCTGACCTATATCTCGCCACCCCTCGGAAGTGTAATCAATGATAGCATTCACATTGGACAACCTCACGAACCCCGTATCTTTTGATGGATTGAGGTAGAACTCACCCGTGAAGCCCACGGTCGAGCCCCCATGGCCCAGTAAACCATGGTTGCAGACCTCTATGCCCATCCCGTAGCCATCCCTCTTCAGCTTTCGCACAAAGTCACGGAGGAAAAATGAGGACCGTGTGTTGGTCGACATAAGCTCCACCGTCTCCCTTTTCAGCACCTGAGCTCCTTGGAAAGCCCCTTCATTCATCAACGCCATCATCAGGTTCCCCATGTCACTGGCTGAGCTCCTCAGCATGTACCTACCGTTCCATACGGGGAGCGGGATGTTGGTGTCGTTCCCGTACTTACGGGTGTGAGGGGTCGCGTGTTCATCCATGAGCTCAAGGCAATCGAACCCGGTGTGGTCCATCTGTAGAGGTGTGAAAATATGCTCGTCCATGTAATCTTGGATGGACTTGCCTGTTACCCTCTCCAGTATGCACATCAGTATCTTGTAACCGTTGTTGGAGTAACTGTACCTAGTATCCGGCTCCCATAACCAGTGACTAGGAGAATAAAGGCTTCCATCCTCATCCAGATTCATTTCCAACCAATCCTCAAGAGAGAGACCAACCAAGGCTTCCGGGAAACTCCTTGTCCATTCTGCAGGGTTATCGTCGCCCCAGTCATAAGCGAACTCTGAAGGCAATGTCGCATCCAAACCCGAGCGGTGGGACAGCAGCATCCTAATGGTTATAGAAGTATCAGGGTACTCCGGGTGTCTAATGCTGAAAGCCATGTGCATGTTCACGTCATCGTCGAGCCCGATCAACCCTTCATCATAAAGCTGCAGTATCGAGATGGCCACAAACACTTTCTGGATTGATCCAACGAGGAAAACAGTGTCTTCATCTGTCTGTTCGCCGAACCCCTTGACCCATTTCTCGTCACCGGAGACTATGCACACTTGGAGGGAGGGTATATCCCCGGACTCCACGAGTTTAGATATCGCATCGGTTAATATCCCGTCGAGTGAATCAATGTTAATAGCCATACAATTGGGAGAAAAAGAGCCAGATGCAATCAGAGCTATTAAAAACAAGATCGATGCAGACCAATTGCGCCTCATCCAATAGTCTCTATCAGGGTATCATCATATAATACAATCAAATCTTCCATTCATATTTTGTTTGTTATTTAATTGTTACATGAGAAGCTTTGATACTCTCAGTGTGTTTTCAGTTTTAAAAAATATGTATCAGATGAGTGCGCTAAATGTTAATACAATGAAAGCGATTATGAGTGCATTTTGAATCATGGTTCTAAATCCATATCGTGAAGCTAATTCGAAGAGCCCACCAGTTAGACTATGATCTTAGTTTGAATTAGGTAAAGAAGTTAACATTAACTGGTTGACAGCCTCTCAGGAAAATTCATTTCACCTAAGACCGTTTGTAATATTACGGGAAATTCAACCTACCTGTTACATGGAAAAACGGTGTTCCCTTTATTGATTAGCGTGTAGAGTTATTTAATCATAGGTAATAGCGGCGTATTAACACAAACGATTGAAACTCCGTTTTAAATTCTCTAGCTTTATTGAGGGCTTGATGGATTTTTCTCATCTTCACGCATTTTACGGATGTAAGGTAGAAATACTACCAGAAAGATGGGAACAAAGATCGCGACCCATATCGCAACCCATGCCCCTATTGACATGTCATTTAACCTTCACTATGAATTATTTAATGCTTGTTTATAGCTAATCCTATATTTCCTGATTCTACATATATATTCAAAGTATCGTTCTCATATGCAACTTCTGTTTATCAGCATTTTTTTGGAACTCCCTCCCCCGCCCCGCACATAAATATAAATTTATATATTCTATTTTTTAGTTATAGTGAGAATTTCAATATCAGTGTTACATGGAATAAGTGTTTTGGGGTGTGGTCTTTGTGTTCGGTGGACGATACTTCTGTATATGATTTGATCAGAGAAGGGCGTTTCTGGGGCTTCTTTCGGTGGAAGGGGCTTCGGTTCGCCTTTTCTTGTTACCCTCTATGGATGAAGGTGTTTTAGGGAGGCTTGACGGATCGGTTTTTCTTGGTTAAATGGGACTCTGCACGCGCGGCTAGTACGTTACACTCCCAGCCCTTCTCCCAGCGACCCTGAGAAACCTGTCCCTGTATCTCTCGTCGCCGTGGAGGCGCATGTGGATTGAGTCGTACTCTCTCACCAGCTCATCTATACCCGGCACGATCCTCCTCGGCTCGCTGAGTCCTAGCTCGTTCTTCAAGGCGTCGAAGGCCGCGGGGTTGCCGAGGGCGGCCCTCCCGATCATGACGCCCGCCACGCCCATCGCCATGAGGGCCCTCACCTTCTCGGCGGAGTCTACGCCACCGTTGGCGATGACCGGTGCACCGCCGGCTGCCTCGACGCACTCGGGGAACACCGAGTAGTCCTCGGGCTCACCCGACCCCTGGGCGGCGGTCTTGGCGTGGACTATGAAGAGGTCTGCCTCGACCCCACCCAGGCTGTTCAGGTAGACCTTGTTCCTCTTCTCATGCTCGTTGGTGCCGAGCCGTATCTTGACCGACGCCGGGTACCCGTGGCCCTGGATGATGGACACGAGCCTCTGGGTCTTGGTGGCCCGCTTGATCATAGCTGCGCCCTTGCCGTGCCTGATGACGTCCCGGCTGGGGCAGCAGAGGTTGAGGTTGAATCCCTTGAACCCCGGGAAGGGCGTGAAGCCGTCGATTAACTGTTCAAGCCGGTCCTCTCGCCCTGTGAGGAGCTGTATCTGTACGGGTGTCGAGTCTGGGGCCGTTATCCGGGTGAGCGCCGGCTTGTTGCCCCTGAGGAGGCTTTCGACGTGGGTCATCTCGGTGAAGGTTAGGTCGGCTCCGTGGGTGTGGCAGAGGGTGCGTAGGACGCCGTCACTGTAGCCCTCCATGGGTGCGAGCATGAAGCTGAACAAGGCCACGTAGGTGTCTGGCCAGCGGAATATATATGCGTGGCAGGGTGTTCAAGGCTTTGGCGGCGAATACCGCGGATGTGTTTGGGTTATTCTCGTTCAATGCTTTAGGCTTCGTGGTGTTGTTTGTGGGGTGGGCTGTGCCGTTGTTCGGGGCCGGGGTGGAGCTGGTTGTTCGTTGTGACTTGGTATTAGATAAAAAAAATTTCTTGAGTGGGTTACCTGTTGAGGGGATGGTTACATGAGTATTACCATGTCTGTGTTTCTGATCTTGTCTGTTCTTTGTCCACTGTTGGCGAGGAGCTTGTCGACGCTGTCTGTCTCCATGAGCCAGGCTCTGTTCCAGGGTATGGAGGGTGTGTAGATTCCTAGGAGTTTTACTCCTTCGACTTTCGCCCAGTGTTTCTTCTGTTGTTCTTCCCATTCGTTGAGTTCTTTGATGGTTCCGTTCCAGTTCATGTAGTAGATTACTATCATTCTATGTCACTTTCAGCTTCTTGATTCGTAGTTCATCGTTTGACGAAGCTAGAATCTACGAAAAATAGCTATTTATCAATATATAACGTTAACGTGTGGATCTTGTTGGGAGTTAGTGAAATGAAACTCGATGCATACGGCTGTGTGTGCGTCAGATGCATCTTTATTTAACCACTAGGACTGGTATCTTTGACTCGTTTACGACATGGTGGCTCACGCTTCCCAACACGAGCTCCGCTAAGCCGCTCAGGCCTCGGCTCCCGATGACTAGGTCAAATCTCTCTTCCTCTGCTTCAGAGACGATGGTTTTCCCGGGTCTGCCCCACAGGAGTTTGGCTGTGATCTTTAGTTTGGGGTACTGTGTTTCTGCGTCTTTTAGTGCTTGGCTCAGCATTTTTTCGTCGTTTTCTCTGGCCTTGGCTATGTATTCGCTCATCCATCCCGGTGGAGACGTTGTTTCCTCTGACATGGTGCCCTCGTCTGACTCGGGGCTTGTGAGCACGTATTCCTCGGAGAAACTGGTGACGTGTAATATCTCTAGTTCAGAGTCGTGTGTCTTTGCCAGCTTCAGCGCTGTCTTCAACGCGTTGTGGGAGTGCTTTGAACCATCTATGGGCACTAGAATTTTTTTAAACATGCTGATCGGTGATATGTTTCGGTTTAAGTTATATAAGCTCAGATACATTTCCAGAATTTTTATTTCATTTAAACTAGGCATTAGGACTTTTCGTAGGTTCAAAACGATTTACCTTTAAATGTAAAATAAAAAACAGAAATGGAGGCAATTAAAGAATTAAATGAATCTGGAATACTTTCAAGTTTAAAGCGATTTACTTAAACAGATTCCTCCAATAATTAAATATTAAAGTAAATTTTGTAAAAATCTACTATTCTCTTAGCCAGTCCACCAGCGTCACCTTGTTGGTGTTGAAGTGCTCCTCCGTTGTCACCAGACCCCTCTTGATGAGGCTCTGCACTACCCTGTGGGTCTTGACGCGGCTGAACCCAAGATCAATCGATATGTCCTTCTGGAGCATGCTACCCCCCTCGGCCACCAACACCTCCACCACCCTGCGCTCGTTCTCGTCTAGTAGTCTTAGCGCCACCCCCAGCTTGTCCCCGGAGCCGAGTTCATCTATATTATTCGACTTGACTTCGTTCTCCGGCTTCTCGGCGTAATCCGATCTAGGTTGCCTGTAGAGTAGCAGCACTATTACCACGAGCAGGAGCAACACGACGAGGATGATCAGCAGCTGGGTTTGGGAGCCGTTATGCATAGGCCCCATGGGCCCCTGCATCAACCGCCACACGCTCATGATCACCCGCACATTATAGACGGCGGTTTTTATTCCTTGTTTCATAAACCGTAACACCCGTTACAGCCAGCATCTAAAAGCCACCGCATTACAGAGCTCCACAGCATGAATAGCAGAAAGACAATGCTTGCGCTCGTGGGAGTGGCCTTGGTGCTGGCTGGTACACTGTACCTCATCCCGGCCCTAGCCCACCCCTACTGGAGCGAGCCCACGGAAGACGGAGAGTTCGGTCCACCGTACCAGCACTGCTACGTCAACGGCACGTGGACGCTGGACGAGGACGGAGAACTCCAGCCACCATGCTGGGACCCTGAGACTGGAGAGTACGTCCCCAGGTACAACAGCACTAGGCTAGACTGGTGCCCCTATGGGGAGAGCCAGGCAGGCGGCGGAATAGGCGGCATGTGGCGCAACTGGAGCGGCAGCGCCCAGCGGGGCGGAGGCGGCTTCAGAGGCGGCAATTGGCAGGGTTCGGGTGGCTTCCGCAGAGGCGGAGGCTGCGGCAGGACCGGCTAAGCCTCCAAACCCACTTTTTTTAAAAAACGTTTCAGCGTACTTTTTTACTTCTCATGCCAGGTAGCTGGGCTTTATCCGGGCCCTACGCAGCATGTTGGCGTTCGTCACCACCGTTATACTGCTCAGCGCCATCGCGGACTCAGCGATGACCGGGTGCAGGAACCCAAGCACCGCCAACGGTATCGCCACCACGTTGTAGAAGAACGCCCAGAACAGCCCCATCCTGATCTTGTCGAAAGTCGCGTGGCTCAGGTTGATCGCCGTCACCAGCCCCGACAGGTCGCCCCGTACAAGGATGATGTCACCAGACTCTATCGCGATATCAGTGCCCGTGCCGATGGCGACACCCACGTTTGCCTGAGCCAGCGCCGGGGCATCATTGATCCCGTCGCCCACCATGGCCACCATCCCGTACCGCTCTTGGGCCTTCGTCACCACCCGCACCTTCTCGTCGGGCATCACCTCGGCGTACACCTCCCCGATGCCCACCATGGAGGCTATGGCGTCAGCCGTCGCCCTGTTGTCCCCCGTTAACATGATCGTCTTCAGGCCCATGGACTCTAGCTCCCGCACCGCCGCCACAGAATCATCCTTCAACGTGTCGGCCACAGCCAGCAGCCCCGCCAACCTGCCGCCGACTCCCACCACCACCACCGTCTTAGCCTCAGCCTGAAGCCTATTGAACTCCACTTCTGCCTCAGCCGAGAGCCCCGACTCGATGAGGCCCGGCTTGCCCACGGACACCTCGGAGCCATCTACGAAGCCCCTGACGCCCTGACCCTTCAGCGCCTGGAAGCCTTCGGGCTGGCTCAGCTCGATCCCGCGCCTCACGGCGGCCTTCACCACGGCCCGGGCCAGCGGGTGCTCGGAGCCTTGCTCCAGGCTGGCAGCGTAGTAGACCATGCGCTCCCCCGTATACTCTCTCAAGGCCACTACGTCCGTCACCTCGGGCTGCCCCTTGGTGATTGTCCCCGTCTTGTCCAGCACGACGGCGTTGACCTCCTTCATGGTCTGGATGGCCTCGCCCCTACGGATCAGTATGCCGTTCTGAGCACCCATCCCTGTGCCCACCATAAGCGCCGTGGGCGTCGCCAGCCCCAGGCTGCAAGGACAAGCAATGACCAGCACGCTAATCATCGCCGAGATGGCCAGCATCACCTGAGGCAGCCCTGTGTCCACCCACGGGATGAACCTGTCACCCCAAGCCAGCACCCCATTCAACGGTCCCGGTAACACAAGCCAAATCACAAGCGTTAACGCTGCCACCCCGATGACCACAGGCACGAACACCGCGATGACATCGTCCGCGAACTTCTGGATGGGCACCTTCGTCCCCTGGGCCTCCTCCACCATCCTGACGATCTGCGCTAGGAACGTGTCTTTGCCTATCCGCGAAGCCTCCACGTGGAGCAGCCCCTCCTGGTTCACTGTCGCGCCAATCACCTCGTCGCCCACGTGCTTAGACACAGGCATAGACTCACCTGTCGCCATCGACTCGTCCACGCTGCTCTCACCATACACCACGACGCCGTCCGTTGGCACCTTCTCCCCCGGCCTCACTACCATCACGTCGCCCACGCCAAGCTGCTCCACAGACACCTCCCGCTCCTCACCGTCCACTAGCACCTTCGCCGTCTTCGCCTCCAACTTCAGAAGACTACGAATCGCCTGGCTGCTCTGGCCTTTTGCCAGTGCCTCGTAGTACCGGCCCGTCAGGTGAAAGCTCAGGATCATGGTGCTGCTCCCGGCGTAGTTGAACAGAGGCGACACGAAGCTCGCCGGCCCCGTAAGCCAAGCTATGATGGTACCCATCGCGATGAGCACGTCCATGTTCGCCGAGCCGTGAGTCACCGACGCATAAGCGCTGCGGATGGTAGGCCACCCCACCCAGAAGATCACGGGCGCGCTAAGCAGGGTCACACCTAGATTGAAAATGAAGTGGCTGGGCCACGCGACGCCGAAAACCATGTGGGGGATCATCCAAAGCACGATGGGGCCCGTGAACGCCCAGCCAAGGAGCATCCGCCGCCTCACCATGTCCAGGTTCTCCTGGTAGATGTCCACCTCCTCCTCCTCGGAGACGTCGTACCCGGCACCCCTCACCGCCTCCCGGAGATCCAGGATGCTCACACTCCTTGGGTTGTACCTGACGAACGCCTTCTCAGTCGCCAGGTTCACCACGGCGTCCATGACACCGGGCACCCTTTTCAACGCCTTCTCCACCGCCGCCACACACGCCGCGCAAGTCATCCCCACGATCTTCAGTGTCACCTCCCTGCTCCCCTCCGCCTCTGACGGCAGCACCGGCTCGTACTCCAGCTCCCTGATGACCTCCCCTATCTCCTCTAGCGAGATCTTGTCGGGGTCGTACTCCACCACGGCCTTCTCGGTGCCGTAGTTCACGTCCGCCTCCTTGACGCCCTCCCTCTTGTAGAGGGTCTTGGAGATGCTGAGGGCGCAGGTGGCGCAGGTCATGCCCTTCACAGGGATGACGGCGGTCCTCGTGTTAGTGGCCTCGGCGGCCTGCTCCTCGGATCTATCGGTCACAGTCAAAGCTGGAACGTGGCGCCATAAAAACTCCAAGCTTCAACAGCGTTTAATAAACGCCGATCCCCAACGGATAACATGTCCACCGTCGAGTTAAAGGTAAAAGGAATGACATGCACCCACTGCGAGATGAGAGTCAAGAAGGCCCTAGAGGCAGTGGAAGGCGTCCAGAGCGCCAAGGCAGACCACAAGGCCGGTAAAGCCACGGTCACCCTCAAGCTTGGGGCAGGCGTCGACAAACAGAAGCTCGTAGACGCCGTGAATGATACCGAGATCTATACAGCCGAAGCCTAACTATTCTTTTTCAGCTGACTCTTGATGAGGGTCCGCAGCTGGTCCCTTATCTCCTCCTGCAGCGCCTTGGTGTTTTCCAGCCGCTCCTCCATGTCCTGGCTCTGCTGCTCCCACTGCTCCAGCTCCTCGGCGTCATCCACCTGGGCCTCCACCTCCAACCGGATCTGGGGATTCAACGCGAACTCGAAGGTGTGCTTGTACCGCGACTCCTTCAACCCGAACTCCCTAGTACACTTGTTACACCTGTACGTGATCCCCACCTCCGGGAACGCCTGGTTGCAGCCGTCCAGACACTTGAAAGGCTTCGAAGGATCAGCCGAGGCGCCCACGTTCTTCACGAACACCTTGCCGCCGCAAACGGGGCACACAGGCACGGTCGTCACGTCGTCCGACTCGCACCTCGGGCAGGCCGCCTTAACCCCTACCGGTTTCTTGAGGAGGATCTTGTTCAGGGTGAGCATCTGCATGACCCTGTCAAGGCTCTCCTGGGACATATCCAGAAACATGGTGTGGTCGGGCTCGTAGAAGTGCAGCGTCTTAGAGGCCGGCGTCAGCGAGTCGTCCTCAGACTTTATTATGAGCCTCAGCAGCTGCCTGGCCTCAGGCAGCCTGATTATGCTCCGCCTCCTCACCTTGTAGACTTGCTCGTTGGTGAGCCTGCCCTCGTAATCGTCAACGTACCCGATGATCCTCCCGGGCAGATCCCTGAAGCTCTCCTTGGACTTCATTATGAAATCCACCGCCCCCAGCTTCATGGCGTCTATGGCGATCTTTGGGTCCTTCTGCTGGGTCACCATCACTATGGGCACCATGACGTCCAGCTCCTTGAGCTTCTCCAGTATACCTATCCCGGTGACGTCCCCCAGGT
>SMTZ1_10006497_pt1 | contig 13283 bp, 11 predicted proteins | sample DeeMarSWOR136_30_FD_25667 | JGI IMG/M metagenome (IMG submission 25667) | reverse complement strand
TTTAGTTCGTCTTTAATGGCTGGCCTCCCCGTCCATATATTATACTATATTCTACTATTTTATTACTGGTTTTTAATAAACCTCGCACTACTCGATAGCATAGAGCTTGCCGTCATGTGAACCTATGTAGATTATGCCATCGGCTACCGCTGGAGATGAGGTGATCTTGCCTTCAGTACTAATATGCCAGGCTTCTTCTCCGGTAATAGCATCGATGGCATACAGGCGGTGGTCATCGCTGCCAATGTATACATAATTATTGATGACTGCTGGTGACGACCATACCGAGTCTCCTGTTTTAAATTCCCACGCTTTCTCCTGGCTTTCCAGGTTTACTGCTATCAGCTTCTCACCGGTGCCGACATATAAGTTATTACCGACTATAGCTGGTGACGTCGTTGCCGACCTGCTTATCCTCAGTTGCCATAGGAAGCCGGATTGCAGCGGGGGTGCGGGAATACCTGGCAGACCCCAGGCATATATTTGTGTCCACATGGGCCTGAATTCATGTTCGCGAGGCCAGCTCCGGGCATCAGCGTCGACGGCATATACACGGCCACTGGAACCACTGAAGTAGATGGTATCATTACTTAGTGCTGGCGAAGAGAACCCGGGGTAATGTGACTTGAAGCGGAGGATGCGTCTTCCGTCGATTGCATGCAGGGTGTAAAGGTAGTTGCCGTTGGTCCCGATATAGACGATGCCGTTCAGCACTGCCGGGGATGAGGTGACATGGCTACCGGTATAGAATTTCCAGATCTCTGTTCCATCGCTGGCATCAAGGGCGTAGATGTAATAATCATCGGCGCCAAAGTATATCATATCGCCGGCGACTGCCGGTGATGATATGATGGGATAGGCGGTCTCGAAAACCCAGATTGTTTCGCCGGTTTCCGCATCGACGGCATACATGTTGCCGTCGTTAGAGCCGAAGTAGACAACGCCATCGGCGATGGCCGGTGAGGATTCTACCCAGCTGCCGGTCTCGAATTCCCAGAGCTTGTCGCCGGTTTTGGCATCCAGGGCGTAGAGTTTGCTGTCCTGAGAGCCGAAATAGACGGTACCGTTGGCTACAGCCGGTGATGAGTGGATGGCGGCATCGGTGGGGAATGTCCATTTTATAGACCCCTGGGGCACGGTACTGACCGAATCGGCACCGCCCGAGCGCTCTACGTCATGGCGGAACATAGTCCATTGTCCTGGCGGAGAGTTTGAGTTTAAGTCCTTGGGCGGCTTGAATAATACACCGGTTGAGAAGTACAGGGTGGGATATAAGATAGCCGTCAGGACGATTGCCGAAACAGCGCTGATAACTGATATCTTGATCGTCCATCTACGTTTAAGGTAAGCTACCCTTTTGGTTACGGTTTCCTTCATTTCCTCGAAGGATAATACCGGGCTGTCCGAGTGGATCATGGCGCCCCAGCAGTGTTCACAAAAGCGGGTTCCCGTTATATTGGGTTGATGGCATACGGGACAGATAACCCAGGAGTCAGCTTCAGGTGCCGATTCTTGGAATGAATGGAGCCTGTTTTCCAGCCTTTTTCGCTCGCCTTTTATGGCTGACCTCCCCTTCCGGTGATAGCAGTAGAATAGAATTAGACACCTGATGGACAAATAAAGGGTGGGCTTTTTAAGATATACTCTTATTCCAGAGAGTCTTGCCGTAGGTGCAATTGTCTCAGGAAATAGTCCTGGCTAGGTAGATATTCCAGAGTATGATTATATAATTTCGAGAATAGCCCTAGTGCCTGTTTTTGCTGCCTTTACCCTGACTAGGGTTCGCATAGCTTCGGCAATACGCCCTTGCTTACCAATTACCCTGCCTTTATCATCGTCGGCAACCTGTAATTTAAGCGTTATGCCTTGCTCGTTCTCTTCTTCGGTGACTACCACCGCATCAGGGGCGTTGACAATGGATTTAGCGATAAATTCGATTAGTTCTTTCATGATTTCTCCTTGATTGTCTTGAACTTTTCGGCGATGCCTGTTTTTGATAGTAATCTTGCAGCAGTAGCCGTTGGCTGGGCCCCTTGCCTGAGCCAATGGAGTGCCTGTCCTTCATTGATATCTACTGTCACCGGGTCGGTGAGCGGGTCATAATGCCCGATGACTTCAATAAATCTGCCGTCTCGTGGCGCTCTGGAATCGACAACTACTATACGGTAACTCGGTCTGTTCTTGGCACCGGTACGCCTTAGCCTAATTTTTACCATTCTGGTTAACCTCAGTTCTAGAATAAAAAGACGTTATGCGCTATTATGCGCTATAAGTAATCGCCTGTCAATAGCTATAATATTTGTCAATAAATCGTCTTCTGGCTATAATCGGTAGTATGAAGGTAGAGGAATTGCATGGTTGGCAACTTACTATTGCTGAGGCCAAAGAATGGCAGCGTCAACTGGCGCTCCAGGTTTCACGGAATAGTGAACTGGGAGTACCCCGCTTCATTGCCGGTGTCGATATGTCGGTGAGGAGAGCAGCGGGGCTGGCTGTCGGGGCGGTAGTGGTTTTGAATTACCCTGAGCTTGAAGTGGTTGAAATGAAAGTGGCCGAGGAACAACTTGATTTCCCCTATATCCCCGGCCTTTTGTCTTTCCGTGAGTTGCCGGTTGTACTCAAAGCTTTCGGTAGTCTTGGCATCAATCCTGACCTGATAATGGTGGACGGTCAGGGGATTGCCCATCCCCGGCGCTTTGGACTTGCTTCTCACCTGGGGCTGTTTCTGGATACCCCCACTATCGGTTGTGCCAAATCACTGCTCTGTGGCAGCCATGAAGCAGCGGGAGATGGGGTGGGTAGCTATGAGGAAATTATAGATAATGGTGAGACTATAGGAGTAGTCTTGCGGACCAAGCATAGAGTAAAGCCGGTTTATGTATCTATCGGCCATAAGGTTGATTTAGACACGGCAATTTATTGGGTTCTATCGTGTTGCCGTGGTTACCGTCTGCCCGAGCCCACCCGTCTGGCCCACCTGGCAGCCGGCGGGAACCTGGTTCCGGCCAGAGCACTGTCGGGCACGAGGAAAAGCTATTGATAAGGATTGTAATTAATGTCAGTGACAGAGCTTTCCCGGTATTTATTAGTGAAATATTCATATCGTTGGGTTTAAGGGGGTCAATTGGTACAGGAACTAACTGATAAGCTAAAAGGGTTACAGGACAGAATATCCAAAGCACTGGTGCGTCTTTGACATTCCCGGCAGGGAAGAGGAAATCACCAATTTAGAGAAACAGGCAGCCAGACCGGACTTCTGGTTGGATAATAGCAGGGCCCGGAATGTTATGCGGCGTCTGGCCATGCAGAGAAAGATGGTGGAGAGTTGGCGGGGTCTGGAGCAACGGGTGGCTGATATTACCGGAACAATGTCGCTGGCTGAAGAGGAGGTTTCCTTCCGGGAGGAGATCGATTCTGAAATAGAAACGGTGGCTTCCATTCTGGGTGAACTGGAACTGGAGATGGCTTTCAGCAGCGAGTACGATTCCAGGAACGCTATCCTGACGATTCATGCTGGGGCTGGCGGTACCGAATCTCAAGATTGGGCTGAGATGTTGCTCAGGATGTACCTTCGCTGGGCGGAACGCCACGGTTATCAGGCTGAGGTCCTGGATACCTCTCCAGGCGATGAAGCGGGTATAAAGAGTGTCACCATTGATATTCAAGGTGACTATGCCTTTGGTTATTTGAAATCAGAGCATGGTGTCCATCGCCTGGTCCGCCTTTCTCCCTTTGATTCCGACCATGCCCGGCATACATCATTTGTACTGGTCGAGGTTATGCCTGAGGCTGAGGAAGAGAGTGATGTCAGGATAGATTCCGACGATTTGAAGATTGACGTTTTCCGGTCGAGTGGCCCGGGCGGACAGCATATGCAGAAAACGAGTAGTGCGGTCAGAATCACCCATCTGCCCACAGGCCTGGTGGTTACCTGCCAGAGTGAACGCTCTCAGTACCAGAATAAGGAAATCGCCATGAAGATTCTCCAGTCTCGCTTACTGAAGCTGGAGCTAACGGAGAGAGCCCAAGAAAGAGAAAGGTTGAAGGGAGAGCGTATCGCTGCCGGATGGGGAAGTCAGATCAGGAGTTATGTCCTTCATCCCTACAGGATGGTTAAAGACCACAGAACGGATTATGAAACCGGTAATGCCGATGCCGTACTGGATGGCGACCTGGATGGATTCATCACCGCTTATCTCCGCTCTCTACTGGGCACTCAAGACGACCTGTAAAGGGCGGCTGGTATGGTGTCTTTCTGCTGGAATTCCAGCTTATTTGATGTAAATTAATCTGAGGTCTATTCGGTCAGGGCTTTCCTGCCCACTATTTCATGCTTCAAGCACCATTGCTGCACGATATCAACGGCGGTATCGGCATCATCGCAGATTCTGAGCAGGTCAAAGTCTTCTTCAGAAATCATACCCCAGTCCAGGGCGTGACTTCTGAGCCAGCTCAGGAAGCCCTCCCAGTATTTGGTATCCAGTAACACTATCGGGAACGGTTTTATCTTGTGCGTCTGCATCAGGGTCAATACTTCAGTCAGTTCGTCAAGTGTACCCAGCCCACCGGGCATTACAATAAAGGCAATGGCGTATTTTACCAGCATGACCTTGCGAACAAAGAAGTGGTTAAACGTTATTGATAGTGTCGCGTAGCAATTTGGTTCCTGTTCTTCCGGCAGGGTGATATTCAGGCCGATTGATTTGGCTCCGGCATCAAGGGCACCCCTGTTGGCGGCTTCCATTACACCAGGCCCGCCCCCTGAAATAATCGAGAAGCCCAGCTCGCCGAGTCTACGGGCTACTTCCCGTGTCCTCTGATAGACCTCACTATTCTCAGTGACCCGGGCTGATCCATATATACTGACTGCCGGTTCAATGCCGGTAAGTTTATCGAATCCCTCCACTAGTTCCCCCAAAATACGGAACATCCGCCAGGACTCTTCCTTGGCCAGCTCGTTTATTTCGTATTCATATGCCATGTTACCCTCCACTTCAGTCAGATGCTGTCTCCTCTTATACCTGCTCTCGGACTTGATATTACCATATCGGGTGTTCACCGTGCCAGGTCACCGGTTGACCTTTAACAGAACCTGCCCGTATTTTAAAGGTAACTAATAAATGGCATGCTTTCAAAAATAGAGATACGCTGGCTTTCTTGCCAAATGGGATACCTTGCATTACACTCATAGTATGCTGTTAAGGAATTTATCTCTTAGTCTATTTTTTACCCTGACATTATGCTTGTTTCCGATAGCAGATGAAGGGGAAAGCATAAATGTCTATAATTATTCGGCTGACGGTATAACCTGCACTTACTCGGCCGAGGTGGAGTTTCCCTTAAACCTTCACTTTGAAATGTCAGCGGAGAGCGATGCCGATATCAGTGACGTCCGTTTGCACTATACCGTTGAGCAAGAGAGCTTTGCCGAGGTAGTCAGTGAGGTCTTTATTGAATTTGAGCCTGGCACTGCTGTTGATGTTGAGTGGACCTGGGATATGAGAAGGACCGGCGGACTTCCCCCCGGAACAGTCGTTGAGTACTGGTGGACGGTAGAGGATATTAACGGCGATGATATGGCGACTACTCCGGCTGAGCTCCGGTTTGATGATGACCGTTATTCCTGGCAGAGTCTCACCGAGGACGAGGTGACTGTTTACTGGTATCAGGGAAGTCAGTCCTTTGCTGAGGAGATAATGTCGGCTGCCCGGATGGCGCTATCCCGGCTGGCTGAGGATACCGGTGCTCACCCCAGGAAAGAGGTCAATCTGTATGTCTATGCCAGTTCTCAAGACTTGCTGGATGCTATGATTTTTCCACAGGAGTGGACGGGTGGGGCTACTTATACCCGGTACGGAGTAATTGTTATCGGTATCAATACCAGCAATCTTACCTGGGGGAAAAGGGCCATTGCCCATGAGCTGGCACACCTGATAGTGCACCAGATGGTTTCTAATCCTTATAACCAGATCCCAACCTGGCTCAGTGAAGGCCTGGCCATGTATAATGAGGGCGAACTGGAGAATACATTTATCGCCTATCTGGAGAAAGCAATCAGGGAGGACAATCTAATCTCGGTGCGTAGTCTGGCCAGTCCGTTCTCAGCCTATGCTGGCCAGTCTTATCTTTCCTATGCCCAGAGCTACAGTCTGGTGGAATTCCTTATCGACAGTTATGGACAGGCTAAGATGCTGGAATTGTTGAACACCTTTAGCCGGGGGAGTAGCTATGATGGAGCCCTGGAGACGGTCTACGGTTTCAATATGAATGGCCTGGAAGACCTGTGGCGGGTTGAAATAAACCAGAAATACCAGGTAGGCACGGTGACAACATTACTTCATTAGCATGTGAATTAGGAATAGCATTTGGTGGCGTGGCTTGACTGTGTTCCACCTTGAAGATTAGGAATGCCTGAGATAAACTAAGACAATATGAAGAAGCCTGGTCAAAAACGGAACGCGTCATTTACAATACACGATTTACCGGTGGCAGAACGGCCAAGGGAGAGATTACAGAAGTTCGGGCCTGAAGCTCTGTCCAGTCAGGAGATTCTGGCTGTGATTCTGGGGCGCGGTATTGCCGGTGAGTCGGTAACGGTTACAGCACAGAGGCTGCTCAGCCGGTTCGGAAGCTTGAAGGGAATGGCTTCTGCCTCGGTAGAGGAGTTGGCCCAGATCAGGGGGATTGGCCTGGCCAAGGCGGCGCAGATAACGGCCGCTTTTGAGCTGGCCAACCGGCTGGAAGATGTGACGCAGCTCGGGGAAAGACCATCTGTTAAGACCCCTGACGAGGTTATCAGTCTGGTAAAGGGGAGGTTGAAAGGTAAGAAGAAGGAGCATTTTCTGGCTCTTTTGCTCGATACCAGGGGGCAGCTGATAAAAATCTCGGAGATCTCGATCGGTAGCCTGGATAGCAGCATTGTCCACCCCAGAGAGGCTTTTCAAGAGGCTATATCGGCCAGTGCCGCCTCGGTGGTCTTCGTACACAATCACCCCTCGGGTAATCCCGAGCCTTCCGAAGATGACATAAAGTTAACAGAGCGATTAAACCAGGCGGGGGAGATAATAGGGATAGATGTCCTGGACCACATTATCTTTAGCGACAAAAAACACCTCAGCCTGAAAAGCAGGGGTCTTTTCTAGAGGGTACTCCTGATGACAGAACGGACATAATATTCCTATGTTACTTCAGGTCACTAAATAATCTGACAGGTTTACTGTTTTTCTATTCATTCTACTCCTGTTTAGCGTATTGCCTGTAATGAAACTACTGGGATAATATATATTTTATAGATACATGCTGACCATCTGGGTATTATTTTGGCTCTGCAGGAGGTGTGGATATGGGGCTTTCACCGGAAGAGAGAAAAAAGATCTATGAAGAAGAGAAAGCACGGATAGAAGAAGAACGGCAACAGAGGGTCTCTGGTGATTCAACGACGGGCCTGGCCCCGAATGTTGCCGGTCTGTTGTGTTACCTTGCCGGGTGGATTACCGGTATCGTTTTCCTGGTAATCGAGCAGAAAAACCGGTTTGTCCGCTTTCATGCGGTACAGTCAATCGTTATTTTCGGGGTATTAACGGTTGCCAGCGGTATTTTAAACCTGATACCCTTCATCGGCGGTTTTCTGGGTGCCGTAACCGGGATAGTAGCCTTAATACTATGGATTGTGCTTATGATTAAGGCTTATCAGGGTGAGTTGTACAAAATCCCGGTAGCTGGTGATATTGCCGTGAAGGCAATGCCGCCCGGAGAAACCTTGTCAGAGCAGGAGTCCGTATCGGCTCAAGGTAAAGAGCCGGTAGAGCCCGGGGCACCGCCCGAACCGGGTTCTGGCGATGCAACTCAGGTATTGGGTATTCAACAGAGAATGGATACCTACTATACCAATACCAGGGTTGCCAGGACCACCGGTTCAAGCCTGGCTATTGCCTGGAGTGTAATCCTGCTGGTATTCTTTACTTTTTTCTACAGGTATGTTGCCTATTACAATCCAGAGACGTTCCATGGTGTTACTACGTGGACTAGGTATCCTTTATTGACCGATGACTATTTCCTCTGGCTGCCGATTCTGGTGACCACGCTGGTTCTTTCGATAGTGGGCCATATCGTTGTTATGGTCTATGATAAGTACTGGCTCAGGCAGATGGTTCTTATTATTCTGAACGTACTGGGCATAATAACGGTGGTGAGCCTTTTAACCATATTCCCTTTTAATTTTACCGTAATTCCGGGTGTGGCTATCGCCAACGTTGTTTCGATAGTGGTTAGAATAACATTGATTGTTACTGCCGTTGGTCTCAGTGTGGGCACACTGGTCATGTTCGTGCAGCTGGTGGCCAATTTTGTCAGGGCGACTTCGGCCAGGTGAGTTAAGGCGGGCGGGGGTTTTGTATCTGGGGTGAGTTACCATATCAAGCTCTGCTTATTCCGGGTAACATTGTCAACTCGCTGGTTGAATTTCCCCCGCTTGTTTCCCTAGTCAGTTAAACGGGTTCCGGTTATTAATAGAAGGTGCAACTACCCTGAAATAACTTAAGGCTAGACTTTACGATAGTTAGACTTCCTTCCGCTTCCATCTTCCCATTTTGAAGTATATTGAGTAGATAAGGGCTCTCATGGCGACGGCGCTCACTATCCCCCAGCGCACTCCATAGACGCCGAGATTGGTAATCTTGGGCAGGAAATAGGCAATGGGGACCTGTACACCCCACATAGTTACCAGGGTGGTCAGCATGGTCGGAATGGTGTCGCCGATTCCATTAAGACACTGGGTTATGATAATTACAGGGCCAAACACCATGTAGTTGACTATTTCTATTCTCAGGAAGCCACCGGCAATCTTTACCAGTTCAGGCTCGCTATTGAAGATGCGGACTATGTTCTCAGCCCAGAACCATATTACCACAGCACCAACAGCCATGACACAGGTGAATATGCCAGCCGATATCCAGCCCGTTCTTTCCGCCCGATCGGGCTTTCCCGCACCCAGGTTCTGCCCGGCCAGTATTCCCGAAGCCTGTCCGATACCCATGGCCGGCATATGAATAAATGTATCTACCCTCTGTATCAAACTGTGGGCGGCTACGGCGAAGGTACCAAACGGTGCGATAAGCCACATCAGTACAAAGTTGGCCAGGCTCCTTTCCAGACCGGTAACAGAAGCTGGAATACCAATTTTCACAATTCGCCAGATGATATTGCCATCGAAACTGAAGTTTTTCAGAGTCGGTTTCAAGCGGCTGCGACCGCTGAAGAGTATCCATATCATGATGCCAGCCCCCAGCCCCTGTGAGGCAATATTGGTGATAGCTGAACCGCTGACACCCAGGCGGGGGAATATCCACCAGCCGAAGATGAGGAAAGGGCAGAGCATTGTATGGAAAATCCTGGTAGCGATGGTAATCTTCATCGGCGACATGGTATCACCGGCGGCCTGCATGGTGCCCTGCGCCATCATACCGAATGACATAAAGATTGAGCCGCCGAACATGATACGCATGTAAGCTGCCCCTTCACTGACTACATCCTCTTCTACCCCTAGCAGCATGAGTATTTGTTCAGCTAGAATAATACCAACCAGTGCCATAATTGCGGCGAAGATAACACTGATTACAAAAGCCTGCTGGGCAATATGATTTGCCCCTTCAAAGTCCTCGGCGCCGACGAAACGGGCCAGCATGGCCCTGGTTCCGGTGTTGAGACCCATCCTGGCGGCATTTATCACCATGACGGCCATACCGGCCACACCCACACCGGCCATAGAGGCTGCTCCCAGCTTGCCCACCCATATCATATCGATAGTAGGCCCCAGCATCTGGACGCTACCACTTACCGTCATCGGCCAGGCAAGGCTCCAGAGGTTACGGACAATATTACCCTCAGTCCAGTCTCGGTCAAAGTGGGCTCTTCTACGTCCGGGGCCTTCTACTGCATCTGGAGGGTCCTCATTAGGGTGGGGCCCTCCTCCCTCTCGCATCAAATAAAATCAATCCTTCCTATGATCTGACAGCCAGACTATGTGATTGGCCATTAAAAGCCCCATTATAGCACTTTCTTTAGAGGGTTGTCTTGCTTTTGGGGTATTGTTTGCTGGAAAGTGGAAAATACGGTCTTTGCTACGGCGCCTATTAGTGGGTTTCACATATGGCTTTGGGGTTAAATGACTTTCAGGATAAACAATCCTTAAGGTAAACAGGTCAAAGTCAAATCGGGGGCTACAGGGCTCATATAGTGGACAAGACTGTAATTACCCACAGGCTCTCTTGTGGAATACTAGGCAAATATGCAATGGTTTTTACCGGTTGCCCTTCCCCTGTAGAATTAGACTCTTATACGCTTCCATCTTCCCATCTTGAAGTATACCGTGTAGATAATCGCTCTCATAACTATGGCCGATACTATTCCCCAGCGTACTCCATAGACACCAAGATTGGTGATTTTGGGCAGGAAGTAGGCCATGGGCACCTGCACTCCCCACATGGTGACCAGAGTTGTTAGCATCGTGACAATGGTATCGCCAACACCGTTAAGACAGTTCGATAACACCATAACCAGACCGAATACTATATAATTGACTATTTCTATCCTCAAGAATGTAGCCGATATCTTTACCAGCTCGGGATCGGAGTTGAAGATCCTGATTGCATACTCAGCCCAGAACCAGATTATGATGGCGCCAATAAACATTACCCCACTAAATATCGCCGCCGCTATCCAGCCTGTCTTTTCCGCTCGTTTTGGTTCGCCTGCCCCCAGGTTTTGTGCTGCCAGCACGCCCGAAGCCTGGCCAACGCCTGTAGCTGGCATGTGGATGAACTGGTCTACCCTTTGAATCAGACTGTGGGCGGCTACGGCAACGGTACCGAAGGGGGCGAGAAGCCAGGTTAACACAAAGCTGGCCAGGCTTCTCTCGAGGGTGGTGATAGAAGAGGGGATGCCAATCTTGACAATACGCCAGATCATGTTGCCATCGAAACGGAAGTTATGCAGGGTCGGCTGTATCCGCGTCCGCCCACCAAAGAGAACCCACAGCCCGACGCCTGTGCCGACGGCTTGAGTAACTACGCTGGTCAGGGCGACGCCGCTGACACCCAGGCGGGGGAATATCCACCAGCCAAAGATGAGGAAGGGGGCAAGGGCTGTATGGAAAATTCTGGTGACAATGTTTATTTGCATTGCTGTCACCGCGTCGCCCGAGGCCTGCATGGCTCCTGTAGCCATCATCCCGAAGGACATAAAAACCGCGCCGGCAAACTGGATACGCATGTAGGCTGCGCCTTCGCTGACAACATCAGCCTCAACCCCTACCAGCCTAAGTATTTGCTCGGACAGCAGGATGCCTATAACTGCCATAATTACAGAGAAGAGAGCACTGACGACCAGGGCCTGTTGTATTACGTGGTTTGCTTCCTCTAAATCCTGTGCTCCCACAGCACGAGCCAGTAAGGCTCTGGTACCGGTGTTGAGACCCATCCTGGCGGCGTTTATCAACTGGACGGCCATGCCGGCAACACCTACACCAGCGATAGAGGCTGCCCCCAGCCTGCCCACCCATATCATGTCAACGGTAGGCCCGAAAAGCATGACAAGGTGGCTGATTGTCATTGGGTCACGGTCAAGAGAAGCCCTTCGCCGGCGTGGACCTTCCCTATCTGCCATCTGAAAAACAAGTCCTTTCTACTGGTCCAAACCGATGGGCCGCATATTTTATTGTATGAAAGCCTAATTATAACACTTTTTATCCCTCATTTCTACTGCTCTTGACCCTATTTTTTATGTTTATCTAGAATTGCCCCGTTATATTCTATTGTGCCTCTGGTAGATTCCCTGTGAAGGTCGTGCCCTAATTCCCAGGGGTAAACACCTGTGTAGGGTAACACATTAGGTTGATTAGGGCTGGGGTAAGTGGATACTTATTGGTATGTTTGAGCATGATAACGCTGCTCGTGTTGTTGTGGTTGGTTGCTGTTCGGGATGCTAGACCTGCTTCCGCTTCCATCTTCCCAGTTTGAAATATATCGAGTAGATAACCGCTCTTATAACTATCGCCGAAACTATTCCCCAGCGTACGCCGTAGACGCCCAGGTTGGTGACTTTGGGCAGGAAATAGGCCATCGGTATCTGCACACCCCATAGGGTTACCAGGGTTGTTATCATCGGCGGCCAGGTATCGCCGACGCCGTTCAAACAGTTCGCCAGGACCATAACCAGGCCGAATACTGAATAGCTGACGATTTCTATCCTTAAGAAAGTGCTGGCTATTTCCACCAGTTCTGGTTGGGAATTGAAGATCCTGACGATATGCTCAGCCCAGAACCATATTATTATTGAACCTATGAACATAACGATGCTAAACATACCGGCTGCCAGCCATCCGGTCTTTTCCGCCCGCTCGGGCTGGTCAGCCCCCAGGTTTTGACCGGCCAGTACGCCTGAAGCCTGGCCTACTCCCATGGCCGGCATTTGCAGGAAAGTGTCTACTCTCTGCACCAGGCTGTGAGCCGCCACGGCCAGGGTACCAAAGGGGGCAATAAGCCACATCAATATAAAGTTGGCCAGGTTTCTTTCCATACCGGTAATCGAGGCGGGGATACCGATCTTGACAATGCGCCATATGGTTTCACCGTTGAAGCGAAAATTTTTCAGAGTGGGTTTTAGCCGGGTCCTGCCGCTGAAAAGGATCCATAGCATGATGACCGCACCCACGCCCTGAGAGGCGATGTTGGTGGCAGCAGCCCCGCTGACACCCAGGCGGGGGAATATCCACCAGCCGAAGATAAGGAAAGGGCAGAGAGCCGTGTGCAGAATCCTGGTAGCGATGGTTATTTTCATCGGGTTGACGGCGTCACCGGCTGCCTGCATGGTGCCCTGGGCCATCATCCCGAAGGACATAAAAATAGAGCCGGCGAAAACGATACGCATGTAGGCTGCTCCCTCGCTGACGACATCAGCCTCTACCCCCAGTAATCTCAGAAGTGGTGCAGCGAGTGCTATACCTACTATTGCCATTACCACAGCGAAACCGGCGCTGATGACCAGAGCCTGCTGGGCAACGTGGTTGGCTCCTTCAAAATCTTCGGCGCCGACAAAACGGGCCAGCATAGCCCTGGTTCCGGTGTTAAGGCCCATCCTGGCGGCGTTTATCAGCATGACGGCGGTACCGGCAACACCAACCCCGGCAATGGACGCGGCTCCCAGCTTGCCCACCCATATCATGTCGATGGTGGGTCCCAGCATCTGTACGAGGCCGCTTACCGTCATCGGCCAGGCAAGGCCCCAGA